>Ga0116157_10005146_pt1 | contig 12084 bp, 12 predicted proteins | sample AD_UKC048_MetaG_FD_89882 | JGI IMG/M metagenome (GOLD analysis project Ga0116157, IMG submission 89882) | Active sludge microbial communities of municipal wastewater-treating anaerobic digesters from USA - AD_UKC048_MetaG | ecosystem: Engineered > Bioreactor > Anaerobic > Digestate | place: USA... | reverse complement strand
GTATTCCGATATATCTTTTTCTGCAATATTACCTGCTTTATCAGATGCCATAAGCAAAGATCTTTCTCCTATGTCTTCTTTAGGAATATTTATAGATACTGTTTGTTCTAGTGCTACTTCAATATCATAGGTTTTATCTCCAGTAATAAATTTCAATTCCACTGCATCTTCTGGTGCAAAGAAACTTAGTTCGTAGTTTTCATCAATTTTTTTTACTTTAATTGTTTCTTGAAGGATTATTGGAGGTGTTGAATCTATTGTAAATAAAACAGGTTCTGATTTAATATTATCACCTTTGAGTGTTGCTGTTATTATTTGCTCTCCTTCTGACCAGTCGCTTTCTTTATCAAATTCCCATTCTTTTGTATTACTTTTTGTTTCTCCAACTATTTCCTGATCTTTTAATATCTCCACTGTATACTCTCCAGTTGTATTTTCTGTTTCCCCCTTTATATTTACATTAGCATCATTTAAAAGGTCACTTGGTTTTGGATTAGTTATTTTTATGGATTTAATCTCTCCTTTCTCTGGTACTATTGGTTTAGCAGGTGGAGGTGTTGGTGTTGAAGGTGCCGATATTGTTGGTTTGTAAATTTGGTTTGTTTGATTCCCAAACATCTGTACTACAAGAATTGTTTCTTTTCCAAGGAGTGTTCCTTCTACTACTGCTACCCCTATTTCTTTGTAATTAACACTCATAATATTTTCTTTATGTGTTGGACTTGCCATCCAGGCTTCATGTACTCCCTCTGCTGTTCTAAATCCTTTAGCTAAATTCTCTCCTGCGTATACATATGTATATCCTGCTTGAGAGATAAACATCCAGGGGGTTTCTCCATTTGGTCCGTAGTGATCCCAATACTGTACTTCAAACATATTGTTTGCTTTGGCTTGTGCTGCTGCTGTTAGTTTTGCATTTGATGTAAGGGTGTTTAATCCTGCAGCTGTTCTTTGTTGATTTGTTAACTGAATGATATTTGCTGGAGAGATACTGCTAGCCATAGCTTGAGGTATACCTAGTAATCCTCCGAAGGTATTAACGAAAAGTAAAATTAGGGTATATATTACTAATGCAACCTTTCTTAATAGAAGTGGTTTATATTTATTCTCTTTATTTGGAATAAAGAATCTTTTCACTGTAGCAGTAGTAAAAATTGTAAGTAATTTATCTTGTATATACTACCAATTAATATGCATGCTTGCAAAGGATATTAAAAAAAGAAAAGCCTGAGATATACTCAGGCTAATTCTTTTTCTCATCTTACAGAGAAATGCCGGCAGATTTGACTACTTAACAGCTGTTTTTAAAGCTTTTCCAGCTTTAAATACTGGTACTGTTCTTGCAGGTAACTGAATCTTCTCCAAGGTTTTTGGATTGATTCCAGGTCTGGAGTCTCTGTGTCTTACATCAAATTTTCCAAAGCCTGTTAGAAGTACTGCATCACCTCCTTTAAGAGATTTTGTTATAGATTCAAATACGCCATCGATTGCTTCTGCAGCTTGCTTTTTTGTAAGTCCTGCTGCTTTTGCTACACCATCGACTAAATCTTTTTTTAACATTGTTGCCATTTTAGTTTACCTCCTTTCTAAGAGATGCGGATGCCACAAATCCTGATATCACACGATTTGTAGTATCACATCAATAAAATATGATATATACAACTCTTCGTCAAGAACGGATTTGCTATAGGGTATGGTGGGTTTTTCTTTAAATATTCATTAATTACAATATTTTCGCGACTTTGTATGTACAAATTTTTCATAGGAATTTGTACAAATATTTACTACATTTTAAAGATTATATTGGCGTTTCAAGGATATTTCATGAAAGGCCTTGGAATCAAGGTTTCTGATGGGTCGAATTTCTTTGTAAGATTTATTATAACCAACAAGAACATAGAGAAAAGTTGAACATAGTTAAGTTTTAAAGAAAAAAGGGAGTATCATTTCTGACACCCCCAATTTACAATTTCCCTTTTAACCCATAGTACCAATGACTAGAAGTCTTCTATTATCTTTGAATTATCTTGCAATTTCTATGGCTCTTGTCTCTCTTATCAAAGTTACCTCGACATTTCCTGGGTAATTTTGGGTCTTTTCGATTGTAGCTGCTAAGTCTTTTGCTAAAACAGTCATCTCGTCATCAGTAATTAAAGCTGGTTTTACAATTACTCTCAGTTCTCTTCCTGCTTTTATCGCAAACACCTCTTCAATTTTATCTCCACCTAATTCTTTTGCTACTGATTCCAATGCTTCAATTCTTTGAATATACTGCTCATAGCTATCTTTTCTTGCTCCTGGTCTTGCACCAGATATCGCATCGGCTAGGTAAACAATGACAGCTTCAACGGACTGAGGTTCAATATCAAGGTGGTGTGCCTCAATTGCATTTACCAACTTCTCATCTAATCCATATTTTCGTGCTACCTGTCCTGAAATATGATGGTGTGGACTATCAATCTTATGCGTCAACACCTTCCCAACATCATGTAACAAACATGCTCTTTTTACTAAGCCCGCATCTGCATTCAACTCAGCTGCCAATACCTCTCCTAGTCTCATCACCTCAATAGTGTGTGACATTAATGACTGCCCATAACTTGTTCTATATTTCATCTTACCAAGAAGTTTAAGTAGACCAATATCTATCCCTGGCCAACCCGCTTCTTCTGCAAGAATCTGTCCATTTTTCTTTATCTCAATTGATATCTCATTTTTTGCTTTTCGAATAGCTTCCTCAATAGAACTTGGATGAATTCTTCCATCTCCAATCAACTTACTTAACGCTACCGCTGCTATTTCTCTTCTTAATGGATCAAAGGAGGAGAGAGCAATCGTATTTGGTGACTCATCTACAATGACATCTACACCTGTAAGTTTTTCAAAAGCACGGATGTTTCTTCCTTCTTTTCCTATTACTCTGCCCTTAACTTTGTCATCTTCTATCTTTATCGTTGAAGTAGTAGTTTCTCCTACATAGTCTGTTACAATCCTTTGCATTGACTCTACCAAAATCTCTTTACCTCTTTCGTCTGCAATCTCTTCCACATGTTTTTCTGCAAGTCTTATCTTCTTGGCTTCATAATCTTTCATGTCCTCATCAACCTGACTCATCAACTTCTGTTTTGCCTCCTCTTGAGTTAAACCAGAAATCCTTTCTAATTCCTCCTTGAGTTGAATCCTAGTCTTATCTAAACCCCTTTGCATCTTCTTAACTGACTCAGTTGCAACCTCAAGCTCCTCACTCTTTTTGTCCATCATTTTAGTTCTTTCGTTCAACTTCTTCTCTCTCTCTAAAAGAAGCTCCTCGTGCTCATCGGTCTCCTTTCTAAGTTCTCTTAAACGTTCTTCTGACTTCTTTTTGTTCTCTTCAATTTCTTTTTCTGCTTCCTCAATCTTTGTTGAGATGAGCTTGTCAGCAACTCTAGCAATTTCCTCTTCTGGGATGTCCTTAACATTGACCCATTTTTTTGCGAATTTTAAGTAAGAGAACATAGAAGCACCCCCTACCAAAGCTGCGACAATACCAATAATTAACTCCATATGAGTATTGTTAAAAATTTAAAACTTTTTTGGGGTAAAGAAAATTGAATAATTACAACAGATTCCGATCACCCGGAACCACTCCATCCATTAATATATTTAATTCAATTAAACTCATATAATTTTTCATTAATTCGAAACAATTCAACATTTCTTATCCCCGTCCTAATCAATAACTATGACAATACAGGACTTCACAATGATACCATTTTTCTCCCAATCCCGCCAGTCTAAAGGGTCAGACCCTTTCCCAACCCCAGTTAACCCCGATTTAATCTCGACCTGCTATCATTTCCCTATGTCCAGACCCTTGCGCGATATTAAGCCCAACAGCTTCTACCATGTATTCAACCGTGGCAACAACAAAGAGGCCATACTCAAGGCCCCTGCTGACAAGCAACTTTTCCTAAGCCTTCTCTTCAAATACAAAAATGAATGTAATATCAGTATCGATACATATTGCATAATGGACAACCACTTCCATTTGATAATTAAAACTCCTTTAAACACAAAAGCCTTACCTAAATATATGCAAAAGGTAATAGGTACTTTTGCCATGGAGATAAACAGAAAATACCAGAGAGTAGGACATGCTTTCCAAGGAAGGTACAACGCCAACTACCTACCATACAAAAAGGATCTCATACGAACACGTGCATATTTGAGGCAAAACCCCGTACGCGATGGGTTGGTAAGAAAGGCCGGGGATTACAAATGGCTAAGCAAAAAATAGGGTCAGGGCAGGGTCAGGCCCTCTATGAGGGATTGGTAGAAGGTTAGGTTGTGAATGGTTAATAGGGTAAGCGCGGTTGCTTCTTCGTTTTTGAGCATGTGGTGAAGGTACGCTCTTGTGTAGTTTTTGCAACACTCACAGTTGCACTTGCTATCAACAGGAGTCTGATCCAAAGCCATATCACTGTTCTTTATCCTAACAACCCCTTTAGAAGTATACACCGTTCCATGCCTTGCATTCCGTGTAACCAATACTGTATCAAAAACATTGTAACCAATCTTTGCAGCCCTCAAAATATCCTCCGGCTTTCCAACCCCCATCGCATACCGAATTGTATCTTTCGGAATATTTTCAATCACGGCACTCATCTCATCAACAACCAATGCACCCTCCTTGTCAACAACATACCCTCCGAAATTGTACCCGTCAAACCCAATATGAGATAACTCCGTAGCACAGAACGCCCTTAAATCCAAAAAGTTAGAACCCTGCACAACACAAGTCAACAATCTCCCAGTTTTCTCAGTACCACCGTACTCACTATTGAAATGCTCCTTACACCTAACCGCCCATTTTAATGTCCTCTCAACTGACTTTTGCGCATCACTCCTTGAAAGACCAGTATCTCTACAATCATCTAAACAAACTAAAACATCAGAACCAATGTTCATCTGAATATCAATAGACGACTCAGGAGTTAATTCATATGTATTGCCCTCTTTGGGAGATTTAAAGGTAGCCCCATTCTCATGAACTATCCCTTTCCATTTTTTAGAATGAAGCAAAGAAAAAAGTTGGAAACCACCTGAATCTGTAAATACAATACCATTCCAATTCATCATCTTTTTAATTCCCCCTAACTGTTGAATTACATCTGGACCTGGGTGAATTAATAAATGGAGTGTGTTTGTCACTATGGCTTTTGTTCCAGTTTCCTCTAATTGCTTAGTGGTAAGGTATCTAACTGCTCCTCTAGTAGCATCTGGCATAAAAAAATATTTTTCTTTCAGAATGTCCAAGTTCATCATTTTTGCTTACTTAATTAACATACTATCACCATAGCTTAGGAATTTGTACCCTCTTTCTAAAGCTTTCGCATATGCCTTTTTAATTAACTCCTTTCCAGCAAAAGAAGAAACTAAAAGAATTAATGATGAGTCTGGCATATGGAAGTTTGTGACAAGAACATCAACAACCTCCCATTGATACCCTGGATATATGTAGAGGTCGGTATCTCCAGAGTATGGTAATACCTTCTTCTCTTTCTGACTGTAAGCAGATTCCAGTGCTCTTGCAACAGTAGTACCGAATGCCCATACACTTCCATTACAATCGTTGATACAATCAGAAACCTCCTTACTAACATTAATATACTCTTTGTGAATAACATGTTCCTCAATATTTTTTTCCCTAATGGGAGCGAAAGTTCCCCATCCAACTCGAAGCTCAATCTTGACTACTTTCGCACCCTTTTTCTCAATCTCCGCTAATATCTCATTAGTTAGATTTAAACTCGCTGTAGGAGCTGCCACAGCCCCAGGAATAGAGGAAAAAACCGTATTATACCTATCTCTATCGCTATCCTCATCCCCTCTCTTCATATATGGAGGTAAAGGAGTATGACCATACTTTGCAAACAATTCATCAGAACTACCTTTTGTGAAATCTACTACAAAACCATTTTCCTCTCTCTCTTTTACTAGTATTGACATTTCATTACACTGTAAGGTGTCTCCAATCTTAACATTCTTTGCTCTTCCAATTAAACAGTACCACGAATCTCCCTCTCTCTTTTCTAAAAAAAGAACCTCTACCATCTTTTCATTTGGAGTAAGAAAGAAAGTTCTACAATTCAAAACCCTAGTTTCATTTAACACTACAACATCACCCCTTTTAATATATTCCACAACATTAAAATATTTTCTGTGTTCAATCTCTCCTGTATTTCTATCCAATATCAACAAATTTGAACTACCTCTCTTTTTGGGAGGATACTGTGCAATTAACTCTTGGGGCAAATTGTATTTAAAATCTGACATTTTCATATAGATGGGTATTATATTACAAAAGCTTAATCTTTGTTATGCTTTGTAGCAATTTTGTTGATATTACAGTAAAATTATCCGTATGAGAGATTTAAATACAAAACCTGTAAAAACGTTGTTTCTTGGAACAGATTGGGAGTCTGTAAAAACTCTTAGATCACTTCTTGAAGACAAAAGATTTGATATTGTTGGAGTAATTACAACAGTGGATAAACCTGTAGGAAGAAAACAGGTATTGACACCTTCAAAGGTAAAAGAGTATGCAAAAGAAAATGGGATAGAGGTCTTCCATACAGAAAAACAGAAAGAAAAATATCAACAAGCCTTAGACAAATTCAACCCAGAATTAATCGTATGTAAAGCCTTTGGAGAAATACTCCCAGACTTCTTTATCAATTACCCAATATACAAATCCATTAACATACACTTCTCCCTACTTCCAAAATACAGAGGAGCAGTACCAATACAAAAAGCAATACTTGATGGAGAAAAAGAGACAGGAATAACGGTAATGTTAATGTCTTCTGGCCTAGACCAGGGAGATATCTTAAAAACAATATCAGAACCAATATCCCCTACAGATACAAACCTCTCACTAAGAGAAAGATTGGTAAATATATCTGCTAAAGCCATAGGAGATATATTAGAACAATGGATAAACGGAAATATCAAACCAGTAAAACAAGATGACTCTAAAGCTACATACTGTTGGCAAAAAGATATATCAAAAGAAAATGCTGAAATACAATTTGAAAAAATGGAACCAGAGTATATTGAAAGAATGATTAGAGCAATGATACCTTGGCCAGTTGCGTGGTGTATGTTAGACAGTAAAAGAATGAAAATCTATAAAGCCCAACTTACCAAGAAATATTCTAATGAAAAACCAGGTTCCCTTTTTATCGAAAACGGTAAGATATTCTTCTCTACAAAAAACAGAGAACAGTGTATCGAGGTATTAGAACTCCAAATAGAAGGGAAACAACACATGACCAATACAGAATTTATTAACGGAACAAAGAATCTAATATAGATTTAATATACAGCCCTAGAATCCTTAGGACGATATCTCTCCCTTCCTCGAACTCCCCCAAGTATTTCAGGCATCATAGATTTAATCTTTTCTTTAATTTCACTAATTCTATCCAATGGAATGGGTCCAAATTCGTAACAGATAGCTTGCTCTAAACCTGAGAATTTGTTCCATCCCGAGTGATTATCATCTGTTAAGATGTTTCTCATTACTGCTTGAGCAAGTTTAATCACACTTATCCTCTCAAGAAAAGAATCTCTAGGGATATCAACAGCACCAAAATGGACATCTTCCATCTCTTCAGCAAAATCATGAATACCTTCCTCATATTCTAATAAATCTAATTCGTCATCAATTGGAAGACTATAAAGAAGAACCTGACTTAAGCCAGTACAACCATTTATCTGGGATGGATTATCATCAGTAATGTAACCTAGAGCATACATACTTTCGACTTTTCTAAGAATCTCTTCAGTCTTAACCTCAGTATTGTCTGAATCTGTTCGTTTCCAAATCTCAATCACTAGAAAGAATCTCTAATTTAATGACCTATAATATCATGAAAAGTGGAAATGTGTAAGTATCAAATAAGCCGGATTCTGTTTACGATGATTATCTATCTATGCGGTTTAACCTTGCTCCAAGGGGGGTTGCCTCGCAGTACTGTATTACTACAATACCCGGTAGTCTCTTACACTACCATTTCACCCTTACCTAATTGCTTAGGCGGTATAACTTTCTGTTGCCCTTTTCTCCAAAAGATCACTCCCTTCCAATTTTCATTGGCACCTACTGTAATATGTTCACAGCTGACATGGAGTCCGGACTTTCCTCACTAATTGTTAAATTAGCGCAATCATCTATGATACTTACACAATATATTATACCATTTTTGTTAGTTAATTAGCCTTCTTCCTCTTAACAAGATACTTAATCACAAAGAAAGGAATGAGTACAATCGGTGAGAATATAACTATCCAGATAATCATGTTTACAAAACCCTTAAGTACTTCAATTAACGATTTAACAGCTGCTTTAACCTCTCCCCATGGCTTCCACTCATTCTCAGTAACATTCAACCCCGTTTTATCTACACTAAAAGAAACCGTTATAAAGGAGTAATCTGTTTGAGAATCAAAATACCTCTTTCTCTGTTCATAACTCTCAATATCCCCTCTAACTGTATTTAACCCTCTTTGAACTGCAAGAATATCAGTAACAGTTTCGGCCCTCTCCAAAACTTTTACTAACTGAGCCTCCGTACTCTTTAAATTAGCTAACCTTGAAGTGATATCAATATACTCCTCTGTAACATCTGTAGTAGATACATTCGCATACGTAACCTCACCATCTATCTTTCTTAATTCCTCATAGAAAAGTTCAAACTTTCCTACAGGAACCTTAACAGTAATTGATACATTCCTATCATTACCTCTACCATTATCATATATATTTGTTATAACACCACCAAACATACCATTTACAGCCTTTAAATCATTAACAGCATCATCAATTCCCTCAACCAAAAGATTAATACTACCATTCTTCTGAACCTTAGAACCCTCTTGATTATTAACCATCTGATCTGGAGCCAAAGAAGCAGTCTCTTCAAGAGAAGGAACAGGAAGGTAAGAATCAGTCACTTTACCAGAACCTGCCATATCATATTCACCACCAGTACTGTAATATCTTGGGCTACTCCCAAAGAAATACACACCTAATAGACCCAGAAGAACAAAAATCCCTAGACTACCTAGGATAATAAATAATGCTCTCTTATTCATATTGATAAAGGATAAAATATATACATATATAGTATATACAAACCTGGTACAAGTCAATAACGGGAAAAGAAATAAACTATCGCTTTGAGAACTGAGGCTTCTTTCTAGCCTTAATATGATGATACTTCTTCCTCTCTACCTCTCTTGGATCTCTAGTTAACAAACCAGCCTTTCTTAAAACAGGCTTTAAAGTCTCATCCATTACACAAAGAGCTCTACCTAAGCCCAATCTAATAGCATCTATCTGAGCATTAACACCACCACCATTTACCTTAGCAGTAAAATAGAATTTATCTTGAAGTTGGGTAATAGCAAGACCCTGATTCACTAACTTATCCGCATCACTATTACTTGCAAAGTAAGAATCAATAGACTTACCATTAACAGTAGAAGCCTTCTGACCAGAGTAAATCCTTACTCTAGATGTAGATGTTTTCCTTCTCCCAATACCTTCAAAATATTTAGTCATTTTTAAATACAATATTATATTTTATATTCAACAGGTTTCTGACCCTCTTGCTTATGCTCACCACCCTTGTATGTAAATAATCTTGCCATTCTACCATCTCTTAATTTATTCTTAGGTAACATATTCTTAACAGCAATCTCAATAACCTTTGTAGAATTCTTCTTTATCTGATCAGCAAATACAATCTCCTTAAGACCACCAGGAAAACCAGAATGTCTATAATATGTCTTTTTCTGATCCTTACCCCTAGTTAATTTAACCTCATCAGTATTTATAACTATTACATAATCTCCACAATCAACATTAGGAACTATACCCACCTTCTCTTTCCCTATTAGAAGAGAAACAATCTTTGTTGCTACCCTACCCAATATCTGGTCCTTTACATCAATGATGTACCAATTCCTTTCAACATCCTCTTTTTTATTCCAATCTGTTTTATATTTCATAATTACTTAAAAACATATTAAAGACCTGATCTACTCTTAGCCCTCTCTTTCTTAAGAGGCTCTATTTTCTTAGATACAGTTTTCTTACCTAAATTCAAAACACCCTTTTTCTCTTCCTTAAATTCCTTCTTCTCAACAATCACTTCCTTCTTTTCTTCTTTTTCAACCTTTTTAACACCCTTCTTTTTGCTTGCATCCTTGTTACTCTTAAAACCCGTAATCTCAACCATAGACATCTGAGAATTATCCCCAGCCCTATACCCAACTTTCTTAATTGTTACCTTTGTAGATTCCTTTTTTCCCAATTCGAGGACCCTTTTGACTAACTCATCTTTACCTAACACCTCATGGAGCATCCTAATCAATGACAAATCATTATCTTTTGAAACCCTTACTAAATTAAGTAAAGATTGTAACTCTCCCCTTAATACCTTTGCCTTTACCGAAGAAGTCTCAACCTTTCCTGATTGTAATATGGACCTCAACTGATTCTGCTTTAAAGCCTTCCTATGAGAGTGAGTCCTACCTAATTTTTTAAGATTAATTCTCTTGTACATCCTAGTTATTCACCTTTAATATTAACTCCATATTGATTAAGTAACTCAACAACCTCGTTTAATGACTTATTACCAAAACCAGAAAGATTTAACAAATCTTCAACAGAAGCATTCCTTAAATCAGCCAATGTCTTGTATCCACCAGAAAGTAAACCAGTCTTTGATCTCTTAGAAATAGGGAGATCCTCAACTCGCAAATCCTCAACCTCATCAGTTGCAACTTCCTCCTCTTCTACAACCTCAATTTTATTAATCTCCTCAACTTTTTCCTCAACCTCTTTTTTGGAAACACCCATAGCAACCATTACCTTACCTGCAAATTCCTGAAGTATTGATGCTGATTGTAACAAAGCCTCTTTAGGAGCAATACTACCATCAGTTAAAACACCGATAACTACTGAGTCTAAATCAGTTTCCTGTCCCTTACGAGCCTGCTCTACACTCATACTTACCTTTTCTATAGGGGCAAAATCACAATCAAGAGGAATTACACCCTCTGCAGATCTATCAGCAAAACTTGCATCTAAATACCCAACACCAGATTGAACTGTCATCTCAATATTTAAAGATGCAGAAGCATCTGTTAAGTTTGCAATAACGATATCTGGAGTTGTAACTGTTACACCAGCATCAACGATAATGTCAGAAGCCTTTACAACAGTTTTACCCTTCATCTCAATCTTGCATTTTTTAATCTCCTCAGAATCCAAATTGAACTTAACCTGCTTAAGGTTTAAGATGATGGAAACTAGGTCTTCTTTCACACCATCTATTGTTGAATATTCATGCTTAACTCCCTTAACCTTGATACTAGTAATACCAGCACCCCTTAAACTAGAGTAAAGGATTCTTCTTAAGGCATTACCTAAAGTCTGACCATACCCTCTTGGTAAAGGTGCAATCTCATACATACCCCAATTGCCCTCTTCCTCTCTAATTGTTACTTTTATATCTTTAAATGCTTCCATTATTTTTTTAAAACAAATTATTATCTTGAGTAGTATTCGATTATTAGATTCTCACGAATACCTTCATCAATTTCATCTCTAATTGGTAATCTAGATACCATAACCTTTGTATCTTTTGATTCCAACCACTCTGGAACTGGAAAGAATTTCTCAGAAGGTGCTAGTTTAGCAATCTTCAATTCAACTGTATCCCCTTCTTTAACCTCAAAAGAAGGAACAGAGAACTTCTTACCATTAAGAAGAACATGACCATGAACAATATATTGTCTAGATGCAGCCCTAGAAGGAGCCAAACCACCTAAATACAATACATTATCTAATCTCAACTCCAAGATTCTTAAAAATTCCAAACCCTTATCCAAATTACTAATCTTTGCTCTTCTATTTGCCTCAATATATATATTCTTAAACTGTTTCTCTCTCAATCCATATGTCCTCTTTACTTTCTGCTTCTCTCTTAACTGTAAACCGTAGTTTGAAAGTCTAGCTCTTCTCGCATTACC
>Ga0116157_10005142_pt1 | contig 12087 bp, 15 predicted proteins | sample AD_UKC048_MetaG_FD_89882 | JGI IMG/M metagenome (GOLD analysis project Ga0116157, IMG submission 89882) | Active sludge microbial communities of municipal wastewater-treating anaerobic digesters from USA - AD_UKC048_MetaG | ecosystem: Engineered > Bioreactor > Anaerobic > Digestate | place: USA... | reverse complement strand
AGGCTCTCCTAATATCCTAGCATCATCCGCTTTTTGTAGTGCTAAATGTTCAATCTTTTTATTTCTCTCCTCTTTATATCCACAAACATCTAAGACTACCCTGTAATTACATCCCTCTTCTAGCTTATTTCTAAGCATCATACTTAATATATATTGCAAAGACTCAAGGTGTTTACCATGATTACCAATTAAATATCCCAAATCGTTTCCTGTAAAAGAAATTTTTAAATATGAGACCCCATCATTCTCTTCTATGTCAAAATCATAATCAGCATCTATATCTAATAGAGAGAATAGGGAATCTAATTCTTTTTGTACTATCTCTTTCATATTAATAATATGTTTAATTTATTTCTTTTTATTTAATATATCTAAAAGATTTTGAATACCCTTTTTAGTCTTATCAAAATCTAAGGAAAGATACTGTATTACTAAAAGAAGAGACTGTAACATCCAATACCAACCAAGTGCAGCTGGCATACTTATTGTAAAGAATGCTGTCATAACTGGTAGCAACAACATAGTAGATTTCTGCATTTTTTCTTGAATATCCTCTAGAGGTTCCTCTGGATTCTTTTTCTTTACTTCCTTCTTCTTAGGAGCACCTACTTGTTGCATCTTTTGAGTAAATATTGTTGTAAAGTACTGTGTAATACCTACAAGAACAGAAAGACCTATGTAGGGAAGAGCCTTTAAAGAAAATTTCCCAAACTCTGCAGACACTTCCTTATAGTTAGTAGTTAATTCCCAAAACAAGAATTTAGTGTTAATAGCACTAGATTCTCCAATTTCTGTTAATTTAACAACCCAAGGATACAAACCCTCAAGGTCACTATTGGTAACCGCCCTTATTACTCCAATGAGTGCTGAAAGTATTATTAACTGTGGAATAAAGGTTCCAATACAACCCAAGGGGTTATACCCGGTCTTTTTATACAGTTTTACCTGTTCTTGTGAAAGTTTCTCTTTGTTATCAGCATACTTCTTCTGTATTTTATCTAACTCTGGTTTTAAAGAAGCCATCTTTTTAGTCATTGCTGTCTGTTTTTTTACCAAAGGAATCATTACAACCCTTCCAATTATTGCGATACCTACTATTGCCAAACCTAAATTGTTCCCTAAAAAGTCGTAGAGAAGAATCATTAAGTTAATTAAGGGGTTAAAGAAAATTGTATTCCAGATTGTTGCTAACATATATATATTTGAAAATATTTAAAATCTAAAGCATTATACACTAACTTAAACTATTTTTCAGGAACAGGATCATACTGTCCTGGTTGAGCCCAAGGATTACATTTAACAACTCTTTTAATAGCAAGGAAGTTACCCTTGAAGATTCCAAAAGAAGAAACTGCTTCATATCCATACTCTGAACAAGATGGGATAAACTTACAAGCCCGAAGGTTAGGAAATATTTCCCCCATATATCCATGGTCTAGCGAAAGTGTCTTTTGATACAGTTTAATAGTTAGAAGTTCAATTCTTTTTAATATCTCTAAAGGCATTGTTAATAACAGCATCAAAATCTTTTTGAAGTTTTTCATAATCATCACAGTATTTATATGCAATATATACACACATTATATTAGTTTCTCCCTTTAAGTACTTCTTACTTATTTCCCTTAGAAGTCTTGTCATTCTATGTCTTTGTACAGCATTCCCTATTTTTTTTGAAACAATGAAACCAAACTTAGAAGTAGAGGATAAACTGTTTTCAATTGCAAGCATCCCATACTCTCCCTTATACTTTCTATTTAGTTTCCCTAAATTGGCAAACTGTCTTCTATCTAATCTATTTATTGAGGGGAGCATACTCTAGTATATACTATCTAATCTTTGAGGTGGGTTTCTTTCTTTTTAATTTGTACTCTTCAGAAACTGTTAAGAATTTTCTACCTTTGGCTATTCTTCTTTTTAGTACCTTTTTACCATTAGAATCTTTATTTCTAGCCATAAAGCCAAACTTTCTAAGTCTTTTTAAATTTTTTGGTTGATATGTTCTTTTCATAAGATGTGCTCATTATATATTACCTTATACAATTTATGCAAATATTCTTTATTTTAAAACTATTAAGAAGTTCTTTTCCACATATGTATATCTCTGATAGATACAGAAGGTAGTAATTAAATTGCTTGTATCTTATACCTTTTTCAGCCTTTTATAAAATCTTATCCACATCTTAAAAAAAATTCATATAATAGGAGTGTTAGTCCCAATCGACCATGACTGCCCCTAGTTTTTAAATTTTTTAGTTCTACTTTTATTAAGTATGGATAAAATCGACTTTGAACAATATTCTCAAAATGTATTAAAGCCTAACCTTTCTAATACACAAACTGAAGACGCTGAGATAGATGTAGAGGATACTTGGAAAATAGTGACTGAGAATTTAAGAATGGTTTTAGATAGGGTAGAGTTTGATTCTTGGTTTGCAGGGACATATCTTGAGAGAGTACAAAACGGTGTTGCCACGATATCTTGTTCTAATGAATTTAAAAGAGAAACTATTTTAAAAGACTACAACAAGTTTTTACAGAGCTGTTTAACTAAAGCTACTGGTCAAAATTTACAGATAGAAATAATAGTAAAGACAGGAGAAAGTGAAGCACCTAAGGAAAGATACAAATTTCTTCACAATAGTGGAAATCCTGTTGTTGATCTTTTCACGAAACTTGAGAGAGACAAAAGAAAGTATGAGGAATCCGTTAAAAAGGCTAGACTCAATCCTAGATATACCTTCAAAAGTTTTGTTGTTGGAGCAAACAACAGGTTGGCAGAGGCTGTTGCGCAATCAGTAGTTTCTGATATTGACAATGAGGGTTTTGCTAAATCATATAACCCTGTTTTTTACTATGGTAGTACTGGTGTAGGTAAAACTCATTTAATGCAAGCTATAGGAAATGAGGTTTTAAGAGTTAACCCTTCTAAAAAAGTAGTATATGTTTCCATAGAACAGTTCTTAAATGAAATGATCGAAGCTATTAGAACAAAAAAGAACGAAGATTTTAGAATTAAGTATAGAGAGGTCGATTTATTAATCATAGATGATATTCAATTTGTAGAAACATATCCTAAAACACAAGAAGAACTTTTCCATACCTTTAATACTCTGTATCAAGCAAACAAACAGATAATATTAGCTTCTGATAGAGCTCCAAAGGACATTAAAAATATTACTGATAGGCTTAGAACTCGTTTTGAGGGAGGTATGGTGTGTGATATTCAACCTCCTGATTATGAAACTAGGTTAGCTATCTTAAAACAGATTATGATTGATAAAAAAATAACTGTTCCTGATGCATATTTAGATTTAATAGCTAAAAATATTGAAAGTAGTGTAAGAGAGTTAGAGGGAGCACTTACTAAAGTTTTGACTTTAACTAAATTAGGCCAGGTTCCTTCCTACGAAGAGGTTGCGAGAATATTACAGGTAGATATAGAGAGTAAAAGAAAGAGAGTTACTCCTGAAAGAGTCTTAGAGGTTGTCTCTGAAGTCTTTGATGTCCCTGTAAAGGTAATGAAAGGCAAAAGAAGGGTTAGTAATATTGCATTAGCAAGGCAAGTATCTATGCATCTTTTGAGAACTGAGTTAGAAATGCCTCTTCAAAAGATTGCAGATTTGTTAAATAAAAGCGATCACACAACGGTCCTTTATGCTTGTGAGTCAGTGGCTACAAAAATCAAGGAAGATACTAGATTAGCTGAGAAGATAGAGAAGTGTAGGGGCGAACTTTTCTATTAATGTGGATATCTTTGGGGAGAATTAATGAATAAGTAGTTAATAACTTTTTCATTACTCCACAGAAAAAAGGTTGATATATTAACACCGTCTTCTACTAACAACATTTTACCCAGTAGGGTATTCTGACATATATCCACAATTAATCAAAACTTTTACACAATGAGGTAATTAATTTAAATATTAAGTTATTTCATAATATTTAATTAACTTTTGAACTGAATATATTCACATGTTTCTTACAACGATATTATGAGCAAAAGAATAGTATAGGTATGGATATCATTAACACTTATTCACTTATCCATACTCTCTACTACTATTACAACTATTTATATTAATTATTAAAACAGTAGAAAAGAAATCCAATATTGAGTAAAATATACAGATAACTGCCAAGTACATAATATTATTTAAAACAAAAATGCAATTCTCTTGTAATCAAGATACCTTGGCAAAGTATCTAAATATAATAAGTAGGGTAGTTAGTAGTAAACCAGGTTTACCAATTCTAAACAACGTTCAATTTGAAACAAGTAAGGGTAAATTAATAATGACTGCTACAGATTTAGAAATAGGAATAAATACATGGATAGGGGCAGATGTTAAATCAGAAGGAAAAACTACGGTACCTGCAAAGCAGTTAACAGAGTTTGTTACATCTATACCTGCTGACACAGTAGATGCTACATTAGAGAATCAAACCTTTAATATCTCTACTACAAATAACTCAGCTAATTTTAATACAATCTCTGCAGAGGAGTTTCCCTCTGTTGCATTGGTGACAGATAAAAAACCATTATTAAAAATTTCTAAAGAGGATTTAGTTAAAGCTGTAAATAGAGTTGCTTTTGCATCTGCTACAGATGATATTAAACCTGTTTTAACAGGAGTACTAATTGAGGTTAATGGAGAGAGTGTTTCTTTTGTAGGAACAGATGGTTTAAGGCTATCAAGACAGATATTGAAATTAGAATCTAGTGCTGAAAAAGATGTAAATATGTTAGTACCTGTTAAAGCTTTGCTTGAGATTTCACATATTGTGACTGAAGTAGGAGAAGATGAAAATATTGAGATATTTCTAATAGAGGATAGGAATCAAGTATTATTTAGATACAGTGATGTTGATCTTGTTTCTAGACTTATAGATGGGCAATTTCCAGAGTATAGACAAATTATTCCCACTGGATATAAAACTTTGTGCAAAGTTTCAAAATCTGATTTTCTTAATTCTCTTAAAGTTACCAATATTATTGCTAAGAGCGTACTAGGAAATAAATTAATCTTAGATATCGATCCTAAGAGTAATAAAATTACTATGTCTGCTACTCAAACAGACTTAGGTAGTAACAAGAGTACCTTTGAAGGAAGCATAGACGGAGATATGCTTAAGATAGCATTTAGTTCTAGACTACTTACAGATATCTTAAATCATATCGACTCTGAAGATATTACATTTGAATGTTCTGAAACAGTCAAACCGGGAGTATTTAAGATTGTAGATGATCCAGACTTTGTTCATCTTGTAATGCCGATGATGCTTTAAACTCTTTAACTCTATATCCCTGCCCATGGACAGTCTCTATGACTCCCTTGTTGTTGAGTTTGTCTCTTAATCTCTTTATATGAACATCTATAGTATTAGAACCGGTATAACTTCTATAGTCCCAAACATGGTCTAATAGTTCACATCTACTAACCGTTCTATTCTTGTTTCTTACTAAATACTCTAGTAATTGGTACTCTTTTCTTCTTAGATCTACATCACTGTTTTTAACAGAAACTGTTTTACTACCCGTATCAAGTAAAATATCTCCAAAGTAAACCTTGTTATCAACATAGTTATTAGGTCTTCTTAGTAAAGATTGAATTCTGGCTATTAATTCTTGAACAGGAAATGGGTAAGAGAGTACATCATCTCCACCACTGTTTAAAAAATTTACCTTATCCTTCCAAGTCCCTATACTACAAACACCTAAAATCTTACTTTCAATCTTTTTACAATCCTTAATACTCTTCAAAATATCATTTGTACTATGTTTCCCAGAAAGATTTGTATCAAGGATTATTATTTCAAACAAACCTCTTTTAATTAGATTTCCTGTACTAAATTCAGTATTATCCTCTGTTATATTATATCCATATGCCAACAAAGTACTCTTAAGGATATGGGAAATTACCTTAGATTTCTCTATAATTAAAATATTCATACTAAAAAGTAATAAATTAATTCCAAAGAATAATACAAACGAAATCGAATTCAAAAACTTATAGCCCAAGAAATCTTAAATTTGTATCAGTATTAATCTTTATATTAATCCTCTCTGTTGTAATTCTGTTATATTTGCTCTCATTAAAAAATTTTACCCCAATAGACACTCAAGGATCTTTCATTTGGTTAAACATATTCACAGCGTCTTTTCTTTTGTATACCTCTCTTTCCTCCCTTTCATCTTTGATATCATACTTTCTCCTTCTAGTGATATTAAAGAAGGAAGACAGTAGGAAATTAAAGGTGTTATGCCTTAGATGGGGAATAATTTTTTCTTTAGGAATCTTTATGGTTCTTCTTCTCCATTTTTTCCATATACTTAATCTCTATTGGGGTTTAGGAATACTTACAGTTGTTATCCTTGCCTCCTTTGTTATATGATATCAATATATATGGCAAAGATATCAAAAAAATCAATAGGAAATGAATTTAATGATATTATGGATATCCTCTCAGGAGAGATGAAACTGCGAGAGAAAGAGGAAAAGATTCAGGAACTAAAAGAGGAAGCTAAAAACAAACATAAGGCAGAAAAAAGGAGAAAGGTAGTTGAAAAAGAATTGGTTTTAGAAGAGAGCGATATTCCAACAAAAAAGGTTATACAAAATATGAAGTTATTCGAATGGGAAGCTTCTGATAGGTATGCGTTTAATTTCCAGACTAAAACATTTTGGGTATTATTAGCAGTTATTCTTCTCTTTATCCTCTATCTAGCAATTTTAGGACAGTACTACCTTATGGCGGCTATAGTTGGTCTTGTTTTTTTTGTATATGTAGCTGGAACAAACAAACCCATTATGGTAAAGCACAAGATTACTAGCAGGGGAATTGATACGGGCGACAAGCTCTATGAGTGGTTTATGTTAGAAAATTTTTGGTTTTCAATTAAGAATGGACAATATATGCTAATAGTGGAGACTAAGTTAAGATATCCTAAGGCTTTAATTATGTTACTAGATGGAGCAGATAAAGATGCAATATTTGTATTGTTACAGGAGAAGGTCTTGTACAAAGATGTTAGAAAACAGAGTAAGTTAGATTTATTAACATATGGTGATTACATTCCTTTTGAAGAGATTTAAAGGATATTGATGTATAATTTCATTGTTTATTAATACTGGAGAGGTGCTAGAGTGGTCGAATAGGGCACACTCGAAATGTGCTATTCAGGTTTATTCCTGGATCGTGGGTTCGAATCCCACCCTCTCCGAAGAAGTTCTAATCCTAAAATTTCTAAACTCTTCAAACAAACAAAGAAACCTCGAAAGAATCCCAATGGAGAGACCTGTCATTGGAGATATTTTTGATAGCTATCTTAAAGAAGAATAGGGGGAATTAAACAATCCAATTATCTATATCTTTACTCCCTCTCGTAACTAATTCCGTTAGACTACTTCCTTTCTGTATCTCTTGTTCCCAAAGAAGTTTTCCAATGTGATACCCAAATCCTTCCTGTACAATTAATGTACTAAGTGCCTCGTCCTGTGAAGATTTCTCTAACATAGCTTTTACCCCATTTTCATACCCTTGCCCATGTCTATACTCCATTATCTTTTTAAAAGACTCCATATTAAGTATATTCCCTATTAGTATAGCTTTTTCTTCTTTAGATTCAGTATTAAATCAAGAGAAAAGGATATTAGGCCACTTCTCTGCATCTTGTTTAAACATTCTTTCAACCTCTTCTGGATGAGGTTGCATATATTGTGCCAAACCTTCAAACCAAAGAAAATTTGAAACTTGTCTTTTAAAATCGTTTGATTCCCAATTGGGTTCTTTCCCTAACCTTTTAATAAAGATATGGGTAGCTTCATGAACAATTGTATTTTCTAGGTCTTCGTCTCCTTTATTCTTTTCAACTAAACTTCTTGTATTTATTGCAATTCCCTCTCCATTTAGGGCAGAAGCATTTTTTTTCAACGGAAGAGAAAAGAAGATAGAGGGGGACCTCTTCTAAGGGGACTTCAGGATTAATTGTTTGCACTTTATCTTTGCATTTTTGTGAAAGATTCTTAATTTTCTCTTCTAACCTTTTGGTATCTTCAATCAAAGAGAAAATACCTAAGACTCTATTTTTTGTTCGTTCTCCCTCAAACTTTTGAAGTATTTCACTGGTCTCAGGAGATAGTGGGGCACCATTGTAAGAGGCTTCTATTTCAGAAACAAGATTATTAACAAAAGGTTCTCTCTCTACTGCTTCAGCCTCTAGGTTCTTCCCACCCTCTGTATTTTCAAAATCAGAAATTGTATCCATTTCTATTAGATTTATTGATTCAAAATTATACCATTTTACAACCCCACTATTTTAGAAGAGTAGATATTCACAATTTAAGGGCCTGTTGTGGATAACCCCAAGAACATTGTCGTAGCAAACTCTTTCGGTATTATATTTACTATATTCTCCCTATTATTACACTACGGGGTGTTATTATTTACTATACCCAACCTCTCTAATATTTTGTATTATGTATATATATGGAAGAGTCTCAGATATGTGCAAATACAATTAACCTTGTTCCATCAAAAAGGTTAAAGAAGAAAGATTCGAAAGAAAGATTAAGGCTTACTGAGTTTCTTTTAATACTTTCTGCTGTTGGAGTGGTAGTCTTTTTGGTTCTGCTTTATATAAATCCAAGTAAAGAAGCAGCCCAGGCTCGAAATTTACAAAGAAGTGCAGATACAGCAACGATACTCTCATATGTAAGTTCATATTTTGATAGTGAAAAAGTTATCCCTGAGCAGATTCCAAATTCTAAAAATTGCGTTGAATTCAGAAACGAAATATGTAAAAGTGGTCCGTATAACTGTAAAGATCTAGTTAATATGTCATTTCTAACAAAGGAAAATGCAGAAACCTTAGTTTCTATGCCAACAGACCCATTGCATGTATCGATTAATGGAACAGGATATTTTATTTCTAATGAAGGGGAGGGAAAAATTACTGTGTGTGCACCATATGCAGAGAGAAATGAAAAGATATCCTTTTTTAAATATATGTATTAATATTTATTATCATGAAGAAGAAATTTACAAAGCAACAGGTTAGAGAAAAAGAACTTGTAATACTTTTTTCTTTGTTTGTATTTTTACTTTTTGCATATAGATCAGGAAACTTCTATTGGATTAAGGATTTTCAGTTATTAATAGATCTTTTTTCTTGCTCACTTGCCTTCTTTATTGGAGTTTTAGCTACTGTAAGATATTTTACTAAAAAAACAAATGTTAACTATCTTCTTTTAGGACTTGGCTTTATATCAGTCTCCTTTTTAGATGCCTTTCACATATTACACTCTTTAGAGGTATTCTCAGACCTTTTCACAACTCAAAATCTTTCAATGTTTCCAAGTAGTATGGTCCTTTCAAGGGTATTTCTAGCATTAATATTTTTCTTAGCATGGTTAATAACAAAGGAAGAAAAAAGAATTAGGGATATTAAAGAAAGGATAGCGTTAGGTTCTCTTTTGCTAGCAATTTCGGTATTTACAATTGTAATAGTTACCTTTACTAACTTTTTTGCAGGATTTGAGTCTTACCAGTTCGCTATATATATGCAAACTATCGCTTTGATGATGTACCTATTTACTTTAATAGGGTATGCAAGAGAGGAGGGTATGTATTACAGGAGTTTTGATTTCTGGTTAATGTTTTCTGTTGTGTTTTCGATTATCTCTCAGATATTCTTCCTTCCATATCTAAATATTGAGTATGAACTAATGTTAAATCTTTCTACCCTTGCCAAATTCATTAGTTACTTTGTGTTACTAATTGGATTTCTTTGTAGTATATATGAGATGTACAAGAGAGAAGAGCAAATTCAGAAGGAATTAGAGAACAAGAATTTCTTAATAAAGTTAACTAAACAGAAAGTAGAAGAGGCGTATATGGTACTTAGAAATGAGAAATGGAAAATATCTAAAGAGAGCAAGAAGAAGACTACAGACAAGATATTTAGGGATATATTAAGAAAGAAGTAGTATGTATCAGCCTAAGATAAAGAGGTATCAAAAAGATTTTGAATATTCATATGCATTTGGTGCATATCCTGTTTTAGATTTACTTAAGCAGTATCCTGACAAGGTTTATAAGGTATTACTCTCAAAAGATGGATTAGGCAGTGATGGTATCAAAGAGGTAGAAGGCCTCTGTAAGGAGAGAAATATATATATTGAGGTAAGTGATAGGTTAATACAAAAGATAGCCGTAAAGGAGAACACGTACGCTGTAGGGGTGTTTAAAAAGTATGAGACTAGGGTTGAGGGAAACCTCAATCATGTTGTGTTAGTTAATCCTTCAAATATGGGAAACCTTGGTACTGTTGTAAGAACAATGTTGGGTTTTGGATTAAAAGATTTAGCAATTATTAAACCAGGGGTAGATATTTTTGATCCATTAGTCATAAGGGCTACAATGGGTGCTTTATTTAATATCCGTTTTGAATATTTTAATAGTATTGAAGAATATTTAGAGAGATTTCCTAAACAGAATATATATACCTTTATGTTAAAAGGTAGTAAAGGTATTAGGGATATTAAATTTGTTGAGCCATATTCCCTTATCCATGGGAATGAATCTAAGGGGTTGGAAGAGAAATATTTAGATATTGGACAGAGTGTATATATCCCACATAGCAAAGAGATTGATTCTTTAAATCTTTCTGTTGCTACATCAATAAGTATATGGGAAGCTTCCAAAAGAGAGTAAGTAGAAGTAAATAGGAATTTGTGTTAAAATTGTGTATTAATCTATACAAAATTAACACAAAAATGAACAAAGTAAAAAAATATAAAAGTATTACAAGACAGATATCTTTTCCTCAGAAGTTAATGGATAGGGTGGAGAGCAAGGCAGAAAGTTTAGGATACTCTCTTCCCGCATATGTTAGATATGTGCTTACCAAGGAGTTGGAAAAACGGGAGGTTGTGGAATTTGATGGTTTTGTTCTTGACGATGAGATGATTAAGAGTATAAAGCAAAGTATAAAGGATAGTAGTGAGGGAAAACTAAAAGTACTCAAAAGTGAAAAAGATATTGAAAAATTTTGTAAGGGAGTACTCGAAGATGAGAATTAGGTACTCACTTAAATATACTCAAAACTTCTATCGTCAGTATAAAAGGATAGCGAAAAAAGACAAAGATTTAATAATTAGTGTTGAAAAAGTTCTAAAGAAACTCTCCGTAGACCCTTTTTTGAGATCTCTTAGGACTCACTGTGTGGAAATTTCTTCTCTACATCGGGTATATAGTTCTAGTGTAAATAAAGATATTCGAATCTTATGGATAATTGATAGAGAAGGAGCCATCATTTTACAAAGAATTGGTAGTCACTCTGGTAGTTCAAAGGTATATAGATAAATGGTATAATATATAGTTCTTTAAGAATATGGGGACGTAAGGCTTTCGACAGAAGTATTTAAGTGCTCTTGTCACAAATCGTTTTTAAGTTCGTAAAACTTAAACACAGATAAGTGTAGAAAACAAACTTAACGCTTTTGCAAGTAAGCTAAGGGCTGCATTTACTGCACCTTCTTATGCTTACAACTTTGCATAAGTTTGGGTAATTAGTTTTACTCAATGTCTATTTTCTCTATCCCTAGTTAGGGGATATAGACAGTCGTTACTAGGGTATAGTATGTATTCTTTGTCAGTAGAGGATACATAGTGAATATAATTACTGAGTAGATTAGACTTTTTGATAGATTTTTTAGTTTAATCTAGCTATACAAATCTAAATATATTTGTACATGACATTGTGCTTAGCTTTTGGACGTGGGTTCAAATCCCACCGTCTCCACCATATCAGGTTCGTTGTTAGCAATCGTTTCAAAAAGTGTTATAGGGAGGGTATAATTGGGGGTTCGATAACCCTCTATTTTGTCATACTCTAAATTTTCATCAAAGATAAAAGAAAAGAACTTTTGTTTTTGATACACATCGTAATTCTCCCATACAGTATAAGGATTTTTTAACACCTCAAGGACTTCCTTAGAGGAGGTTCGATAAGGAAGAGAGTAATCAAAATTTGTATTAATTTTGTTTTCCAGAATCTCTATCTCTTCCCCATATTTCTGAATTCGT
>Ga0116157_10005137_pt1 | contig 12093 bp, 8 predicted proteins | sample AD_UKC048_MetaG_FD_89882 | JGI IMG/M metagenome (GOLD analysis project Ga0116157, IMG submission 89882) | Active sludge microbial communities of municipal wastewater-treating anaerobic digesters from USA - AD_UKC048_MetaG | ecosystem: Engineered > Bioreactor > Anaerobic > Digestate | place: USA... | reverse complement strand
TGATAAATACTATTTTATGCTGGAAGCCATTGTTGTTGTACACCAGGATGATTTTATCCACAGGAGTGAGATTCAAATAATTGAGGACTTTTTTCGTTTGTTTAAGATGAATAAAATTCAAAGAAAAAAAATCTTTGAAATACATGAACATCTTAAAAAAAAGGATTTTTCCAAAGTACTTAGATGTGCTGCAAAAATAAACATTAAAATTGAACCCTTTATAGAATATTTTTCAAAAACAAGTTTTCGTGTAAAACTATATGAAAACCTGTCAAATACTAACTTGGATACGAGAGTAGCTGGAATTCTTAAAAAAAATAAAATACATCTTATTGGTGATGTTTTAAAAAAACAGAAGAAAATTCCTCAAATACCAGGAATAGGCGAAACATACATGCATAAAATTAAGTTAATGTTAAAAGAAAACGGCATGTCCTGGGATACAGATATTTCTGGATACCCCGACAAAGACTTTTTTACAATGCTTAATCCCGGTAAAATATGCAGCAAACGAACATAACTTATAAACACTATTTTATTGGAGGTAATTTATGAATGATATAAATACGAATGACATTCTTAAAAAGCTTAACAAAGCTAAAGAGGTTAAGCTGTTATGTGATCATCCTCTTGTTAAGTTTGATCTTGATAAAAAGTTTTTTTATATCCGTGGACTTTCATTGATGATGAATGTTGACAACGAGATCCACGAGGCAGAGAAAGACTACATAAAGGGTTTGTGTCATGCAACGGAACTCAGTAGTTCTGATATGGATAAAGCTATAAAATTTTCTGAAAATCCTGATGAAAATGAAGTTATTGAGATTATTTCAGAAATATCTAAAGATGATCTGTTAAAAAAATATTTTACCGTTGATCTGATTTTGCTGTCATTGAAAGATGATAAACTGAAAGATGAAGAATCAAAATTTATTGATATAGTCATTTCCGCATTCTCTTTCTCAAAAGAAGAAGATTCCTTTTTAAGAGATGTGGCAACTGCTGCACTTGAAAAAAATAAGGACTTAGGAACATTTTTATACCTTGAAAACAAAAAAGAGTATAAAATATTTGATTGGCTTTTGAAAAAACACGGGGTGGAAGCTGAAAATCACTTAAAAGTTCTTTATCATTGGGACTTTGTAACATGGTCGTTTACGAATGGATCTTTATTTGAAGGAGACGAAATAGCCCAAACTCCCGTTTCAAACGAACAACTCATGTATTTTCTTAATACGATGTTACGAAGAAAACATCTTAAAAAGGATGAATCATCAAAAAAATTTCTTATGGGAGGAAAACAAATAATAGATCTGGAGCACTCTTTAATATTTTATGAAAAGGAACAGTTTAACTGTGATGAAGCAGAAAAAAAGAAAGCCGTAACAGGTATCACAACTGAGGGAGCGCTTTCTTTTGTTAATTGGGTTAATGAATTTATATCTGAGTACGAAGTTGATATTCTTAAAATTGGAGGACAATACACCGGCGATATTTGTTTTAATGAAAATTGTATCGGCAAGCCACTGCATTTAAAAGAAATTTTCTATCATGTAAATGAAAGACAATACAAATATTTTTGTGAGGGTAATTTTGGGAAATATGAGAATAACTCTACGAGGGACGCAAAAGTGACAGTAGATAAAATCACAACTTTTCGGCTTATGAAAAAAAAGCTGCCTGAATAAATAATGTCATGGAGATTTAATGATGAGCGACATTTTTGAAATTATGAAAAAAATTGAAGACTCTGCTATATTGGAATTACATCCCATAGTTCAAATGGATCTTGAGTTGAAAATGCATTACCTGAACGGATTGGCTTTGATGATGAATGTGGACGGTGAAATTCATGAAAAAGAGAAAGAATACCTTTCAGCACTAATAAATATCTCAGGAATGAATGATAATACATTAAAAAGTATGTTGGAATTTTGCACAGATCCCAACCCTGAGTTAGTTAAAGAAATGATTCAAGAGCTCAAAAAAGATGCCAAAATCGCAAAACTATTCCTTCTCGATTTGTTTATTCTTGCAGAAAAAGATGGTCATTTTCACGAAAAAGAAAAACAGTTCATATCCAAAATATCTGATGTTTTTTCTGTTCCCATTGAGACGATAACTGTTATGGAACATCTTGCAACAGCACTGAAAACAAAAGACAAGGTCTTCCTTTTGACTCTGTATATTGACGATTTTCCATTATATGAGGAGGTGTCATCTTTTATTGAAGCTTTTAATATGGATATAAAAGATGAATTAGAAAAGCTTTTTGATTTTCAGTTTGAGAAATGGGAATTTGAAAAAAATGAAATACCTTTTGAACTTAAAAGTGGCATTAAAGACGACAATCCGGTTTCCACCAAACCTGTTTCCAATAGTCAGTTTTGTGAATTTCTGAATTATGCATTCTGTAAAAAGATAATAAAAATGGAAAATGAAAACTCAAAATTTACTCAAGGAGAAAAATTGATAATAGACTTAGATCATTCTGATATTAGATTTGATGAAGGGATTTTTACATCTGCCTCAAAAAGTAAAGAACAACCTGTTACGGGGATAACATGTCATGGAGCGAGAAGTTTTATTAAATGGGTGAATGAAAATCTGCTTAAAAACAAACCATATAATATAGAATTATTGACCTTTTTAGGCGGATTATTTCGCCAAACAGAAATTAGATTAAAGTCCCCTCGCAGTTCTTCACTGAACGAAATCTGTTTGCATGATTCAGTCTTTAATATTAAAAAGCTTCCTTCATCATTTTTTTCGGGAGATCGTATTTATTTCCAGAGTATAGATTCGTGTCGTATTTTGGAAACTTACTTAAATAAAGACCTTACATTCAGGGTTATGAAAAAAAACAAAGGAGAATTAAATGACTAAAGCAGAGACGATCAAATCAACTGTTAACAAGTATTTAGCAAATTGTTCCGAACTGAATGAATTTAAAGATTTAATACCGGAGGATTACCTTATCCGGCTTACTGCGGCTGTTAATGATTTCAAGAGAAATTCCGAAGCAGCAATAGATGAAAACAGACTTATGCGAATCGGCATCATCGGTCAGATAAAAAGAGGCAAGTCTTCATTTCTCAACTCTTTCCTATTTAATGGAGATGCTGTTCTTCCCGAAGCCGCCACACCAATGACGGCTGCACTCACAAAAATAAGATATTCAAAAACTCCTGAGGCCACTATTGAATTTTTCTCAAAGGAAGAATGGGAAAAAATAGAGATATTTGCCAAAGAAAAAATCGAAAGAGAGGAAAACAAACAGCGAATTCGCGAAAAGAAAAGGAGTCTGAAAGAAAAGTTCCTTGAACAGGATTCTGAACAGCCATTGGAGCCTAATGATGAGCAAAAATCAGCTTTCGAACTGGTTGAAATGGCAAAGAAAAATGAAATTGATCTACATTTTTTGTTGGGGGCCAAACAAAATATAAATGCTGAAAATCGAAAGGATCTATCAGAAAAGCTTAAAGAATATGTAGGTTCCAGAGGCAAATTTACTCCTATTGTAAAAAGCTCCGAACTGGCATTGGATGTTCCTGCTCTTGAAAATGTTGAAATTATAGACACCCCTGGAATTAACGACCCCATAACTTCCAGAGCCAAAAGAACAGAGGATTTTATGGGACAATGTGATGTTATATTTTTTCTATCCAACTCCGGACAATTTCTTGATATTACCGATATGCAGCTTCTTGCACAAAATATTCCGTCAAAGGGAATAAAAGACATCATTTTAATAGGTTCTCTTTTTGATGGAGTACTGCTCGATGAAGGAGATAAGTATAAAGGGGATTTGAAATACGCATTAAAAGATCTTACCGAAAGAAAAACCCTGGAGGCTGAGAGGAACTTCAAGAATATAGCTGCAGACAATGGTGAAAGTATAATAATTAAAGTGCTTGAAAAATCTTTTCCTCCGGTGCTTATTTCTTCAAGATGTCTTGATATTGCAAGAAATTATGATCATCTTTCAGAAACCCAGGCTTTAACTCTCAACAACCTAAAACAAATGTTTAAAGGTTTTAATTTCAGTGCCGAAGTAATGAAAACTATCTCTAATATGGAAGAAGTCGAGAAACGCTATAAAAAGGTAAAAGAAAACAAGGATACCATACTTAAAAAAAGATTTGAAAATATTCAGTCTGCTTTTTCATCTAAATTTTCGGATGAATTAAAAAAGATTGAAGACGACATGGCAAATAGAGAGAAAAACCTTGAGGAATGTGATATAGAACAGATTCAAGAGAAGCTTAAAACGACCCTTCACAAAATAGATGCAGGCAAAAAGAAAATATCTGCCATATTTTCTTCCAACGCCATTCATGCAGAAAAGAATTTTTCTGACCTTATTTATGAGATAGAAAAAAATGCTCAATCTGCTAAAAGAGTCAACGAGCAGCAGGGATCGGAACAGATCAGTTATTCAGTCAGCACATCGACATGGTGGAAACCTTGGACTTGGGGAAGTTCGGAAACCCGTTACAGCACAATTACTTATCGTTATGCCAATGTTCACGAAGCTATTGATAAAATAGAAGATTATATAATTGGGGCCAAGGATCAGCTCAGAAATGCCGTTAAAGAGATAATCAATTTAAAACAGTTCAAGATAGACATAACGGAAAGCATTCAGTCCCTGTTTGATTTTTCTGATGATAATTTTGATCCGGATGACATCCTTATCCCTGTTAAAAATGCAGTAGAAAGAATAACAATTCCTTCTGTTGATCTCGATCTGGACAGACACATTGATACAATTCGTAAAAACTTTAACAGCAGCCAAGTTAGGGAAGATGAGATACAGACTCTTAGAAATGAACAGGCAAAAGTTGTAGGTATGATACTGAAGGATGTTAAATCTGAGGTCAAAAATGTGTTTAATGACATAATATCACGACTTAACAAGATCGAGGAGGATTTTATACCAGAGCTCACAAACGATTTTAAGAAAACAGCCGCAGATCTAACCGAACAGATGAAAAACAAGCAGGATTATCTGAAAAAATATCGCTTATGCATTAAAAAGATCAGCGAAATCAGCAAAGAAGTTTGAGTCTGACCTCTGAACGATCTTTTCTGCTTTAAGAATCCAACAATCTTTTAAGACGGATCTTTCAAAAACCTTTCCGCGGTCTCTTTTACTCTTTGAAGCCATTTATCTCTGAAATCAGGGGGGCTTACCGGTTCTGCATTGGGTGAATAACTTAAGATCATGCCTGTTATTTCAGTATAATCACCGACGGGGAGTGTGAGGTCAATGCATTTCATTCCGTCAATTGTTCTTTCAACAAGTTTCTGTCTGGGGTACCATGTGCGGTTTTTTACAAAATTTATGATGAAATATCTTCACAAAATTAAAACGAAACTAAAAATATGTCAAAAAATAATTGAAATTGACGACCACGATCTTCAACAGGTTTTGAAGATTTATAATCATTCAACAAACCTTATAAGTTTTCTTGTCTGTTCATCAACGGTTGTTTTTGATCTTAAAACAAAGTTTCTGACTTGTTCTTTTGTAGGTTTGAAAAGCGTTTCCTCTTCTTCAACTTTTTTAAGCAGTGCGGTCGCAGTCATCTGTTTTGTGGTTGACCCGATCTGCATCAGAAAAAAATGCAAGAAGCAAAATTTTGACTAATAAATCTGAAACCTTATAATTTTGTCAGTTTGCTTATTATCCGGAGGGGGAAATGAGATTATTTAAAAAACAGCTGATGGTGCTTCTGGTTCTTTTCATAGCAATAAACTTCATAGGTTGTGGAGAGAATATTACAAAAATCCGTACAAAGAATGATGAAACGGCAATAACAGACAATGATGTTAATGATGACTTGTCAGACGAAGTTTTAACGGAGCCGGATGAAGATAGCAACACTGCTGAAATATGCGGAAATAATCTGGTTGATGAGGGCGAAGTTTGTGACAGCAATGTTGTCAACTGTGTTGAGATTGACAGCTCAAAATTTATTGGCGGAAAAGCAAAATGTCTTGATGATTGTTCCGGTTTTAACATAATTACATGCAGTGAAAAAGAAGATAACGGTGATACCGGAAACACAGGAGATACAGGGAACACAGGGAATTCAGGCAATTCAGGTGACAGCGGAAATTCTGGAAATACCGGCAACACAGGAGATACAGGGAATTCAGGTGACAGTGGTGATTCAGGTGACAGTGGTGATTCCGGTGACAGTGGTAACTCCGGAAATACAGGCAACAGCGGTGAAATAATAACTCCAGTTTGTGACAGCTTAATTGCTTCAGATACAAAAGATCCTGCTGATCTAGCAAAAGCAATGGAGTTGTGTCCTGTTTCAACTGATTATCCTTATGGTTTGGAAAGTGCGTCGTTAACTTTCAGTGACGGAACCGGATCGGGAGATGTACCTCAAGGTCAGTATGCAGTGTATGAATCTTTCGGAAGCAGCATAGTTCCTGTTTCAGGAGATGCGTTCTTACTGTTTTCCACTGGGACTGTAGCTGATCCGGTCAGTAATTTGAGCGTTAACAACGCTAAAACCCACAACGCGCCATCTGACTGGTATGAGGCAAACGGCAGCAAGTTTCCGGCATCTCCCGATTGTAAAGATCACGATCCTTCAAACAATCCTGCAAGAGATTCTGTAATGCTGACACTTGATATAAAAGCCCCTGTGAATGCCAAATCATTCAGCTTCGATGCTTATTTTTTCAGTGCCGATTATTCAGCTTATGTCTGTACTCAGTTCAACGATTTCTTTGTTGCCCTTCTTGATTCCGCTTATTCGACAGACACTCCTGACTTTCAAAACCCTTTTGACAAAAATCTTGCAGTTGACGAAAACGGGAATTCATTGGGGGTTAATTTTGTCATGAGCGGGCTTTTTACTGTTTGCAAACTTCCTGATGGAGAAATGACAGACCTGAACAAATACTGCGAAGGAAGTGAGCCGCTTGCAGGAACCGGTTATGAAAATCATGGAGCGACCGGTTGGCTTAAAGTGAAGGGAAATATCGTTGCGGGAGAAGAGTTTAAACTTCGGCTTGCTTTATGGGATTCAGCCGATCAGATACTTGATTCTCTTGTCATCCTTGACAACTGGAAATGGCACAAAGAGAATATAATGCCCGGAACATCTAAATAAATTCAAATTGTTATTAAAGCGGAAGTGTTTCGGGACAATCTCTTGAAAAATATCCATTTATGAATAATCTTATAATCTGTTGGTTTTGTAAACTGAAAAAAGGGGACTGTCATGAAGAATTCAATTTTATTTATGATCTTTGTTTTCATTCTTGCCGGCTGCGAAGGCAATGTAAGAATAAAAATTGCTGAAAACGGCTCCGGAGATGATGATAAAGAATCAACGGATACTGATTCAGGTGATACGGGAAACACAGGTGATTCAGGTGACAGCGGCAACACTGGAGACACAGGCGACACAGGCGACACAGGCAATACGGGAAACAGCGGTGATTCAGGTGACAGCGGCAACACAGGAGATACAGGCAATTCGGGAGATACCGGTAATACGGGAAACACAGGAGATACGGGAAACACAGGAAATACAGGTGATACAGGAAATACAGGAAATTCCGGAGATACAGGCAATACAGGTGATACGGGTAACAGCGGCTGCATAGGCAATGGACTTGATGAAGACGGTGACGGAATAGATGACAACTGCGACAACTGTCCTGCAAGTTTTAACTCTGGTCAGAAAAATACACAGAATGACGGGATAGGAGACGTTTGTGAAGCGCCGTTCAATTACGACCTTCTTTCTCAGATAACTGTTTTCGAACCGTTTATTGATCAGCAGCCGTCATGGTCCCCAACTGGTGGAACATGGAATTACGGCAGTAGTGAAATGAGCATTTCAACATCACCGTACGGACAGAATAACAACTACTTTTATGAATTGCCTGATAATAATTATTCGATCGAAACGACTTTCCATTTTAATGAAAGTGATCTGAGCGGGAACAGCTATGCAGGCGTTCTTTTTGCCATACAGGAAAATAACTGGCACACATGTCTTTTCCGTAGAGATAACAACGAGCTTGCTATCTGGAGGTATGCCGGCGGTTCAAGTATCGGATTTGTCAAAGGCGCAACAGCTACAGCGCCTGCCACAGACGATCAAATTCACAAAGTAAGGGTTTTTTATAACGGTTCTGAGATTCGCTGTTCTTTTATGGATGAGGCGGGAGGAACCGGAGAAGTTGTAATTTCAGGCGGTGATGTTCAGCAGGATATGAGTGGAAGGGCCGGACTGAGAGTTTATAATGAAAGGACGGTATATACATCTTTTGTCGTTTATCAGTAACAAATCTAAAGGTTTGCAATGAAGAAATTTTTAATATCCTTAACGATCCTGATATTTTTTGCCGGTTGCAGTGATGACGGCAGGGTTAAGAGTGATCTTGAAGAATCTGTTGATGATGCAGTTTATGAGGAATCTGATGATATTCCGGATGATGATCCGGTTGACAGTGAAAATGATGAAGATTCGACAGAAAAATTCAGTTTTGATATTCAGCGGGTCTATAACGATGTTGCATGGTTTGCCCACGCTGACCGTACAGGCAGACAGCCCGGAACTCAAGGTAATGCTGATTCTGTGGAATATGTCAGAGCTCTTTTTGATGAGCTTGGTCTTATGCCGGCAGGTGATGGTGAAACATATCTTCAGTCATTCAGTTTCGATCAGTGGGTGATCACAGGAACTCCTGAAGCTGAAATTGATGGAACGCTCCTTTCAACAGAAACAGGATTTCAGGTTATGCAATATTCCGGAAGAGGTGATGTGTCTGCTGAAGTGGTTTTTGCAGGTCACGGGATTACTGTACCACCTTTTAAAAAGTCTGAATATCCTGACTGTCCTCTTCCTGAAACGGGATATGATGATTTCGCCGGTATTGATGTGACAGGGAAGATCGCTCTTGTCATTCGTCGCGGACCGGGCAATCTGGAATCAGTCCACAACAGCTGTCCTGCTAATGATGCGTGCGTAGCAGCTCCCTGTCTTTGGAATTTCGGTTATAAATCAAAGAATGCCGCTATTCATGGAGCAGCTGGAGTAATAGTCGTGAATCATTATCAGGAATCAGGTGCAGTACCGGCGGGAATGACTCTGGGCGGAGAATACTTTGTTGAGGATCTGCCAGTCATATTTGCCGACCGTGACACAATGGAAGAGACGATACCGGATATGAAATCGTGGTCAGGATCAATTGATGCCGACCTTGTGCCGCAAAGCTCTGAAACTGGAATTAATGCTGAAATAAAAGTAGAGACTGAGATTGAAACCGTGAGAGCAGACAATGTGATAGGTGTTCTCCCGGGAACTGATCAGGAGCTTTCTGAAGAGGTGATCGTTATCGGAGCGCATGTTGACCATCTTGGAAAAGATCCTGTCAGCGGAGGTATCTATTACGGTGCAGATGACAATGCATCGGGTACGGCAGTTGTTATGGAACTTGCAAGAGCTTTTGTCCTTGGCGGTCATAAAACTGCCCGTACTGTTGTTTTTGCCGCATGGAACGCTGAAGAGCTTGGACTCATCGGATCTTGTGAACATGTGGAAAATCCTGCCTTCCCGATTTCACAGACTGTGGCGGCGTGGAGTATTGATATGGTGGGAGCAGGTGACGGATCAGGCCTCGCAGTTTACGGGGCGACACTTTCTTCAAACAGATGGCTTGCAGATGTAATGAGCGGTTATGCAGATAAATTGGAACTCGATCTTGAAATCAATAATGCCCAGCCGCTAGATGCATCAGACCATGTTTGTTTCTACTATGCAGGAGTTCCGGCGGTATTGCTCTCAACTCTCGGAACCCATTCTTATTACCATACTGTGAATGACACCATTGAAACAATAAATAAGAGTGATCTTGAAGCAGCGGTATGGCTCAGCTGGTCGGGAATTTTCCCGATAGCAATGGGCATTGAAGATGATTACTTACAATAGTCAAAAAGCAGCACATAAGCCGGATTCTGTAAAATCCAGTCATTCATCTGGGACGGCAGTTACCTGACGCCTCTAGCGGTCAACCCGGATGCATCGGGCGGGCAACCCTTATCTGCCTCGGCAGATGGCATCTCTATTAGACCTTGCTCTTAAGGGGGTTTGCCTTGCGAACCGTGTCGCCACTGTTCCGGTGAGCTCTTACCCCGCCGTTTCACCTTTTCCTGATCAAGTCAGGTAGTTTGTTTTCTGTTGCACTTTCCGTAGCATCGCTGCTCCTGGCCGTTAGCCAGCCTTATGCCCTTTAGAGTCCGGACTTTCCTCTGATATTATCAGCGACTGGATGTGCTGCTTTTTCACCATTGTAAAAGAACTATTGTTCAGGAGTTTCCTTGTTCTCTTTCTTAACAGGAATTAGAATGCACTGACAGTTCGGACACACTTCTATTCTTGTGGCCCGGAGCACCATGTTGAAGAGTTCAGGTGGAAGTGTCATATTGCAACCGTGACAGACTCTGTCCTCAGCCAGAGCTATCGCTTTTCCATTGGGAGAACTTTCGAATATTCTCTGATATTTACGGTAAACTGCAGGTCTGATGTTCTGAATAAGTTTCTCTCTTTTTTCAGAGATCTTTTCAAGAGTGTTATCAAGCTCTTTAACCCTTTTTTCGTTTTCCGACATCTTTTTTCTGTTTTCTTCGATCTTTTTTACGGTTTCCTCTTCGATGAGCTTAAGTTCATTATTTTTGAACTCTATCTCTTTATCGATCTCAGCAATCTCATCGCTCAAATCACGGTTGAACCGTTTAATGTTGTCAATCTCTCTTAAAAGGGCGTTGTATTCATCCTTGTTTCTGATAGCCGACTGTTTTCCGGTTATCGTCTTGAGTTTGTCCTCGCCTTTTTTGAGAATGTCATCCCTTTTCTGTTTTTCTTCAAGCTGGATGGCTATGGCGCTTCTCAATTCCTTGAGTTTGCCCTCCATTTCCGTGATTTTGGCATTCAACAGCTCATTTTGTTCAGGCAGAGAATCAAGTTCTTCTTCAAGATCGAAAACCTGAGAATCAATAAACTGGAGATCTTTAAGTTTTTTCAGTTCGTCAAGCAACACTAGCCTCCATCATTTGTTATGCAAAAAAAAAGCACTTGTTTTCACAAGTGCTTATTGAATTTATGTTCATGGTAATGTAAATAAACCGCAAAGTCTACCCTCCACAAAATAAGGTGGTGGGCCCAAGAGGAGTCGAACCTCTGACCATCCGGTTATGAGCCGGGAGCTCTACCAACTGAGCTATAGGCCCGTTAGACGCAACCTTTATAATCGCATTTATTAAAATTGCAAATTTTTAAACAAAAAAATTGGAAAAAAATGGATTTTGCTGTAAATTACCGCCTGTGTTATCCGTTTCAACACTTTGCAAAAGAGGGTTTCATGGAATTTTTCGATATTAAAGGCGGAGATGTAATAAGAGGGGAGATAACTCTTTCAGGTAATAAAAATGAGGCACTTCCTGTTATTGCGGCAGCCCTTCTTGCCCGCGGCAGAGTTAAAATAGATAATGTTCCGGACATTCTGGATGTAAAAAACATGCTCCAGATAGCTGAAGATATCGGTGTAACAGTTACAAGACTTTCACAGAACTGTATCGAAATGGATGCTTCGAACATAATTTCAAAACCGCTTGACAAAGAGCTTTGCGGACTGGTCAGAACATCAATTCTTTTTGCGGGACCACTCCTTGCAAGGAACGGATCCGTCATACTTCCACCTCCCGGAGGCGATGTGATAGGGAGAAGAAGGCTTGACACTCATTTTACCGGTTTTGAGCAGCTCGGGGCAACATACAGCCATGACAGCAACGGCTATAATCTTTCTGCAAACCGTCTTAAGGGGGCAGATATATTTCTTGACGAAGCAAGTGTTACGGCGACAGAAAATATTTTAATGGCGGCAGTTGCGGCTGAAGGAATTTCAGTGATAAGGAATGCCGCTACTGAACCCCATGTCCAGAACCTGTGCCGGTTCCTTAATAAAATGGGTGCGAAAATATCAGGGCTGGGGACTAATGTACTCAGAATAGAGGGCGTGACCTCTCTGAAAGGATGCGAACACACGATAGGTCCG
>Ga0116157_10005132_pt1 | contig 12101 bp, 9 predicted proteins | sample AD_UKC048_MetaG_FD_89882 | JGI IMG/M metagenome (GOLD analysis project Ga0116157, IMG submission 89882) | Active sludge microbial communities of municipal wastewater-treating anaerobic digesters from USA - AD_UKC048_MetaG | ecosystem: Engineered > Bioreactor > Anaerobic > Digestate | place: USA... | reverse complement strand
TTTTGGGCTTCATAAATTACCAGATTTTGAGGTCCTATTGCTGATTTCTGGCAATTTATGAAGCCAAAATGAATTTTCAAAGTCAATATTTATAATCTGTTAAAATATTTTTCAGTGACGACTCATTATATTCAATCTTTGTATTTGGGGCAGGAGTAGTCCAAGTCTAATCTTTTTTCGCTAAATATGCTTCAGCGATGGACAAGTTGTCGCCCACCCCTGTGTGGAGATTTTTTGAAGTAGAACTAATTCAGTAGTGGAGTAGAGCTAATTAATTGTAAATACCTGTCTATAAATACCACCACCTGGTGCAAAAGGATCATATTGTTCTACTTTACCTAATTTAGATAAAAATTCGATAGCTGCAGCATCATTATAAAAATTGAGTTTTGCCTTTTCGAATTCACTCTCATTGAACATTGGTTTTCGCTTGATATCTAGCATTTCAATTACTGCTTGATCAATTTCCTCTTTCGTTGCCTGTTTTATAACTTGATCTAGGAAACAAGCGGCTCTAATAACATCATTGTTTTGGTTCATAGCATGTGCAAGCTGTAACCGCCCTCTATTACCCCAACCTCCTCTTTTTACTTCGATTATCAGCATATCAACAACATTTTTATTATTGGACTTATATATTCTATCAATATCTAAAATTTGGCCCTTAACTAATTTACAATTCCTTGTATCACCCAAGCTTTCTAATGCTCTGGCAGCAGCTAATCGTATTGTGTCTTTCCCGTTTACCAGTCCTTTTACCAAATGTTTAATTGAAGAAGAATTTTTAAAGGAAGCAATGGCCCTTGCAATAGTTGGATAATTACCATCATTCTTATTAAGTAAATCAATTAACACATCATACGCATCCAATTTTGCTAATGCACTTATTGATTCCTTTGGTATTATATTAACTGCAGCTACTAATGCTTCAATTGCATTTCTTTCTTTTAATTTACCTAGCATTTTTGCTGCGATTTCTTTCATCTCAATGGCAGATTCATTGGAGATGTTCTCATTTTTTTCATATAATTTAGAGATATAAGCTTGTGATCGTGTCATACCAAGTTTATTAATTTTATACAAACCCTCAACGGCGTTTGCCCATAATATACAATTTGACCAATTCATATATCTACTTTTTATTAGTTCTATAACCTCGGAGTCACAACAAGCACACAAATTGTTGATATCACTCTCTGCTCCAGAAATTAAACTCGAAAAATTGTTTTCACCAAGTAAATTAAAAGCTTCTGCGGCGACTTTTCTAGTTTCACCATTTTCCGAAACCAATTTTTCAATCAATACTTTCTTGATTTTTTTGTTATTAATTATCGAATGCAATGATTTCTTTTCGAGGTAGTTTAGAGCTTCATTCGCAGCTTTTCTGGTTATTACTTTTTCTGATACTAAGCCAGCAACTATAGGCATAGCCATGTTCATTTTAGCTAGAGCAATGCCTGCAATTTTTGAAAGTTCAAAATTGTCCGATTCGAAAGCCGCGACTAGTGATTTTTCTGCTTTATGATTTTTTAAATTACCCAACGCCTTAGCTGCCTCAATTTTCATGATAGGATTCCATTCATTCAAAATAATTAATAGTGAATCAACTGAGTTCTTTGCTTCTAATCTCTTTATAGTTGAGGTAGCGATTGTACCAGCAGACCACCATAACCTTGATACATTTATTTGAATGCATATCCATCGTATCGGATTTGAAATGAGTTTCTTAAATATTAACAGAAAAAGAGACACTACTTTAACAAGAAATGAAAAAAAGCTTTTTGTTGCCCTATTCGGATCTAGTTTGGTTCCACATGAGCAAACGATTTCCCACTGATGATTTCCCTTTCCACATACAGGACATTTCATATGACACCTTTAATTTAAATACCAAAATTTAAATCAGGTATTAAGGATAGAAAATATACTATCCTCTGATTTCTCCTTGTGCTCAACATTTGCTGAGTATTATGCTAATTAACAAAATACCAGTGTTATGTAAAAACTGCAATTGCGAGTGTAATATAGTCAAATATCAGAACAGTTCGTATAAAATTAGAAATCAATTTTTTATGTATCATAAAAATTCCTCTATTAGAATCTGCAGTATAGCATTTTCTCAATCATCTTTTAATCTTTGTAATTGTTCACTTTGACATAAATGCCAGATAATGCTTAATGTTCTATCTTGTCTGTCTTTAGATGGGCTTTCCTTCAATCCGAACAATTCTTCGACCATTTTTGCAGTATCATCTAAAAGGCCAGGAAAATCTGCGCTCATATCTGCTATTAAAAGTGACCCTGTTTGTCCATAAACTGCGGCTGAGAGCACGTTACCTATACCAGAATTTTCTGATGTAAATCTTTGATAAGTGAAAGCAATAAGCTCTTGAAGCTGATTTTTGCCTTCTCCATCCAGCATTTGATAAAGTTTTATAAAATATTCAACATTAAATAACTCTTTTCTAGGTGGCAAATGTAAATTAATAAACTTTAGAGCAGGGATTAGTTTTTGAATATCCCATTTTCCAAAAATAGCAGTCTTGGGAATCTTGCCTAATTCACCAGATTTTAGGCCTTCCTCAATAATTGCATAAATTTCGCTCATGGTCGCCCTCCTTATGTTTTGAATGAATAAGTTTAATAATTGAAAAAATGTAACTCATAAATAATAATAGTCAAATTTTTCTCAATAAGATTTAACTAAAAGTCTCAAAAAAGATTACTTGATTGAATAACTTTGCAGCTCGTGCGACACCTTTCATATTACATAATATTTAAAAATTCATCACCATGGCCGAGACGAAGGGTAAAAAATCGCCATGATAAAAATTCATTCATCCTCAAAATTCTCCCTTTTATCTTAGAAGTAATTACTTTTAAATTGCACAAAATTCACCTTTTTATTGCAACTTTTGCATCGCAAACAAATTTGTGTTGACTACTCGGCGATATTGCTTGGCATTTTCAATTCTAAAAAATGAATTCTTCCTGAAAACTCAGCAGCAGCCATACAGTTATTTTGTACCCAACTACAGTGATTTACAACGTTATCGAAATTGATCGTTGCAATACAAGCACATTTATCTAGATCCCAAATTTTGATACTACCATCGACAGAGCACGAAACAAGATAGTGATTTGTTACCGAATACGACATTGACCTTACTGCTCCTTCATGCCCTTTTAGGCTAGCTACCTCACCTTTTACTGGCAATCCACAATCGTTGTGCCAAGGTAATATTGATATAGTAGGACTTTGGTTAACGTTCCAGATTTTTATCATTCCATCCTCTGAACCTGATATTATTGTCTGAGTAGCAGGAATAACTAATGCACAATTTATGGCACTTGTATGTCCTTCAAAAATCATAGTTTCAAAACCGCACGACAGATCAAAGAGTCGAAGGATAATATTATCGATGAATACAACCTTGCGATCGTTATCAATCAGTGCGATACTTCTATTCGAACTATTATGTGTTTCGAAGGTAGCTAATTCTTTAAAATCTTTAAAATCTTTAAAATCCCATATTTTCAATTCCCCCAATTTAGTACAAGAAAAAATAAGTTTTTCAATAGAGCCAAAAGCTATTGCATAAATTGGGCCATTGTGTGTTTTCGTGCTAATAAGTTCGTTTCCAGTGCACAATTCCCATACTTTAATTGTCATGTCGTCTGCACCAGAAAAAAGGTAATGTGAGTCCCTTGTCACCGACAAACAATTAATTCTCCCTTTGTGCCCATTTATGGATAAACATCGAGTAAAATCTCTTGCATTCCAAACAGTAATATTATTATCGACATTGCCTGTGATAAGAAATTTTCCATCAGGAGAGACTGCCATTGCAGTGATTCTCGAATAGGCCTTTTCAGAGGAGGTCAATCTGGGTTGGTCATTAATATTCCATATTTTAATAGTTCTATCATTAGAACCAGAAATAATATGTCCTTCCTCTCGGCTAAGAACAATGGATGTAACAAAAGAATCATGCCCAGATAGTGTCGCTAATTCTATACCTTTGTCAATATCCCAAATTTTAAGAGTTGAATCGTACGACGCTGAGACCATACGATTATTTTCTCGCATCACGGCGACAGCACTAACTGGGCCCATGTGACCTACTAACGACTTGTCAATGCGTTTACTGACGAAGTCCCATATAATAATATTGGAGTCAAAAGACCCGGATACTATTTTCGAATTGTCCAGTGAAAAATCTAGCGCAATGACAGATCCATCATGTCCATAAAGTGTGGCAATTAATTTGAAGTCAACCATACTCCATATTTTTATACTCCTATCACTTGAACCTGAAATGAGGTATTTACCATCTTTACTTACGGCAGTTGACAAAATTATTCCTTCGTGTCCACTTAATGTGGTTAGCTCAGAATTATTTTCTAGATTCCATACTTTTATAGTGTGGTCAAACGAGCCTGAAATTAAATATTTGAAATCCGGTGATACTGTAAGGGTTCTTATTCCATCGGAATGTCCACGAAGTGTTATAATATCAGATCTAGTGTTCAAATCCCATATTTTTATTGTTTTATCCCATGATCCTGAAATAGCACGTTGACCATCAGGAGTTATGATAACCGAGTTTACCTTGTTCTGGTGACCTTCCAATACTGCCACTTCTCTACTCTTGTTTAAATCCCACAATACTACATTATTGTCCCATCCACCCGATAGCAGCCGTTTCCCATCCGAAGAAAGAGATAAGGAGTGCACACTTTCACTATGTTTTCTCAGTGTAGCAATTAATGAACCTCCGGCCGGTGTCAAATTATAATTACTGGGCAAAATCCAGGGAGCACCCTTCCAATTTCGGGCTCCAATTAGTAATCTCTCAATATTTAATCCACGAAGATGACCCATTCGGCCGATCAGCTGCGATGGTAATTGTACAAAATCATGAGAAATAATCTGGGCAGATAACATGATGCATGACTTAATTGTGATCAAGCTATCATAGTCAGGGTGATTAACAGGAAACACTGCAGTTATCTGTTGACTGTCTTCTAGAAGTAATGGGAAAAATCCAAGTTTACATTTTGCCAATATTGAATTAAAATTGCACATCGTTGCTGCCGCCTCACACCACATCTCCCCTCGCGTTTGTTGGTATAAGTGCTCTACAGATTTCCGATTGTTTGGCTTATTTTCGTCTATGTCATCAAGAAAATCGGTCTGTCTGCAGAAATATTTTCCCAGTTTAACATGAAATAACTTTTCATTTGTTAAATATTTATTTTTTAATGTTTTTTTGAATTGGTTATGATAAAAAGTTATGATGCGCTCGCCATAAGAGTCGCGCTCGGTAAGATAGGGTGAAAGATCGAGGAATAAGCGCGACCATACCACCACGGGCAGTTTTTTCGCATCCTCCACCTCCTGCCGGTGTTTGGGGTGGCAGATATCCTGCAAAAAGTACTGCCAGTGTTCATCATCAAAGACCATCATATCCAGAATCTCATCCTCGGTCAATCCTTGATCTCTTCCGGAGAGAATATATCCTATCACTTTGGAGACCAGCAAGGGATAATGCAGATCCTCGAGCGCCCGCATGAACTGGCTGATTATGCCGAGTATAGTGCTTGGTAATGGTACCACAGGATCATTACTATGCCAATGCCGCACGTGCTCAAAGGTTATCCTAAGAAACAAAGGCAGACCGTGTTCTTGGAATTTATCAAGTACTTCATTTTTTTGATCACTAGTCAACTGGCGGCTGCTATTCTCGAGCCACGCATTGAGCAGCGACTCTCCTTCAGTTTGGGGCATAGGAAGCAAATGAATAATCTGGGCATCGTGCAGCTGGCTCTCGAGTTCCGGCAGCACAGAAACAACCAGATGGACATGGGCTGGCAAGATTTTAGGGAGCCAATTCAAAGATTTGGCATCATCGCTATCCGAAAGCTGATCCAGAGCGTCAAGAAAAAGAAGGATCCGCCTATCAGGCGAAGCTAACGCCAAACATTTTTGGAAGATCATTATTAATGTGTAATAGTCGAACAGCTTTTGCTTCTGGAAATCCTCAGCCAGTTCTAGAAGCGTTTTGCCATATGACTGTGCTATTTGCATGCAAATACTGCTCAGAAAGGAGATGAGGTTACTAGACTTGGCATTTGCACCAATAAACCGAACGACAAAGGAAGTATTTTCAGATGCAGCTAATTCGATGGCCCTAGCCATGACGGAGGTTTTACCTGAACCTGATGCGCCAATGAGTGCAAGCACTTTATTATTATGTTTATCATCCAGATATGCATGAATCTCTTGAAGAGTTGAATCCCTACCAGTGAAATGTTCCGTCAATGAAGCAGCAAATTCCTGATGATAACGAATCTCCATTTGAAGTTCATCTTCGTCAACCAGGGTTTTTAATTGGTCTTCAATAATCACTTTGAGGCGTTTGATATTGCCTTCAATGAATATTTTTTCATCAAATCCATCCTGCTCACAAAATAGCTCCTTACCTCCATTCCAGTTAACCGAGTAAGGGATGAAATTATCACCGAGCTTCTTTGCCAACACCTCTCGCAAGCTTTCAAGCTGCATTTTGCAGTACTCATCCCGCATACCATTTTCGCTCAAATCAATAAAATCTGCTGCTGATTTATCTTCAGGTAAATTATTGATTTGACGCGACAGGACAAATACATGCTCTTCTGGCTCCGCGGTGCCATATGAAGGATTCAGCGCCCCTGCAATAATCTCTTGATGTGTCGCTGATGTGGTAAATTTTATCAATGCATCATTATCAAAATTTGCCTTAAGTGCAGCAGTTCGCAAGTTTTCGCGTAAATCGGTTTCGATGGGTTTCCATTTCCCATATTCTGAAAATGCTCCCTTTCTGGGCTGTAAAACATATTCTGCTGGAATGGCATTGGTGTCAAGTTTATACCAATCATTAACCAGCTTTTGAACCTCAGAGGAAAACGAAGGAAAGAGCAAGTCCATTTCTGTCTGAGGAATTTTGGCAGGTACTGGCTGCCATCCATAACGATCACCGAGCAGTATAAGAAAATTGGGCTTGGGTGTAATCTGCTGGCACCGTCTGATTTCGTTCAGGCAGATTTCCATGGTCTTCTGGTCACGCTGCGAATCTTCGCTTACGCCCCATCGCAAATCTATAGCCTGAAACCGAGCACCATTCTGTCGACAGAATTTTTCCAGTTCCGGGAATACTTTTTCCTGCAAGAGTTTGCGCTCGGTTTTCATATCACTAAATGTGGAACTGACAAATACTCTAAATATTTTAGTCTGCTGTGGCATCAGTAATCCTAATGATTTGTATTATATTTTTATATAGAAAAAAAGGGGCCAGATCAGCTTTTCCAAGCTAAATTTTGCCCTATTTTATTCTGCATCGACTATTTATTGGACCCCTTGATTTTTGTGAATATTACCAATCCCTTATAATATAATCAAGCAAATTCTCGGTATAAGAACTCCAAACCAACCCCCAATAAAAAGGAGTTCTTATGCAAATCGGTTATGCACGCGTATCAACAGAAGACCAAAAACTCGACCTGCAGCTTGACGCTTTACAAAAAGCTGGATGCGAAACCATCTACAAAGACATCGCATCGGGTGCCCAGCATGATCGAAAAGGTCTCGATCATGCGACCAAGTATCTCCGCCCGGGTGATACTCTCGTTGTCTGGAAACTAGACCGGCTCGGAAGATCTCTCAAACACCTGATCGAGGTTGTAAACGACTTTACCAGGAAGGGAATCTACTTTAGATCCCTTCAAGAGAATATCGATTCTTCCTCTTCAGGCGGCAAACTCACCTTTCACCTCTTTGGCGCCCTGGCCGAGTTCGAAAGAGACATCATCCGCGAACGTACCATGGCAGGCTTGCAAGCTGCAAGAGCCCGCGGCAGAGTCGGCGGAAGGCCCAAGGCCCTAAACGACAAACAAATCCAGCTCGCTCGTCAGCTGATGTCCAACCCGGCTAACTCTGCCTCCGATGTCTCAAAAACGCTTGGCGTTTCAAGAGCCACACTGTACCGGAACCTGAAATCGGATGGCCGCTAATAATCAACAGCGACCGCACGATTTTTGGTATAAGAACATAGTGGGATAATTATCCCGCCTCTATCCATCCTCACCCCAACACAGGAGTCTCAAATGGAAAAACTGAAAACCGGCAAATTGTCCGACAAGGTCGAGTTCGTAGCCCAGGTCGGCAGCCTGCTCTTCGGCGCTGTGCTCACCACCGTGCAGATCATCAAAACCATCAAGGGCGATGAGCAACCATCTCAGCCTATGCCTGTCCAATGAGCACCAGTCAACAAAAACTCCCGCCCAAAGAAGAAGACAATATCATCGAAGTCTCGATGAAGCATGTTGTCCTATCCTTTGGCGGGATCGTTCTCGGCAGCATCGCCATCGGCGCCGGCATTACTTTCGCGCGTGATTATGCCAAATTCAAGCGGCAAAAGGCGATGCTCGATGCCGCCAGTCAAATCCTCGAAACCCTATTTCATGGAGGTCAAATTTCATGCAACGAACCGAACAAGGAATCGTCATCACCGAAGGAGACATCAAGAAAACCCGTGAAGTCCTTGGATGGATCGGCATCAGCGTCCTCGTAGTTGAGACGGTACGCCTCATCTTCACCCGCAAACGGCCGGCTGAAGCATGAGCAGCCCCACAAAAATCCGCATCAACGTCAATCCCCAGGCCATCATCAAACTGGCCAGCCTGGTCAGCAACTCTCTTCTCCTTTCAGCCAATGTCGTCATGCTGTCGCATGACATTCGGCATCGGATGCAAGAGAAGCGCTCTGAAGCGATCACCAACCGTCTGCAAATGACGGCCGAGGTCGCTTCTGCCATCGCCGGGCTGGCCAAAGTTATCGTCAACGTACTTGATGAACGATGAGAGAAATCAAAACCTTCTATGCCCCGATGCGCCGCGACATAATGGACAACCTCTATTGTCCCTTCTGCGGCAACACCCACCAGTACATGATGGACATCCGGCTCAGACATACTATCCAGCGAAGCAATGATGGATTCGTCATTCAGGTCGATGAAACAACGGCTCAGCGTCTGCTTGCAGCCATCTCCCGCAACATCGGCCGGATGCTGGATCATTCCAGCGACCGGGATCGTCCGGTGTTTCATTGCGCCAACTGCGGCAATGCGGAACTGGACCGGTATGGCATCGCCCTTGAAACCTGCTATAATCTGGGCTGCCCCGGATGCTTTCATTGCGGCAATTGGGTTGATGAGGATGATCTGAGAGAGACGTGTCTCGCCTGCATCAAGGACAATTCAGGCGTCGTCGATGAGGAGTATTGCTTCTCCTCATGTCCTCATTACGACTATGGACTGGAAGAGGTACGACAGCACTATGCCATCACACTGGAGGAGTTAATCAGCGAGGCCGGATACGGGGGTGGCTGAGCGAAAGGGGCTGGAGAAGAAATTCTCTGGCCCCTTTTTTACGAGAGGAATTCTATGAAAGATACCAAAGATAAACCCGGATGGCTCCTGCCCTATCTGTTGGCTCTGGACGAAATGTTCTTCGGCCGCTGGGAGTATTGGCTACGCGCCCTGGATAAGGACAGGATTCCAACTGATCCCATTCCGTTAATTCGATTCCAACCCATATTCGCCCACCGCGCCAACACGGTCATGAAGAATCTCAATGACTGCATCAACTATGCCTCACACGCCCATTCCAACATCGTCGAGAAATTCGTCGATTGGCTGTTATGGGGATTCAATTACAAGGGGGTCTCATTCCCCTACATCGATGAAAAGACCGATGATTATTGGTATCGCACCTTTAACCTGGGACTCTTTTATACCGAACCAGGCGATTACATGGCCGAGCTGGCCCAGAATAACAATGTCGGCAGCGGCTCAGGTTTCTTTTCCACGCCAATGTCCGTGGTCGAGATGATGGTCAAGATGACGATGGGAGATGAACCCCGTCCGTATCATAAAGCCAAGTCAGTTCTTGATCCCTGCTGTGGCACTGGAGGCATGTTGCTCTACGCATCCAATTACAGCCTCAATCTCTACGGCTCGGATATCAATCCATTGCTGTGCAAGATGGCGATGGTCAATGCTTTCATTTATGTGCCATGGATGGTTTACCATCCAAGAAATTCCAAGATGTTCAACCAGGACCTAGGCATGATCGAAATTGAAACGCCTGAAGGATTCACCATGCCGGAATGTCAGCAGTGCGGCAACCGCAAGAATTTCTATCTGGAAGTCGAATCGAACCACGAATTGATATCCTCGCCGGCGGGACTGATAGAAATATCACAACCAAAGCTCAGCTCGGAACTCATCGGCAAGAGGCTTGATATCGATAACATAGTCTGTGCAACATGCATCGAAAAAGCGGAGGCGACATGAACATCAAATGCACGAGGTGTGACAATCACGAACGGTTTCTCCTCCCATTGTGGATTCGGGCAACCTTCCGGTTTAACGAAGACGGCACTATTACCATTCTGTACACCCGCCCGTTAGAGTCCCTGGAGGAAAAGCTGGTCAATCAAAACGTCCAGCCAGCGCTGAAATGTGCGATATGTAAAGCTCCGGCTATCATTGAAATGCGATCAGAGAAAAACGACATATTGGAGGAACGGCAACGCGCAGCGATGGAGGCGTTATGAGTGATGAATATAAAAAGCTGATCATGGAAAGGATCCGTGAGGAGGTGAACCGATGGATTGAAGAGCTGAAGCAGAAACATCCTGATCTCCTTCTCACAAAGCAGTGGCGTATCCTCTTTCCCAAGGGATTCGTGCCGGGACATAACTCGGTGCCGGTGGTGACTCATTCCAAGGATGGACAGCACCTGGTAGCTGAAATCCAGTTTGTCCTGCCCGATGGTCTCAATCTCGATGTCAATGATATCCAGCTTGCATTAAAAGATGAAGGCTTTCAAGAAGAGGCCATTCCAGCAACCCAGAAAAAGCCGAGTCTTGTTCCTGTGGATGAGCCCATCGAAATGTTAAATAAAATCGTCATCGGCATCAACGAGTTCATTGCCAGCATCGGAGTGAGACCATCCGGAGCTGTTTCATCTCGTCCGGTTTTCCAGACCAGCGCAAGCATTAATACAAGTAATACTCCGGTTCGCATAGTGGGATCAGATAATTCTGAACTCGAGGATATCAAGCGCAGAATGATCAACTCGGCTCTTTTGCCGGACTGGATTCGAAGCATCGAGTCAAGAGCTACCTATGATGAAGTTCTTAATAAACTGGCGGTGGCTTTTCAACAGTATCAACGACAAACAATGGGTAGAAGTGATCTCGGTGAGTTCTTTGCCAAGTACATGACGCATCTTTTGAATGCAGGTCATTTGCATCACTACTGCCCTTACAAAGGAAAGCCCGTTGAGCTGAATGAACGTGGCTATTGCCAGGAGTCCTATTGTTCCAAGAAACCATTCAATGATAAATGTAATGTGCCCAAACTGAGATTTGGAGGTGTTCCCAATAATTTATGAGGTGAATTATGCTGCAAGAATTGATTCGTTTTCTGGCTGTTGCCGAAAAGATCGTACCACGAAACTCGACCATCGAAGTGTTGAGAAATCTGTGCATCAAAGACGGCTATGTTCTCGCTACTGATCTGGAACTTATTGCCCACATGCCTATACCGGATACCAGGTCCTATCTGATACCTTTCGGCATAATCAAGACTGTCCTTAAGAGCAAGCCGGGATCGATCGACTTTGATTTGTCGGAGCCCAATCGCATCAAGATCAATTATGACAATAAATCAGTCTCGTTCCCACGGGGTGAAGTGGCGGATTTTCCCAATCTGCCAGAGATGGACTTCCAATCCATAGGAGAGTGGAGCAAAGAGACGGTGATGCTGTTGCACAGCCAATTGCCTTATGTAAGTAACGACGAACTACGACCAGCTTTGAATGGCGTCTATCTCAACCAGAACGGAAGTTTCTCCTCTTGTGCAACCGATGGGCATGTCCTGAGGGTTATTTCTGACATGGATCCGGCGCACCGGTGTGAACTGCATGAATACTCTGGTATTCTTCCCAAAAGAGTTCTTCAGCTGCTGCCGAGACTGGTACGAGAGACCGTTTCG
>Ga0116157_10005128_pt1 | contig 12105 bp, 13 predicted proteins | sample AD_UKC048_MetaG_FD_89882 | JGI IMG/M metagenome (GOLD analysis project Ga0116157, IMG submission 89882) | Active sludge microbial communities of municipal wastewater-treating anaerobic digesters from USA - AD_UKC048_MetaG | ecosystem: Engineered > Bioreactor > Anaerobic > Digestate | place: USA... | reverse complement strand
GCCGATGCTCCATCGCCAGCACGCGCGTCGCCAACGCGTCCTCGGTGTCATCAGGCCGCACCGCAACCACCGCCTGCCCGACTATCGGGCCGTGGTCCAGCTCTGCGGTCACCACATGCACCGTCGTGCCGGCCAGCTTGCATCCCGCCTCGATGGCACGGCGATGCGTGTGCAGCCCGGGAAACGCCGGCAGCAGCGAGGGATGAATGTTGAGCATGCGCCCGTCGTAGTGCTGGACGAAGCCTGGCGTCAGGATCCGCATGAAGCCCGCAAGCACGATCAGATCGGGCTCGAAGCCGTCAATGACACGCGCCAGGGCTGCATCGAACGCTTCGCGCCCGTCGAAGTCACGGTGATTCACCACGGCAGTCGGGATGCCCTGCGCCCGGGCGTACTCGAGACCCGCCGCATCGTGGCGGTTGCTGACGACGGCGGCGATGCGCGCATCCCAGCGCTCGCAAGCACACGCCTGCGCAATGGCCACCATGTTTGACCCGCGACCAGAAATGAGGATGACCAGGTTCTTCATGATGCGGAGGCAATGACCGGGCAAGGACGGCGAAGCAGTGTATCGGCCGGGCAAGCAGGCCAAACCTACAATCGCCACCCTCACCACCGAGCGATTCCATGAAACAGAGAGTCCTGTCCGGCATGCGCCCCACCGGCGCCTTGCACCTCGGCCATTACCACGGCGCCCTGAAGAACTGGGTGCGCCTGCAGGCCGATTTCGACTGCTTCTATTTCGTCGCCGACTGGCATGCGCTGACCACCCACTACGAAGACCGTGAAGTCATCGAGCGCAACGTCTACGACATGGTGATCGACTGGATTGCCGCCGGGCTCGACCCCGAACAGTGCACGATCTTCATCCAGAGCCGCCTGCCCGAGCACGCCGAGCTGTTCACCCTGCTGGCCATGGGCACACCGCTCGCCTGGCTGGAGCGCATGCCGACCTACAAGGACCAGATGGAGAAGCTCAAGGACCGCGATCTGGCGACCTACGGCTTCCTCGGCTATCCGCTGCTGCAGGCGGCCGACATCCTGATCTACAAGGCAGCATTCGTGCCGGTCGGCGAGGATCAGGCCCCGCACGTAGAGATCACCCGCGAGGTCGCGCGCCGGTTCAACCACCTGTATGGCCGAGAAGCCAATTCCGAAGCCCTGGCTCTGGCCGTCGTCAAGAAGATGAGCAAGGCCGATGGCAAGGCCTTCAGCGCGGCCCGCAAGGAGTTCCAGGAAACCGGCAGCGAGGCAGCGCTCGAGCACGCGCGCACGCTGATCGCCGCCGGCGGCGCCCTCAGTGCGGCCGATCGCGAACGCCTCGATGCCTTTCTTCGAGGCACCGGCAAGACCATCCTGCACGAGCCGGCGGTGCTGCTGACCGAGGTCAGCAAGTTGCCTGGACTCGATGGAGCCAAGATGAGCAAAAGCTATGGCAATGCCATCGCGATGCGCGAGGTGCCGGCCGAGGTCGAACGCAAGGTCAAGCGGATGCCGACCGACCCGCAACGCGTGCGGCGCACCGATGCCGGCGACCCCGACCGCTGCCCGGTGTGGCAGTTCCACCGTGTCTATTCAGACGCGGACACCCGGGACTGGGTCGTCAAGGGCTGCAAGAGCGCAGGGATCGGCTGCCTGGATTGCAAGCAGCCGGTGATCGATGCAATCCTGCGCGAGCAACAACCCTGGCGCGAGCGCGCCGAGGCCTACCTGAGCAATCCGAAGCAGGTTCAGTGGATCGTCGATGCCGGTACCGAACGAGCCCGCACCGTGGCCCGGCAAACGATGTGTGACGTCCGCGAGGCGATGGGTATCAACTATTGAGTTGCCGTCAACTCGCGCCGCTCCGAAACTCGGCGCCGAGGGGTTCAGCCTGCGCAATCCACCTCTACGCGCAGCGGCGGCGCCCTTCAGACCGAAAGGAAATGCTCGCGATAGTGCGCGAGTTCCTCGATCGACTCCCTGATATCCGCCAACGCGGTGTGCGCCTGAGCCTTCTTGAATCCGTCCAGGATGCCGGGCTTCCAGCGCTTGGCCAGTTCCTTCAGCGTGCTGACGTCCAGGTTGCGGTAGTGGAAGAACGCCTCCAGCGTCGGCATCGTCCTCGCGAGGAACCGCCGATCCTGGCAGATGCTGTTGCCACACATGGGCGACTTGCCCTTGGGCACGTACTGCTGCAGGAAGGCGATGATCTGCGCCTCGGCGGCCTCTTCATCGACAGAGGACGCCTTGACGCGATCGATCAGGCCACTGCGGCCATGAGTGCCCTTGTTCCAGGCGTCCATCGCGTCGAGCGCGGCATCGCTCTGATGCACGGCGATGGTCGGTCCTTCGACCCGCACTTTCAGCTGTGAATCGGTGACGATGACTGCGATCTCGATGATGCGGTCGGTATCCGGGAACAAGCCGGTCATTTCGAGGTCGATCCAGATCAGGTTCTGGTCACTCTTGCCAAGCGTTTCAGTCATGTCATGAACTCCTTGCGGTGATTGTCTTACGACCGCTGTCCGAGTGTTCCCGCCGACCTACACTGCCTACCGATGCCCAATTACTCCGTCTTCCCCACCAGCCCTGCGCTGGTGCTCGTTCTGCTGTTCTCGGCGGCACTCGTCTTCTCGTTGCTCATCCGCTTCTGGCTCGCAACCCGGCAGATGCGCCACGTAGCCATCCACAGCGATGCGGTCCCCGCGGCTTTCGCCGGCACCGTCTCGCTGGAGGCCCATCGCAAGGCGGCTCGCTACACCCTGACGAAGGGCAGTTTTGGTCTGTGGACGATGGCATTCAGTGCAGTCGTGCTGGTCGGATGGACGCTGCTGGGAGGACTCGGGTTGCTCAACGCAGCGGTTCGGGACACGGTCCAGCCACTTTTCGGCAACATGGCTTACCAAGTCGCCTTGATCGGCACCTTCGTTGCCATAGGCGCGCTGCTCGACCTGCCCTTCGAGATCTACCAAACCTTCCGCATCGAACAGGCCTTCGGCTTCAACCGAATGACCTGGAAGCTGTATGTCATCGATGCCTTCAAGGGCCTGCTGCTGGGTGCCCTCATCGGTCTGCCGCTGGCGGCCGGGATGCTTTGGATCATGGGCAGCACAGGCCAGCTGTGGTGGCTGTGGGCCTGGGGCGCCTGGATGGCCTTCAACCTGCTCGCCCTGGTGCTGTACCCGACGCTCATCGCACCGTTGTTCAACACTTTCAAGCCACTTGCGGACGCATCGCTCGAAGCACGCGTGCATGCGCTGATGGCGAAATGCGGATTTACCGCCAAGGGCTTCTTCGTGATGGATGGCAGCCGGCGCTCGGCGCATGCCAACGCCTATTTCACAGGCTTCGGCGCTTCGAAACGGGTGGTCTTCTTCGACACCTTGCTCGACAAGCTGTCGCCAAGCGAGGTCGAGGCCGTGCTCGCGCATGAACTCGGCCACTTCAAGCACAAGCATGTGCTCAAGCGAATCGTCTCGATGTTCGCGATCAGCCTGGCCGGCTTCGCCGCGCTGGGCTGGCTGTCGAGCCGCATCTGGTTCTACACCGCATTCGGCGTGCAGCCTTCGATGTCGGCGCCCAACGACGCGCTGGCGCTGATGCTGTTCATGCTGATCGTGCCGGTGTTCGGCTTCTTCGTGTCGCCGCTGCTCGCCGGACTGTCGAGACGCCATGAATTCGAGGCCGACGCCTATGCCTGCTCGAAATCCGACGGCCGTGACCTGTCGGCGGCCTTGCTGAAGCTCTACGAAGACAACGCATCGACGCTGACCCCTGATCCCTTGTACGCCCGCTTCTACTACTCGCACCCCCCGGCCGGTGAACGGCTGGCGGCGATGCGGGCGCTGGCACCCACCGCATGACCGGACCGACACCTTGAGCAAGGCCAAGGTCGGCGATGCCCCGACCACTTCAGGTCTGGTGGTTTCGGGATTTGGTCGCCACTACATCGTCGAATCCGCCTCGGGTGAACGGACCATCTGCCATCCGCGCGGCAAGAAGAGCCTGTGCGTGGTCGGCGACCGCGTGCGCTGGCAGATCACCGGCGACGAAGGAGTCATCGAGGAACTTGAACCGCGACGCAACCTGCTGTTCAGGCAGGACGAATGGAAGACCAAGGCCTTCGCCGCCAACCTCGATCAGGTCCTGGTGATGGTGGCCAGCGAGCCGGTGTTCAGCGAGTCGCAACTTGCGCGTGCGCTGATTGCCGCAGAGAGCGCCGGGATCGCCGCCAGCATCCTGCTCAACAAGGCCGACCTGCCGCAGATCGTTGCCGCGCGCGATCGATTGAAGCCCTATGTCGAGATGGGATACCGCGTGCTCGAGGTCGCGTTGAAGGCCCAGCCCGAGGCATCCCGCGCCATCCTGAACCCACTGCTGGCCGGACGGGCTTCGCTGGTGCTGGGACCCAGCGGAACCGGCAAGAGCACGCTGATCAATCTGCTGGCGCCGGATGCCCGCGCGCAAGTCGGTGAAGTGTCGCAGGCCCTGAATTCCGGGCGGCACACGACGACATCCACGCAGTGGTACTGGCTGGATGCAGTCCGATCCACCGGACTGATCGACTCGCCGGGTTTCCAGGAGTTCGGCCTCAAGCAGGTCGATCCGCAGAAACTGCCGGCGCTGATGCCCGATCTGCGAGACGCTTCGACCCGCTGTCGCTTCTACAACTGCACGCACCGGCAGGAGCCGGGCTGCGGCGTGCGCGAAGCCCTGGCACAGGGTGAGATCAGCGAGTCGCGCTACCGCATCTACGGCGAGATCAGGCAGGAACTGGAAGGCACGCGCTGGTAGGCGTTGAAAGAATCAGCCGACCAGATTGGCCAGCGTGAGCAGGGCCAGCAGCATCATCCACAGCACGACAGATCGCCACACCAGGCCGACGATGCTTCGCAGGTGCCCCTGCACCGGCGCCATCCCGGTGGTCGATCCGTCAGCAGCCAGATCGTCGACACCGACTCCGCGAACAAAGGTCTTCGATCGGTCGGGCGTCACACCCGGAGCAGCCGTGCCACCGAGTTGCACACCCACGGCCCCGGCGGCCGCGGCAAGGATGACCCCTTCGTTCGGGTGTCGCCACAGTTCGGCGTCACGGCGCCAGCAATTGATCGCTTCCTCGAAGTTGCCTACGACCGCGAAACCGAATGCGGTGAGCCGCGCCGGGAAGTGATCCATCAGTTCGAACATCCGATGCGACAAGGCCATCAATCGTTCATTGGTCGGTTCGCCGACGGTGGGGCTGCGGTAGGCCCAGTAACGGCTTGCGAATTCGGCAGTGCGATAAAGCACGGCGCCAGCAGGACCAAAACCGATCGCCGAGAGCACGACGAACCAGAAGAAGACCCCGAACACATGCCGGTGCGCAGCTAGCAGCGAGTGCTCGATCACGTGTCGCAGCAACTCGGTGCGAGGAAGTTCGCTGACATCCAGGTGTCGCCACTCGGTCAGCAGGCGGCGCGCTTCAGGCTCGTCCTCGCGGTCGAGTGCGTCGCGGATGTCGGTGAAGTAATGGCTGAACTGGCGGAAGCCCAGTGTCAGATAGAGCACCGCGACATTCCAGATCAGACCGAGCAGCAGGCTGTAATGCGCCAGACCCGCGTGTACGGCAAACGCGAACAGCGCCGGAAGCACCACCGTGATACCCCAGACAACCCAGGCATGTCGATCACGGCCCGCATCGAAATTGCGGCCGGCCCATCGCAACCACGAAGTCAGGGCCGCATGGATGGCCGTTCCGCGCTGCATGGGCTTGAGCTGTTCGAGCAGCAGCGCAAAGAGTACCGAGAAAAGACTCATCGCATTCGATGATACCGGCCGCATCCGGCGCGGCTCACGCCGAAAGGAAACGGTAGAAGTTGCGCAGCATCGCTGCAGTGGCTCCCCAAATGAAGCGGCACTGCGGTGGACCGCCGTCCACCGAGGCCTGCCAGGGCATCGAGAAGAACTCGCGCACATCGTCGCCCTCCCCGACCGCATGACGACGGTGGTGTCCCGGCGACATCAGGAAGGTCAAAGGCACCTCGAACACGTCGGCCACCTCGACCGGGTCGACGCGCAACTCGAAGCCGAGCTCGACCAGTCCCACCACGGGCGTGACGATGAAGCCGGTGACGGTGGTGTAGGTCGGCAGCGTACCGAGCACCTGGACATGCTTCGCTGCCAGGCCGATTTCTTCCTCAGCCTCCCGCAAGGCCGTCGCGACCGCCGTCAGGTCGCCAACTTCGGCGCGGCCGCCGGGAAAGCTGATCTGTCCCGGGTGATCGCTGAGATGGTCGGCTCGCTGGGTCAGCAGCACGGTTAGCTCATCGCCCCGAACGACAAGCGGCACCAGCACAGACGCGTGGACGAGAGCCCGTTGGCGCAGCACGCGTTCGACCACCAGTTCGGGCTGCCAGACCGTAGAGCGCGCAAAACGCTCGCGAACGCCAGTGGCTGTCAGCCTTTCGGACGGCACCGCCGGCAGGTGATCGTCAATCGCCAGAATGGGCAGTTGTTGCGGGTCGAAGGTCGGCGGCATCGGATCTTCGAAATTGAAAAAGCCGCCCTCAAAGGCGGCTTTCGGTCAGCTGCGACTGGCAGACCAACCAGTTGCCGCGGCAAGCTCGGCCATGTCGCGCCAAAGACCCGGCTGGGCGCCTGTGCGCCGCCTTGCGTCATGCGCAAGGCTGGCGCACGCGCTCAGGCCAGTTTCTCTTTGATTCGAGCCGACTTGCCAGAGCGCTGGCGCAGGTAGTAAAGCTTGGCGCGGCGCACATCGCCGCGGCGCTTGACTTCGATCGATGCGATCAGCGGGCTGTAGAGCTGGAATGTCCGCTCGACGCCTTCGCCGCTGGAAATCTTGCGTGCGATGAAACTGGAGTTCAGGCCGCGGTTCCGCTTGGCGATCACGACGCCTTCATAGGCCTGCACGCGCTTGCGGGTGCCTTCGACGACGTTCACGTTGACGATGACCGTGTCACCTGGCGCGAAGGCAGGGATGGTCTTGTTCAGACGGGCGATTTCCTCTTGCTCGAGGGTTTGGATCAGGTCCATGGTTTCTCCGTGTGATCTTGCCCACGCTTGGTGGAGGAATTTGTCCGGACCTGCAGCGTGACGCAGTCTGAATGCATTCAACGCAGTGCGGCCGGGCGTGGCAGAGGATCAGAAAAGCCCTCTAGTATACGTCGAGTCCAGCCAGAAAACGCTCGTCATCGACCGTCAGGCGCTTGGCGGCTCTCGCAGCCGAGATGAGGTCGGGGCGGCGACGCGCCGTCAGTGCCAGAGATTGCTCCCGGCGCCAGCGAGCAATCTGTCCGTGATGACCCGACAGCAGCACAGGCGGGATCGGCAACAGGCCACCGTCGGTGCTCAATACCTCGGGGCGACTGAAATGCGGCCCCTCGAGCAGCCCCTCGGAGAAGCTGTCCTGCTGGTGCGACTGCGCATCGCCCAGGACGCCATCCTGCAGTCGTGCCACGGCATCCAGCAGTGCCAGCGCCGGCAACTCACCCCCCGAAAGCACGAAATCGCCAAGGCTGAGCTCGATGTCGACATGCCGATCCAGGAAGCGCTGGTCGATTCCCTCGTAGCGGCCACACAACAAGACGGCACCGGGGCCGGCGGCCATTTCAGCCACCACGGCCTGGTCAAGCCGGCGACCGGTCGGGGTGAAATGGATGACTGGCACCGGTGTCAGTTCGGAGACGTCAGACGCGCGCGCAGCACGCACCGCCGACAAGGCCCGCTCCAACGGCTCGGCCATCAGCACCATGCCCGGGCCGCCTCCGTAGGGGCGATCATCGACACGCCGGTACTGCCCGTCCGCAAAGTCGCGCAAAGGCCACAGGCGCACGTCGACCTGCCCGGAGTCGTAGGCGCGCCGCGTGATCCCATGGATCAGATGCGGCTTGAACAACTCCGGAAACAGTGTGATGACGTCGAATCGCATGGATGCAGTCGACCGAGGCTCAGTAATCGAGGCCCCAGTCGACGGTGATGCGCCGGTCGGTCAGGCTCACCGAATCGACAAAGGCTGCAACGAACGGAATCAAACGCTGCGCAGCTTCATCAGTCACCCCGGTCGGAGCGATGCGCAGCACGCTGTGCGGGCCGGTATCGATCAGGCCGACCACGTCGCCGAGGAATTCACCCTGCCGGTTGAAGACCGACAGACCGACCAGATCGACCCAGTAGTACTCGTCCGGGCCTGCTGACGGGAAGCTGCCTCGGGACACGAACACGCGAGCACCGCGCAGCGCTTCGGCCCCTGCGCGATCGACCACATCCTGCGCCTGCGCGACGACCACGTCACCGTGTTCCTTGGCCGCCGTGATCTTCAGCAACGGGGGCAACTGCAGGGTGTGACCCAACGTTCGCGGTCCGGGTACTTCCGGCGCCTTCAATAGCCAGCGGCGGGAAGAGAACAGCGCCTGGGGATCGGACGAATAGGCCTTGACCTTGAACCAGCCCTTGACACCCCAGGCGTCGACGATCAGGCCGACCTCGATGGCGTCATCGGGCCAGGCCACCGCGTCGAAGCCTGAATCGGATTGCACCGCCATGCCGGTTTGCGAGGCAGTCATCGGCATCGGCGGCGCCGTCGCGAGATCAGGCGACCGCCGAGCCGGCAATCACTCAGACCGTGGCGGCCTTGGCCTGCTCGACGAGACGGGCCACCGTGGGAGACAACTGGGCGCCGGTACCGGTCCAGTAGGCGATGCGGTCGAAGGCGACCCGCAACGGCTGCTCGGCACCGGAGGCCACCGGGTTGTAGAACCCGACGCGCTCGATGAAGCGGCCATCACGACGGACTCGCGAATCGGCAACGACGATGTTGAAGAAAGGACGCTTCTTGGCGCCGCCACGGGACAGTCGAATCACAACCACGATGTTTCCTTGAATGATGGGTTGCCCGCCGCATCCGGGAGACACTCCGGTCGAGCAGAACAGAAATCTGCGGCCGTCGGGCCGCAACAAGATCAGTGCCGTAGATACGCCGACAGGCCCTGCAACCAGAAAATCCGGGAGCAGCGTGGGCGAGTCAGCCGTCACGTGAACCCTCGATTGTAAACCGTGTGCCGCCCGGATACGCAACAACGTGACATCGCGGCAGAGGATCTGCTTTCAGCCTGCCGGCCGTCACCTCCATTTGTACGTGGCCTGGTCACCTCTGCACCGTGATCTACTCGCGGATCAGCGCTGGTTCGAGAACCAGGTCGACTCAGAGCCTGCAGTTGTCAGTCCAGCCGCTCGATAGCTTGCTCCGACACCAGCGCAAGCAGTGCACTGAGCGGGCCGCGCCCGGGAATCACCGCCTCGGGCGCCAGCGACGCCAGCGGCTGCAGGACAAAGGCTCGCTCATGCATGCGCGGGTGAGGAACGGAAAGTGTCGGCGTCGCTATCGTCTGTTCGCCGAACAGCAAGACGTCGAGATCAAGGGTGCGCGGTGCGTTGCGGTAGGGCCGCTCGCGTCCGTGGGCGTTCTCGATGCGCTGCAATGCCTCCAGCAGGTCTTGCGGCGTCAGCGTGGTGTCGAAACAGGCGACTGCATTGATGTAATCGGGGCCGCTCGAATCGATGGGCGCCGTGCGGAACCAGGGAGAGCATCGATGTCGAGAAGTCTGCGGCAGGCGCTGCACTTCGGCATAGGCTGCCGCCAGCACCGCCCGCGCGTCACCCAGGTTGGCGCCGAGGCCCACGTAGGCCCTGGCCTCGGTCACACCGCCTCGTTCTCGCCGTCGGCAGGAGCCGAGCCTCCCGCTTCGGTCGGCTTGCGACGGCGGCGCCGGCGCTTCTTTGCAGGGTCGGCGACCGGAGGCGCCTCGCCAGCCGAGGCGGGTTGACGCTTCTTGCCGTCGTGCACCTTGGCGTCGTCCATCAGGCGACGACGTTCGTCCTCGTCGGCCAGGGAAAAATCTTCCCACCATCGAGCCAGTTCGTCCGGGGCCTCGCCCGCGTCCGCACGCAGGCGCAGGAAGTCGAAACCGGCTCGAAAGCGCGGTTGTTCGACAAGCGTGAACGGTCCGCTGCCAACGCGACGCTCAAAACGCGGCTGCATCAGCCAGATCTCGCGCATGTCGCCACCGAGCTTGCCACGGCCCGAGATGTCACCGATGCGAGCTTCGAAGATGGCCTCGACCGCCTGCTGCAGCGCCGGGAAAGCCGGCTCGCCAGCGTGCTTCAACTGATTCCATCGCGACTGAACGTCGTGCCAGAACATGCAGGCCAGCATGAAACTGGGCGCCACTGGCTTGCCTTCCGAAACGCGGCGATCCGTGTCGGCCATCGCCAGACCGACGAACTTGCGATGCGCCGCACTACCGCGGCTCTCATCGAGCAGCGTATCGAGCACCGGGAAAGTGCCTTGGTGCAGGCCCTGCTTGCGCAACTCGGCGATGCTGGCAAGCGAGTGCCCGGTCTGCAGCAGCTTGATCATCTCGTCGAACAGGCGCGACGGCGGCACGTTCTCCAGCAGCGTGGACATGGACTGGATCGGCGCACGCGTCTTCGGCTCGATCTCGAACCCCAGCTTGGCTGCGAAGCGCACCGCTCGGATGATCCGCACCGGGTCTTCGCGATAGCGGGTCTCCGGGTCGCCGATCATGCGCAGCAGCTTCTTCTTTGCATCCTTGATGCCGCCGTGGTAATCGACGACGACCTCGCGGACCGGGTCGTAGTACATCGCATTGACGGTGAAATCGCGCCGCGCAGCATCCTCGATCTGCGGACCCCAAACGTTGTCGCGCAGAACGCGACCTTCGGCATCGACGACATGGCTCGGGCCGGCATGCCGGCCCGCCCCTTCGGCCTTGAGCGTCTTCTCGCTGCCGGTCACCTGTTCGGCAGCCGCCGGATCCATCAGCGCTCGAAAGGTCGAGACCTCGATCACCTCGCTCAGCCCCCGGTCCTGACGCCCGCGGCCAAACACCACATGCACGATGCGGAAGCGCCGGCCGATGATGAATGCACGCCGGAACAATGACTTCACCTGCTCCGGGGTTGCGTTGGTCGCGACGTCGAAGTCCTTCGGACGCAGGCCGAGCAACAGGTCGCGAACCGCGCCACCGACGATGTAGGCCTCGTAGCCAGCGTCGACCAACGTCTGCACCACCTTGGATGCGCGCTCGTCGACCAGCCCTGGATCGATCTGGTGCTCGCCCTTGGAGACCTCGGCCCGCTTGCCGAGCGAGGAAGCGCCATCGGTCTTCTTGGCGGGCTTGCCCAGCAGCTTGTCGAGAAACTTCTTGATCATGTGAACAGGTTCAGAGTGCGCCAGCCGCGCTCATTGGCGACCGAAAGCAGCGCAGGAGACGGATTGGTCGCCACCGGATCGGTGGCTTTTTCAAGCAGCGGCAAGTCGTTGAGCGAGTCGCTGTAGACGGTGATGCGCTCGCAATCGGCCCAGGACAGGCCCTGCTCGCCCAGCCACTCCTCGACGCGCCTGACCTTGCCCTCCCGGTAGCTGGGCGTGCCCTCGATGCGGCCGCTGATGCTACCGCGCGCATCCCGTTCGAGGCGGACAGCGATCAGCGACTCGATGCCGAACGCCGCCGCGATCGGGGCGGTCACGAATTCGTTGGTCGCAGTCACGAGCACGACGCGATCACCCGTTGCCTGGTGATGGCGCACCAGATCGCGGGCGCTGTCGCGCAACTGCGGTTCGATGACACGCTGCATGAACAGACGGTGGGCAGCCGCCAGCTCATCGGCCGGGCGCTCGCGCAATGGCCGGGTGGCGAACTCGATGTAGCCGTGCACGTCGAGCTGTCCTGCCTGGTACTGGGCGAAGAAAGCGTCATTGGTGCGCCGGAAGCTGTCTTCATCCACCCAGCCGAGCGAAATCACGAATTCGCCCCAGGCGTGGTCGGAGTCCAGCGGGAGCAAGGTGTCATCGAGATCAAAAAGACACAGGTTCACAGCAGCGTTCCGGTGAGCCCGTCGCCCGACGCTTCGGAGAGCATCTGCCGCAGAAGCGGAACGGTGATGGCGCGCTTGTGGACCATCGCGAACTCGTCAAGCCGATCGAGCTGGGTCATCAATGTGCCGGTGGACATCGTCGACGTGTTCCGCAAGACCGACGACGTGGGCCCGGTGGCTGCCAGCGCCATCGCCATCGGCGCCAAGTGCCTCTGGCAGCAGATCGGC
>Ga0116157_10005126_pt1 | contig 12109 bp, 11 predicted proteins | sample AD_UKC048_MetaG_FD_89882 | JGI IMG/M metagenome (GOLD analysis project Ga0116157, IMG submission 89882) | Active sludge microbial communities of municipal wastewater-treating anaerobic digesters from USA - AD_UKC048_MetaG | ecosystem: Engineered > Bioreactor > Anaerobic > Digestate | place: USA... | reverse complement strand
TTGATGAATAAAGAATTCGTCTATGTTCCTTATTCCACAGGATATACATTCGCTCCTAATCCAACAAATACCCAAGCGAATATTGAGACAAATTTTAAGAACAACGACGTCGTAGCTGATGTTCCCTATTTATATAATGGCGAAGCCGACAGTCTCCAAGATTTAAAAGATAACGGCGGCAAAACGATGAAGATATCTGGCATTTTAAGCGCCAAAAAGAATGTTCAGTACGGATGTTTAGAAACCGGTTTTGTCGTTTCTCCTGCTTTTGAAAAGATGATTCTTGAAGATGCGGAAGCAAGTGGCATCAACGATGTTCTACAAAACTCATATGATCAAACCTATTCTAATGTTCCTGAAGAAATTGATGGAGTGCCTTTAACTCTAGAAGAAAAAGTCCTATGGCAATCTTCTTATAGTCTTTCAGCGGTTTATAGTTATTCGTTTAATTACAAGCATTACAATGAAGAGACCGAAGAAATCGAAGTTCGTAATTCATCAATTTTTGAAAATATGTCTTCCGCGATTACGATTGTCAATATGGATGGTCTATCTTCTGGAGGAGGTGGCATTTTTGGAGGTGCCTTTGGTAATTTATTCGGTGGCTCTTACAGCATTGAAAATCAATTTGACACCGCGATTCGTTCAGTAGGTGGTAAATCACTCGCTGCAGGAGTAAAAATTTATCCTTTTAACTTCGATAAAAAATATCTCGTCACTGATTACCTCGATAAGTGGAATGGCGATGAAAATATTGTTTTAAGAGAAGGAACGAGTCAAGAAAAAACCATTTATTCTCATCAACGTCAAGAAATCACATACTCCGATAGCCTTGAGATGATTATTTCTTTGATTAACACAATGATAAACATTATCACAATAGCTTTAGTTTGTTTCACTTCTCTTTCGTTGGTTGTCTCAACGGTGATGATAGGCATTATCACCTATGTCTCCGTTTTGGAGCGAGTCAAAGAGATTGGAGTTATTCGTTCACTAGGTGGACGGAAAAATGATGTTAGCAATCTGTTTAATGCTGAGACCTTTATCGAGGGATTAGCCTCAGGCTTATTTGGAGTCACTGTGACTTATATACTATGTATCATCATAAACATCATCATCAATAATTTGGCCAGTTTAGGTGCCTTGGTTATTCTCCCTTGGAACTATGCTTTAATTATTATCGCTGTATCAATTATTCTAACATTGATTTCTGGGTTGATTCCTTCGCGAGCAGCCGCTCATAAGGACCCTGTTATTGCTTTAAGAACTGAATAGGAGGAAAATTAATCTATGTACGACATCATTGCTTTTATCGGTATCATTTGCGCCCTTATCGCTTTAATCGTGACTTTTGTCTTGCGAGGATTAAAAAAGCGAACCTTGGCCAATGTCTTTGAACTAATTGCGGTGCTTTTCCTCGTTGTTTATTCTGCAAAATTCGCTTATCTATTTGGCAGTATCATTAAGCTCGATTTTGATGAATGGGCGGGCATAATATTCTTTTTATTCACCATTGCCCTCGCCACTTATAAAGTCATCCACTTCGTTCGGTATCGTTGATGATGAAAAGAGTTGGAATCATTTCTTTAGGGTGCGCCAAAAACCTCGTTGATAGCGAGAACATTTTAGGTTTACTTGATCACGACAAGTACCAAATCACCTCCAATCTTGAGGAGGCCGATATTGTCTTCATCAATACGTGCGGTTTTATTGAAGCTAGCAAAAAAGAATCGATTGAAACAATTTTCGATACCCTTTCCAGCGATAAGAAAGTCGTGGTGACCGGCTGTTTAGCGGAACGTTACCATGACCAACTAAAAAAAGAAATTCCGGAAGTCAGCCTATTCATCCCGATTTCCCAATACCATCGTTTCAATGAATTATTGGAGGAAGTCGATTCTTCATTTCCTAAAGAAAAGATAGGTTTAACAGATAAATATCGTATCATTTCAACCGGACCCGTATCAGCCTATTTAAAGATAGGTGAGGGATGTGACAATCGTTGTTCATACTGCGCGATTCCTCTCATTCGTGGAGGTTTTATTTCTCGTCCATACGCTGATATTATCGATGAAGCCAACAAATTAGCGAAACAAGGAATTAAAGAGATTGTTGTTTTGCAACAAGACACCACGAAATACGGAATTGATTTAAATTCGCCTGATAATATCGTTTCTCTATTAAAGGGATTATTAGAAATCAAAGATTTTGAGTACATTCGTCTGCTCTATTTATATCCCGATGAAATCACCGATGAATTGATTGACTTAATCGCTAATGAGCCACGCCTCACCCCTTATTTTGATATTCCGATTCAACATAGTGAAGACAAGATTCTTAAAGCCATGAATCGACGCGGAGATAAGAGTGACTTAATCGCTCTATTTCAAAAAATCCGTCAAAAAGTCCCTCACGCTGTTCTTAGAACGACCGTTATGGTGGGCTTTCCTGGCGAAACAGAAGAAGATTTCCAAGGTTTAGTATCTTTTATCAAGGAGATAGAGTTTGATCATCTAGGAGCCTTTGCTTATTCTCGAGAAGAGGATACGCCGGCTTTCCATTTTCCCCATCAAATTGATGAAGAAATTAAAAAACAACGCCTCGATAAAATCATGAAAGTCCAACAGCCAATTTCCTATCGAAAAAATAAAAATCACATCAACGAAGTAATGGAAGGATTGGTCGTGGGAAAAGAAAAGGAAAACTATCTTTTCCGCAGTTATTGGAACGCTCCTGATGATGTCGATGGGAAGATTTTTGTTAAAAGTGAAAAAAAGCTAAATCTCGGGGACAAAGTCAAAGTAAAAATCACCGAAGCCTTTGTCTATGATTTAATCGGAGAAATTGTCTAAAAGCGATAATTGATTGATAAGTTATCACTTGTTCAATAATATATTGTTAGTTTTTGTTATAAAAATTCTCTATTACGATTTATGGTTCGATATCAAACTGGATTAAAATTTGTCTACCCGGATAAAATTGATGGGCATATGATCGACCCCAAACAGGTCAGAAATGTATCTTTAGATGGCGATTATCCTTTTTATCGCACCTCAAAATTGTTTCGATTTTTTCAAAATGTTATGAATTGTTTGTTTTGCATCGTGGCAATTCCTATCGCTTCTTTACGTTATGGCCTAAAAGTGAAAGGAAGAAAAAATATCCGCGGCAAGTTTGCTAAACAAATAAAAAATGGATTTGTTACGACATGTAACCATGTCTTTGATTGGGATTACCTATGCGTTAGAGCCAGCATGTTTCCTCGACGAGGTTATTTCCTTGTTTGGATCAACAATCATTACTCAAAATTAGGTAAATTGATGCGCGTGACCGGCTCAATCCCAATTCCCTATTGTTATGAAGGGTTAAAAAAGTTTGATCGTGATATTAAAGACATGCTTCATGAAAAAAGATGGTTCCATGTCTATCCCGAAGCTTCAATGTGGTATTACGAAGAAGATATTCGACACTACAAAAATGGCACTTTTACCATTGCTTATGACAACAACGTTCCAGTTGTTCCTCTTGCTATTTCTTATCGCCCCGCGAAAGGAATCTTTAAATTATGGAAAAGACATGGCTATCCGTGTGTCACCATTTCAATCGGTAAGCCAGAATGGCCAAATCTTTCTCTTGCAAGAAAAGATAGCATCGCTGAATTAAATAATAGAGTTCATGAAATTACATTGAAAATGAAAGAAGAAGCCACACCTCTAATCAGTGAAGAAAAGCAAAGCAAAATATTCGCCGAAGCGCGCATATAGCAAAAAGAAACGAGATTAGAAACAAATATTCTTGTTAAGCGAAAAGTTATTATTGTATAATACATCTCGACGCCCCCTTAGTTCAACGGTAGAACGGAGCAATGGTAATGCTCAAACGCTAGTCCGACTCTGGCAGGGGGCACCATTTTGAAAAAATGCTCGATTTGTATCTAAAATCGAGTTTTTTTGTGCTTTTTTACCAATTTTTATGACAATTTAGGTATTGATTTTGATGTTGTGGGAAATCGGATGCACTCGAAAATGATAGGGGGGTTACCAAAAATAACTTGCAGGAAAACGTTTTGAGAGCAACAAATATGATTAATGAAGAAGTGTATCTTTCGTAAAAACATATTTGGATTCGGCGAGTGGTGCGATTATGTTAGACCAATTATGAACCAGGTAAATTCGTACAACTCTTGCTTATCAGAAACAAAAGCAGAATATTATTCATTATATGAAAATCAATTAAATGAATACAAAATCATAATTGAATATAAGAAAAAGCTTAATGAAAAACAGCTTATGGTTTTTGATAAATATTTAACTCGCCATCATATAGTTCAAAATGAAATAAAGTTTAGTAGAACCGATTATCTTGAAATGTTTGATATTTGGTTGGATGTTAGATTTTCTAATAACAAAATTATTAACATTAAGGATTATTCTTCGGATGAATTGGGAAAACTTATATTTGAATCAAGGCTATATGATGGTCGAACCAGAATTGAAGTTGCGGAAATTATAGGAATTTCTCCAAACACATTAAAAATGTACGAAGAAGGAAAACGGATGGTTCCTGCCAATGTCTTGCTAATGTTGAACCAAATTTATGGAACTAAAATTGATTTAAAAACTTCATTTCCATTTGACCCTTTAAAATCGCAATAATTAAATAGAAATATTATGCGCACTGCGCTATAATTTTTTGAGGAAAAAAATATGTTAAAAATGAAAGAACAACTATTAAAAAACTATACTTTTATTGATTTATTTGCAGGTTTAGGCGGATTTAGATTAGCCCTTGAATCTCTAGGAGCTAAATGTGTTTATTCAAATGAATGGGATGTTCCAGCACAAAAAGTGTATCAAGCTAATTTTGGAGACGTACCTGAAGGAGACATTACAAAAGTTGATGAAAAGACAATTCCAAATCATGACATTTTATGTGCAGGGTTTCCGTGCCAGGCATTTTCAATTAGTGGTAAACAAAGGGGTTTTAATGATAGCCGTGGAACTTTGTTTTTTGATGTAGCAAGAATTGTGAAAGAGAAAAAACCTGCAATTGTTTTTATGGAAAACGTTAAGAATTTCGCTTCCCACGATGATGGTAGAACGCTTGCTGTTGTTAAAGGGACTATGGAAGAATTTGGTTATGTGTTTTTTCAAAAAGTATTAAATTCTGTTGATTATAATGTTCCGCAAAAAAGGGAAAGAATATATATGGTTTGTTTTAGAAAAGATTTGAATATTAATTCATTCTCTTATCCAAAACCTATGGAGTTAACTAGACATGTTGAAGATTTGCTTTTGGATGAAAAAGAGATTCCTGAAAAATTATTTATCAATAAACCAGGTACGGTTATTTATGATGATGTGGTTGAGGAATACTCAAATAAAACAATAAGAATTGGCACAGTAAATAAAGGCGGCCAAGGCGATAGAATATACAGCATAAAAGGAATTGCTATAACACTATCAGCGTATGGTGGTGGAACTTATGCAAAAACCGGTGGATATCTAGTTAATGGAAAAACACGCAAGTTACATCCTAGAGAATGTGCACGTGTTATGGGCTTTCCAGATTCATATAAAATGGCAAGCAATTTTAACCAAGCTTACAAGCAATTTGGAAATTCTGTTGTTGTTGATGTTCTTCAATTGGTTGCTGAAAGAATTGGAATAGAACTTAAAAATGGACGAAATTAATTTTAAAATTTGGCTTAAGAAAACGGTTAATACCAAAGTTACTTCAGATATAGTTTCTAGAGTTAAGAGGGTTGAAACTTTATTTATGTGTGATCTCGACGATGAATATGATAAGGATTCTTGTGAAAATTTAATGAAAAAATTAAATCAAGAAATAAAAAAATATTCAGAAAATCAAACTAACAGAAAAACATATTCTTTTAATGTGTATCGATATTCAGTCAATAAATATTTAACTTTTAAAAAATCATTTTAAAAAATCTAAAATTTCTTCTTTTGTCATTCCGCTAGGAGATGGAGATTTTAAACTTATTGAGAAAATTACATTAGCGTTATATGTGTTAGAAAGTTTTCTAATTTCAAATTCCCCATTTCCATATGAAAACATATATTCGTAATCATTTAATGTGAAACGTTGATTGTGAAGATTTTTATTTGATTTATAAAATAATGATCCATTCTTGGTAACTTTTTTTGAATAAACTTCGAAATTTGATTCAATATAAGAACTTACATCTTTGATTCTAGTACTTCCAACATTAGATGAACCAGATCTTTTAATACGATATGTAGCTGTCACATTGAAATACTCACTGAATTTTTCAATTGGCAACATTTTTCTATTATTTGTTGCAAATAATTCCACGCCTTCATTCCCATATTTTTTCTTTATCCAGTTTGTGAAAACTTGTTCCATACCATCAAATTCAATAGTTCTACCGGCTGTTCCTGCATTTCTAAATGATTCAAAATATCGGTTCATAAATTTAATAATTTCTTCAGCAAAACTATTTTTTGGTTCAATGTTTCTTGGGCTATATTCGAATTGTTTTGTTTTAATATTTGGCAGCAAAACAAATTGACCGCACTGTGCTGGACACTCTTTTGCTTCGATATAAAACGACTTACCTGTTTTTGTTTTTACTAAAATATCAGGCTTTGTAGAATCGGGACCGCCCATATGTTGAAAATAAGCGACATCACCATAAGTCTTTTTAAGAAAATTTGTCCATTCTATTTCAAATTCTTCCCAACTTGTCATGTGAAAATTTTATCACGAATTATTTCAAAAAAATAGTTTCGATTTTTGATATCTAGAAGGGGGTTACCTCATCATTTTGTAGGAAAACGAAATCAAATTGCAGGAAAACGAAATAAATGCAATAAGGGGTTACCATTGTATTAAAATCTATTAAGGGTTCCATTAGATTGAAATTCCCCCCGTTTATTGGACCAAAAATGGTACGATAAAAGAGGGTTTTTCTTCTATTAACAAATTGTGATTAATGATTTTCTAAAATTTTAGCTGATTTTTTTCACATTTTTTCGATCTTTATTATTTCTTTGGTTGAATTAATCAAACCTTAAAAAAGTATTTAGCGCTTCTATCATGTCATCTCTTTTTCCAAGAATTTCTATCTCTTCTTTTGTAATTAATCCTTTGGTTAATGCTTCTTTAACTGGCGCCACATACGCATTGTGACAAGCGCAGCAACAGAATCCGTTTTCAATGATTGGTGAGCTTTTATCGAATTCATTTGTCACTATGGAATGATCTAACTTCTTTTCAAGATGAGGGTACAAGTTTCTTTTCTCAATCAGGTCTAAATAATTCTTTGCTGGAATCTCTTGATGACAGAATTCGCAGATAGGCTTCTTCAGATAACTTTTAATTACCATTTCAATTAAATTGTCTTGGCATTTTAATTCTTCTTTCAATCCTTCTAATATAATGTTTTTGCCTTGTAAAAGTTCCCGAGAAGAAAAACTCAATGCTCTATAGAAATAGTATTTTGACAATGTTGTGTTTTGGTCAACAAAATTACCGTGTCTATACATTTTTGAAAGATTGAAAGCTGCATTAGGGTTGAGTTTTTTAAACGCAGACAAGTAGATATTAAAAGCTTTTTCATAATCCTGTTCCACAACCCACCCTTTGTAGTAAAAAGATCCAATGGCATTAATGGCATATGGGTAGTCCATTGATGCCGATTGACTGAACAGTTCAAAAGCTTTTTCCTTATTTTCTTCTTTTCCATTTTTGCCTTTTGCATAATCAAGGCCTTCTAAATAAAGATTTCGTCGTTTTTGATTGAAAGTGGTGATGTCGACTTTTGGTGGAGTTAATGCTCCGAATTGTTTTGTTTTCATATATTCCTCCTAAATGAATGTGGCCACAAAAAGGAATAAAAAAGCCCATCGATAGATGAGCAATAATCAGCAAACTATTATTTCCCATCATTCAAGCTTTAGCACCTTGCATATCGCAGGTTGCTGACGGGTCAAAGGGCCTGTCCCTCACCGTTCTCTTTATGGTTGTTTTTATTATACTCATTGGAAAAAATATGTCAAAACGAGGCGACGTTTTAATATAGTATTAAATAAAAAATTTTATTATTTTTGAATTTTCCACAGAGTAATCTGCAATAGAAATAGCTTTTACAATTGAACTTCACAATCAAGAAATTATTGTCAACGAGAAAAAAGTAGCGAGAATCATGAAAAAATATCATATTTCAGCCAAGCCAAAAACTAAGAGATATTCATCTTACAAGGGAGAGATCGGCTTAATAGCGGATTGACTCGTCAATCGCGGAGCCTTCGATAGCGGGTGTCCAGGCATGATATTTGGAACCGATGTCACCCAGTTCAAAATCGGCGAAGATAAATTGTACTTATCTCCCATCATTGATTTTCATACTCGAGAAATCGTGGCTTACGATATTTCAGCTCGCCCGAACATGAAGCAAATATATCGCATGATGGAGATGTTTGAAGATCGTTATGGAATAGATTTCATGGAGCGATTATTCATTCTGATCAAGGCTGGCAATATCAACAAAAGTGGTTTCAAGATTGGGTTCAAAGCCATAACATGCGACAGTCGATGTCGAGGAAAGGGAATTGCTTAGATAATTCTCCAACCGAGAACTTCTTCGGTAGATTAAAAGAGGAGATGTTCTATGGCCAGGAATGGAGATATGAAAGTGTCAAGGAACTAGCTATAGCCATTAAAAGATGGATTAAATACTATAATGAGGCGCGAATAATCACGATTCTAAAGAGCAGTCCAACAAAATATCTTGCAAGGATAAACAGCGTTAAGTAGCATGAGGGTGCCCGTTTCAAAAGATTAGTCCAATGAAATGGGGAAAGTACATGATAACAACAGGATTATCATAACGGCCTGTTTTTATTTGAGTTGTATACATTTTGTAGACAACTGAAATGTATTGTGCTATCATATATATATGATAAAACACTCGATAAGATATTTTTTAAACAATAAAGTTCGTGCTGTTTGGGATAACGATAAATCCCAGTGGTGGTACTCCGCTGTTGATGTAATTTTCATTATTACTGATTCTTCTAATCCTCGTATTTATTGGAACGCATTAAAAAGAAGACATTCTGAGTTGAATACATTTTGTAGACAACTAAAATTGTATGCTGATGATGGCAAACATTATTTATCTGACGTTATCACAGAAAACGGTATTAACAAATTGCGTTTTATTATTCATTCTTCTAAAAATCCTGAATTTGATAAATGGATAAATGGAAGCTTTGATCCTATTGATGAACAGAGCAAACGAAAAGCTTATCAATTTTATCAAACGAGATTGATTTTAGATGATGAAATAGGAAAGACAATTTCATTACAAAAAATCCATGGTTTTTTATTTGAAGGACTTTATCCATTTGCGGGTCAAATTCGTACGCAGACTATTTCAAAAGGTGGATTTGTTTTTGCTAATGGGGATTTTTTGCCTCAAATACTACCGACCATAGATAAAATGCCGGAAGATACTTTTGAACATATAGTAGAAAAATATATCGAAATGAACATTGCTCATCCTTTTATGGAAGGGAACGGAAGATCGACAAGAATTTGGCTAGATTTAATATTTATTAAAAATCTTAAAAAATGTATCGATTGGTCTTTAATCGACAAAAAAGAATATTTTATGGCCATGGAACAAAGCCATTTGAATGACAATCCACTTAAACAAATATTAAAACAATCCTTAACTGATGATATCAATAACAGACAGTTATTTTTAAAGGGAATTGATGCTTCCTATTATTATGAAGAGGAAGAATAGTAATATGCCAAAAGAATTGAATGAGATGACGATAGAAGAGTTATGGGAATTATTCCCCATTATTTTGACTAAACCCAATAGAAACTGGAGCAAACAATTTTCTTTAGAAAAAGAGTTGCTTAAAACAAAACTCGCCTCCTTTAAAATAAAGTTAATCAGTCATGTTGGAAGCACAGCAATTCCTAATATTTGGGCAAAACCAATCGTGGATATATTAATTGAAATTGATCAAGAAGAAGATATGAATAGTGTCGCTCAAGCAATTATTAGTAGTGGTTACATAAAAATGTCTGAATCGCCAAATAGAATATCGTTTAATAAAGGCTATACAAAATTCGGCTTTGCTGAGCAAGTATTTCATCTTCATTTACGCTATAGCGACGACAATGATGAACTCTATTTTAGAGATTATCTAATCGCTCACCCTGATGTAGCGAAACAATACGAGCAATTCAAACTTTCGCTGTGGCATGAATACGAACACGATAGAGATGGATACACAAAAGCTAAAACTGATTTTATTCAAAATATACTAAAATGGCTAAAATGCAGGAAATACATGAGAGTGTATGAGGCACGAGATGAATTTAAATAACGCTCCATTTCAATCGATTAAGAATGGCCTAAAGACTGTTGAGATGAGATTGAACGATGAGAGAAGAAAAACCATTAGTGGTGGTGACACCATTGTTTTCACCAACAAAGATACGAAAGAAACTATGGAAGTAATTGTTTTAAAAATTGATACTTTTTGTGATTTTCATGAGCTTTATAAGTATTTCAACAAGACACAAATTGGTTACAGAAAAAATGAAACAGCTAATCCGGACGACATGCTCCTTTATTACTCTCAAGAGCAAATTCAAAAATATGGTGCCTTAGCTATTACAATCAAACTCATTAATTAGCCCGGCTTAGATAGTAAACATCAACTCGACAATAATTTAAGTCAAAAGCGTGTTTTTTTGTTTTATGGTACAATTTAAAAAAAGAACATTGTCGTTAAAACTAATTATTAGAAAAATGCTTAAAGGAGAAAATCAATGGAATTTAAAGAACTTAAGGTTAAGGACTTAAACATCAATCCCTGCCAACTAATTGGACAAGAATGGATGATAATCAGTGCGGGCAATAAAGACTCCTATAATTCTATGACTGCCTCCTGGGGACATATCGGCGCGTTATGGGGAAAACACGTCAATGGAAGACCAACGGTAGAAATCTTTGTTAGACCATCTAGATACACAGATAGTTTTATTGATAATAATGAATCTTTCTCTTTGTCATTCTTTGATAAAGAATATCAAAAGGATCTCTCATACATCGGCAGCCATTCTGGTCGTGACGAAGAAAAGATTTCTAAAACTCACCTCACTCCTATATTTATAGACAATGTGCCTGCTTATGCAGAAGCTAAAATGATTATTATCGCCAGAAAAATCTATAAAGGCAAAATTGAAAAAGATGGATTCATCGATAAATCAATTATTAAAGCCTTCTATGACGTCGATAGTGGACATGACTATAACAATGATTCCTATCACAATGTCTACATTGGTGAGATATTAAAAATCCTCGTAAAAGAATAGATTTGATTTGGCAAATAATAGATAAATAAAGCCCAGAATTGCTAGAGCTAATTTTCGTTTTAACTTCTATTTGTTTTTAGCGATGTTTCTCCAAAATACCGAATTGAGCATATTATTTTGGTTACTTTATTTTTTGTTGTTATATTTTAATTACCATTATAAAAAGAAAGGAATAATTATATGGACAAAGAGAAACTCTTTAAACTTCGACGCTTCAATCTTATTATGGGCGGTTTGCACTTGCTCCAAGGCATTATCATGCTCATATTGGCAACTACGGTCATTCAAAAAATCAGCGAATTCCAGCCGATGATAACCCAGCTCTTCATTTCTTACAATCCGATTACTCAATCTCTTGAGGTAGCAATGAAAGACTTGTTTACCTTGCCATTTGGCATACTCGTCGCTTCATTCTTGCTCATTTCCGCGATTGCTCATGGGCTTGTTTCAATTCCCAAAAAGCTGAATGATGCCTACAATTCCGATCTATCCAAAGGGATAAATAAGTTCCGTTGGTTTGAGTACGCTCTCAGCTCCTCAATTATGATTGTCCTTATCGCCACTTTATTTGGGGTTCGCGACATTGCTTCCTTAATCTTAATCTTTGTTGTTAATGCAGCGATGAATTTATTCGGTCTTGGGATGGAACAGTTGGCCTCTAAACGAAAAGAAGGCGAAAAGTTAAATTGGGGTCCCTTTATTTCCGGTTCCCTCGCTGGTA
>Ga0116157_10005124_pt1 | contig 12112 bp, 13 predicted proteins | sample AD_UKC048_MetaG_FD_89882 | JGI IMG/M metagenome (GOLD analysis project Ga0116157, IMG submission 89882) | Active sludge microbial communities of municipal wastewater-treating anaerobic digesters from USA - AD_UKC048_MetaG | ecosystem: Engineered > Bioreactor > Anaerobic > Digestate | place: USA... | reverse complement strand
TCTTAGAACGGGCTGTTTCCTAACAGCCAACACCTAACAGCTAACAACCGCTTTCTGTATATTTCTTAAAGCTATCCAATATCGCCTGCCAACCCCCTTGCTGCAATTCAAGTGAATTTTCGGTTTCGGGTTCAAAGATGACGGCTACATGGGTGTCATTTTCATTTTTAGTAAACAGGACATCCGCTTTGCGGCCATCACCCATGGTATAGACTATTTTTTTATGGGTATCCACTTCATCATAGATGCCCCAGAAGTCGAAACTGAAACTGCCGTCTTTGGCGGCCATGGTGGAAGAGAACTTACCACCCGGACGGAGATCGTTCGTGGAAGCCGGGCAATGCCAGTCGGGACTGGCCTGGTTCCATTGCATGATATGTTCAGAACCTGTATAATAGTCCCATACTTTTTCAACCGGAGCTGAAATTACGGCTTCAACCGTGATACGTGTTGGAGTAGACATGTTGGTTTTTGTTTTGCTTTGTAAACTTACTGAGATTAACCAAAAGGGATGACCGGTAAAAACGACAATTCAAAGGGTTGATTGCGACAGGTAGTTTTAATACCTTTAAAACATGAAACATGTATCCATCCTGGTGCCGGAAACAGCGGTCATTGAAGCGGTGGCTGATCCCCGTTACCTGTTTTCTGCTGTAAATCACTTTCTGGCAGCTGCCGGAAAGGAGCCTTTATTTGAAGTAAAACTGGTTGGAACCCGTAAAGAAATCCGGTTGGATCATTCCGCATTTTCTGTTCATACGGACCTGTTGCTGCATGAAGTGGAGCATACGGACCTGGTGATCATTCCGGCATTGAGCGGGAACCTGTCAGCGGCTATCGATGCGAACAAAACGATGATCCCCTGGATTATTGAACAATATAACAAAGGAGCGGAAGTGGCTTCCCTGTGTCTGGGTGCCTTTTTATTTGCTTCCACCGGATTGCTGGATGGAAAGAAATGTTCCACCCATTGGGGTTTTTGCAATGAGTTCAGGGCCATGTTCCCCAATGTTGAAATGGTGGATGGAAGTATAATTACCGATGAGCAACGCTTGTACAGCAGCGGGGGGGCTAATTCTTACTGGAACCTGTTACTCTACCTGGTGGAAAAGTATACCGACCGGGCCACCGCTATTCTGGCGGCAAAATATTTTGCAGTGGATATTGACCGCGACAGCCAGGCAGCTTTTATGTTGTTCAACGGACAGCGGGCACATGAAGATGATACCATCAAACAGGTGCAGGCTTATCTCGAAGCGCATTATTCCAATAAAGTGACAGTGGATGAGCTGGCCGAGCGTTTTGCTATAGGCCGGCGAAGTTTTGAACGACGGTTCAAGAAAGCCACCAATAATACCGTGGTGGAATACCTGCAACGGGTAAAAATGGAGGCCGCCAAACGGAGTTTTGAAACCAGCCGTAAGAATATCAGCGAAGTGATGTTTGATGTGGGTTATACCGACACCAAGGCGTTCCGCACCGTGTTTAAAAAATTAACCGGGCTTACGCCGGTGGCTTACAGGAGTAAATACAATAAGCAGGTGATGATGGCGGGATAACCTGTATTAATTTTCAGTAAGTACGGTTCCCTGGGACGATACCGCTTTCCATTTTCCCAGTCGTTTGATCCACACATCGTAGAACCGGGTGCGCTTTTCTGCCGGCTTTCCTTTGTCTTTTTTGAATGTATGTACAATGAAGGTGGCAATAGCAGTGCTGTCATAGAGCCTGACCTGTGCGTCTTCCAGTCTGAGCGAATCGAGGAAAACACCTGCTGCCTGCATGGCCGCTATATTTTTATAAATACCCGCGAGCTCTTCCTGTTTACCCGAGATCTGCTGTCCGTTGATACTGATGAAACGAGCATGGAGTAATCCTGCAATACTGGCGGTATCCAGTTTGAATTCTGCATCCAGCCATTGTTTTTCCAGGGCCAGAATGGTTTTTTCCGGTTGTTCGGGTATCACTTGTGCTTCCACCGGTTTTGCTTTTTCCTTGCAGGAAATAACCAAAAAGAGGAGGCTGCTGCAAAACAGAATCTTTACCAGGCTCATGGTTTCGGGATTGACTTATTATTTACGGTCTGATTTCTTTTTCCGGCTATACTCCTCATCTATAAATATAGCTTCGTAAATATAAGCTTGTAGCAGCTCAATATCTATTTCCTTTACGGCTGTAAAATCTTTCCAGTAAATCTGCTTGCGCCCGCCCTTATCGAGATAACCGATCTCATCGGTCAGCTGGTTGCCATAAGCAAAACCAAAGCGCACGCCTTCATAGGTTTTGTTTTTGCCCCAGGTAACGGAAGCCGGCCAGATAAAACAGAAATTGCGGTGATGATAGTAGTAGGGCACATTGAAGGATAATTTTTCCCGGGCTTCCGGCAGGCAGTAAAAGACCAGTTTGCGCAGTTTTTCCACAATGACCAGTTCATCTTCGGGCAGGAAGGCCAGGAATTCGTCGATGGATTTGAAATCGACTTCCTGCATTTTATTGAACGATTGAGTACGCTTACTCATTAGGAACCTATTTATCCAGCGGGTTTAAGATTTCTGAATTATCCACTTTGAGCATAAAATAAGGCTCACCCCTTTTTTTATTTCTCAATACTATAAAAAACGGCTTATCCATCAATAATTTTTTCGGGTGTTCAACTGATTTGACACCACCTGAATCTGCGGCTTTTACCGTAACCATTGAAGCAGAAGCAATAATCGCCCCCTGTTGATTTAAGGAAAACGCTGTTTCCTGATAGGCGGTTGTTATCATAAATCCTCTGCTTCCGGATGTAAATTCTTGATCAATTAATGAAAAATAGTTTTTATAAAGATTGAATTGGATATCCGGAACCCAAAGTTCGTCCGCTTCTTTTAGTATATATTTCCATTTATGCCGTGTTGATTTAGTTTCTCTCATCCCGGTTCTTATCAGGGAGTCGGTCTCCCCGATCACTTTCCGGAACGAAAAAGCCGGATTAATTCCTTTGCATAAAATAATTTCCTGGCTGCTGTCTTTCGGAATCAGGGACACTATGAATTTTTCATCTGACTGATAATACAGGATTTTTGTTTTTGCTGTATCTGCATAGTCTCCAACCGGCTTTCCAAATGCCTGTACCGGGGTTTTCATGAATAAAAAAGGGGTTCGTGAGGGTAAATAAGGATACTCAAAGGGAAGGGATTTTTCAAAAAAGGCACTTGCACTAATCTGATCTGCTTCTATACGTGTTTCTGTTTTATATTCCCCAGGTAAGAGGCTATTTTGATAGCCAATACTCTCAAAAAGCAAATGGAAATCCGAACTGCTGTTCGTAGTAAGCGCTACCGGAGATTTTAGCGCTTTTTCAATTTCATCCCAGGCCAATAAAAGGGTGGGGGTATAGGCTATATTCTTTCCGGCCGGGATTACATTATCAAGAGATAGAACAAATTCAGTGTGCTTTAGTGAGTCAGTGGACTGCAAAGGGACGGGAACCGGTTGATCTTTTTGTTGATTTTCTGCTGTACCGATGTTTGCTTCAGGCAGATATTTTTTTTTATAGCCTTTATTGAAGAATGCCAGTGCGGTAATCCCAATACTCAGCAACAGAATAAGAATATACTTCATAACAGGCGGCTTAAACAGTTGGAATTTCCTGAACGATTGGTTCCCGGTTTAATTGCTGGGCGGATTATAAATAAAATTAAAAACTAATCCCCGCCCCCACCGACCCTCCGGCATAGACCTTCCCGTCCATTTTCCAGAAATTATCGGAAGGGGGATCAAGAAAGATGACCGGAGCCACAATAGCTTTAAAGAAAAAGCCACCGGCTGGTGGCTGGTAACGGTAGCCGGCACCCGGAATGATGTATATTTTTTTATCGGAGAGACTGCCGGCTGAAAAAAATTTCTGGTAGTTTTCTACATAGGGCATTATGGTCAGTCCGAATTCGAAATGGTGAAAGCCATCACCCTTGAGAAAGTTCAGTCCGACAGGAAGAGCAATAGCATTATTCAGTAATGAAAATCCGACACGATAGGTATTGGTAAAATTCGCTCCCAACCGGAAGATGCGGTCATAGTTGATACTATAATAAGCACCGTGACTGGTGCCTTCGGCGTATACCGAGTTGCGGGCTATGACGACATCCTGGGATTGGGCTAAGAGGTCAAAAGAGAAAAGGAGGATAAGAGAAATACAAAGGGTTTTTGTTTTTTGAGAACTTCTTTTTTTTATAGTTGACATTTAGTGTGTTGGTTTTGTTGTTTATAGGAAATTATAAGCTAAGAGGTCAAAAGAGAAAAGGAGGATAAGAGAAATACAAAGCGTTTTTTATTCAGTCTGTCTCAAAAGAATAAGAACTTTTCTGCTTTAAACCACCCTCTTTTTATCTCTTTCTCTCTTTTGACCTCCTAGCTCCTACTTGGGTTTCACTATCACCACCTTAAACCGCATCACCCGTTGAAAATCGAAAAGTATATCCAGGTAATAGAGCGAGTTCTCCGGAATCACATAATCAAATTCATAGAGATTGCCGGTTTTTATAAATGGCGTATAGCGTTGTCTTTTCAGGGCGAAGGTATCCTGCACCCATATTTTTTTGCGTTTATTTATTTGTTCCCAGCCCCAGACTTCCGCGTTGCGATAGAGATTCGTATTCACCTGCAACTTCTCAATCGTGCCGGTGTATTCAAATTTAAAATGAATGGTATCGCCTTTTTTCCCGTTGATCATTCCCGTCTGTGGTGAATGCAATCTGATCTTGCTCAGAATATCCGGATCAAAATAGGGATTGGCAGCAAACTTGTCCTTGGTATAACCAGGTTTTAATACCCAGCGGGTGTATTGCGGGAAATGGTTGCGGGAAAATTCGGCAAAAGGTGTCAGGAAATAATAGTCATTGTACTGTTTGACAAAACCATTGAGTTTGCCGGTGTTTTCATCTTCGGTGGTATAGCCTGCCGACCAGGTGGCATCGAGTAAATGCCAGGTGGTATCGAGCCAGATCACGTTCCAGCTATGGTTTACGGGACCAGCATTGCCGATCTGGTAGAGTTTGGTCTTGGTATGTCCGTTGATTGTGGCTGCTTCCAGCCCGGCGATATCACACATCCGGGTAAAGAGCCGGGCATAGCCATCGCTGATTGCTTTTCCTTTCCGGAGAATATTCGCCAGGTATTTTTTTTCCCAATTAGCGAGCACTTCATCACAATCCTGTCCGGATTTACATTCGGGGATTTCAATCTCCTCGTCTTTATTAAAGAATTTCCAGTCGTACCGGATATGATCGGTGATCCAGATAAAAATAGAGCGGACTTTTGATAATTTATCGGAATAGGGACTGGTCAGGTTTTGTACCAGTTTGACGATATCATCATCGTAGCGGATACTGCGGGCGCGCAGGTCTATCGGGTTAAAATCGGGCCGGGCAGGCTGGGCGTTTACAGCTGCGCATAAACAGGTCAGGATCAGGAATATCGGGATCAGGCGGCGGGACATAGAATGGTTAAGGATTCGGAGAAGTAAGGTACGTATTAATAGTGGGAAGAGCAAGATCCTCCTTCGCTGAAGCTACGGAGGACGAGTCGGGAGTCGGGTATGAGGTACTAACCCGCCTGGTTAAAAGAGCTGAGGCCTTGAATACTATTTAACTGCTCGTTTAATTTTAAGGAGGCGGTGGGGGATCCGGATTGTTTTGCGGGATTTAATGCCGGTGCTTTTTTTTCTTTGACTAATGAGGTTGCGATTTTTTTGAGCTGTATGTTAAAAGTCGTGCCTTCTCCCGGTTTTGAAGAAATGGCGAAAAGGACATCCATTTTATCCAGCATTTCTTTACAGATATAAAGACCGAGTCCGGTGCCGGTGGCGCTTGAAGTACCACGGTAAAACATTTCAAATACCCGGGGCTGGCATTCCAGGGGTATGCCCTCTCCATTATCTGTTATGCTGAATGAACAGTGATGGTTGTTGTTTTCAAAACGCAGGAAAACAAAGGGATTTTCAATTTCCTTTTTTTTATATTTAACAGAGTTACTGATGATATTACGAAGCACGGTACTGAGCCGGTTTTTATCCGCATAGATTTTGGTTTCACCGGAATACTCCTCCTGAAACGAAAAGCCCGGACCGGCGGAAAAGCGTAGTCCGTCGAATATTTCCTTTACCACATCCTTTAATTCGAATTCTTCTTCCTGAATTTCGGTACGGGCATTCCTGGAATAGGTGAGGATTTCATGAATAATCTGATCCAGGTTATTAATGCTTTTACCCGCCAGTCCGAGGTATTTGAGTACCTGCTCCCGGTCATCAATTTTCATTTTTGCAAGGTCAATCAGTCCCTTGGTGGAAAGCAAGGGGGAGCGAAGGTCATGTGAAACGATATAAATGAAATTATCGAGTTCATGATTGGTCTTGATGAGACTGTTATTCAGCCGGTCATTCAGCGCCAGGATATAAGCCACTTCAGCAAACGTGGCCGCTGCTGCTCCGATTATATTGATGAGCATATCGAAGTTGGCCCCATTCAGTACTGCCACCGGTTCATGTTCCGGATAATGAATATCCGTGAGGACCAGCAAGGAGATAAGCAGCAATATGATTACCGCCAGGACCCTTCCGTATATTCTCTGTTTTTCCTGGAAAGCGATCAGCGTGCCAATCAGCACCGGTACATAAAAAGCCAGAACACTGTCATTGATATGTTCGCCATAAGGAGAGGAAGGAAAGTAGAACATCAGTGCGATGAAGGCAATCAGCTGGATGAAGTTGACCAGTTTTGACGCGAGCGTATATCCTTTCCGGTGGATCAGCCAGGCAATTAAGGCGAAAATTCCACAGGAAAAACTGAGGATAGCCTGGTAATGATATGCCTGGATCAGGCCGATGATAGTATAGGTGAAACCAAAAAAACCAACGATGGCGATAAGCATGGTGTGTACCCGGTCCCCTTTACTGACCAATATATTATCGGTGCTGTAATATCCTTTAGAGAAGTGGATATCAACATCGAGTAAATTCCTCAGATTAATTTTAAAAGACATCAGGGTACTAATTATTGGTGCTACTTAACCGGTATAAAGATATTCCGGAATCCTGGGAAATACCAGTAACCGGGGTGCAAAACAGGTTGTAAAAACACTTGATTATCAGGAACTAATGATGAATGATTAGTAACAGGTAGTAGTTGGTACTTAGAAAAAGCTATGGTTGTCCCGGATCCCTTATTACCGGTCCGGAGAATGGGCAATTAATGGCCCGTAGTCCGGGTCCATTCCTTCCGGTCAATCCGGGTGGTATCCACTTTGGTGTAGGAACAAAAAACGGGCGAATACATTTTCCTTAATTCAACAGACAGGGAAGAGGGACCGCTGTCAGTTGCCCCGCAACCATAAGAACGGAGTGTAATTGTAGTGGAAGGGTTGGATCTATTTACAAACAAGGTCTCTTCATCGGAGTATAAACACATTCCTTCACCAAATGAAACCAGTGCATATAAAAAGAAGAGAAAGAAACAACCAAGACTAAGCAGAAAATGAATAATAATCGTGTTTCTTTTCTTTGTCCGGTCCATGGACTGGAATCCGATCCGGCAGGCCGTCAGCAGGATAGCGACCGGGATACCCCCAAAGAAAAGGATATCGAATATCTCGTCATATTCTTTGCTGGCAAAATCCAGCGGACTGAACCGGATTATAGCTGCGGTCAGGAAGATCAGCACAATAAATGTGATACAGAAATAGTATAAAAATTTAAATACCAGTTTCATTTCAGGAATAATATGACGGGTGATTCGTTAACCTATGTTAAGTTACCGAATAAAAAAACATGGAATGATTTTGAATTATGCTGAAACCACCCGGGGCGCCTGCTCAAGTGTGAAGGTAAAACTGGTGCCATGGCCCTCAGTGGAATCCAGGTGGAAAGAAGCCCTCATTTTTTCCAGCATTTCTTTGCAGATGTATAAACCCAGCCCGGTACCCGGCGCGGCAGTAGTAGCCCGGTAAAACATATCAAATACCTTACTCATACTTTCATTGGCGATACCCTGACCGTTATCTGAAACGGTAATAGTAAACTGATTACAGCTTCTGTTGAAATCCAGTTTGACAAAAGCACCAGGGGTTTCTTTCTTCCTGTATTTCACGGCATTGGTGATCAGGTTACGGAGGATGGTATGGAGCCGGCCTTTATCCGAATAGATCCGGGTATCCCCCTTGTATTCTTCAACGAAAGAGAAAGAAGGGCTGTCTTTTATTTCAAGTCCATCCTTTATTTCCCCGATGATGGTTTTGAGGTCAAACCATTCATGCAGCAGTCCGGTTCTTGAATTACGGGAATAGGCGAGTATTTCCTTGATGATATCATCCAGGTTGTTGATGCTTTTACCGGCGAGGTCCAGGTATTTAAGCACTTCTTTTTGTTCGTTAATTTTCAGTTTGGAAATATCCAGCAGACCTTTGGTCAGCAGCAGCGGGGAGCGCAGGTCATGGCTCACGATATAAACAAAATTATCCAGTTCATGATTGGCTTTGGACAGGCTTTCGTTCAGCCGGTTATTCAGGGCCAGGATATAGGCTACTTCAACGAAAGTGGCCACGGCTGCTCCTATAATATTAAAGAGGAGATCATAACTTACGCTGCTCAGGAGGGGTGCCTGATGATCGGACATGTAATGGAAATCTGTTATGATCAGGAAGAGGGCCACCAGCAGAATAATCCCTGATAAAAGATAACCATACTTATTCTCTTTGCCCTGAAAGGCAATCAGTGTACCAACGCTCACGGGGATGTAAAACACCAGCACACTGTCGTTTATATGAATACCATAGGGAGAAGCAGGAAAATAGTACATCAGTCCGATGATAAGAATGAGCTGGCTGAGATTAAAAATTTTAGAGTAGAAAGCAAAGCCCTTGTCTTGTATGATATAGGCGAGACAGGAAAAAACAAATAAAGCCGCGTTCAGCGCCATTTGATAGTAATAGCCCAGGTACCAGGTGACGAAAATAAAAAAGAAGCCATAAAAAGCCTCAATATAAATGAGGGCTTTATGGACCTGGTTTCCTTCCCGCACCAGGAAGTTTTCCCGGCTGTTCTGCTGATCAGCCGGAATGCTATCCACATTCAGCAGCTTGTTAAGCGTGGTAAAGAATTTCATATGCGCCTGATGGTTGTAAGTACATCATCCGGCGCTAAATGTAAATACCGGGAGGAAGAAAAACTATGATTTGAGTGAAACAGGGTACTTAATTTCAAGTTCGGGTATCAGGTGTCGGGTGTCAGGTGTCGGGGGAACAGCCCGTACTTAGAAAGTAATTGTAAACAGTACGTCAGCGTACTTCGTATTTCTGACTTCTTACTTAGTATAGGTTTTTGAATAAATGCTCCTGCTGTTGTACTTCTTTATAATGTGGCAGGCTCAGCCATTTCAGGTCTTTTATTTTAAGGATGGGGGAATAATCCTTGTCTTTCACCCGTACCATTTTCAGGCAGAGCCGTTGCAGCCAGGGAATGGACTCCAGGAATTTCAGGTCAGACAATAGAACCGGCTTCATGGAGGAGAACCCATCTCCTTCAATATCGAGATCCTGCAGGGCGGTCAGGGAAGAGAGGAACCGGTAGTCGTGCACATTGACCAATCCGTCGGATTCCAGTGTTTTCAGTTGAGGCAAACGGCCTACCGGGGATAGATCAGTGATACTTGTTCCATTGCCCAGGTGCAGGTGTTCGAGGTTGGTCAGTTGACTAATGGCCGACAGGTCTGGGTACACCCCCCATTTGATCCAGAGAGAAGTAAGACTGGTCTGTTTGCAGATTGCATCGAAGATTTTCTGCGAGATCCGCGTTTCCATCCAGATGCTTTTCAGCGGCAAGGTATTATTAGATAGATGATCGCACCATTCGTCCACGATCTTTGCCTGTTCCTTCGCGGTTGTATTATCCAGTTGGGTGCAACAAAGTTCTATATCCGCTTCGCCTTTGTACTCACTGAAGTTGATCAGTTTGGGTCCCTGGTTAATGGTTTGTCCGGGAAATTCGCCGAAGTTGTAGCTGAATGGCATTGGGTAAAGGTAGGGAGAAAAGGAAGCCGGTAGTTAGAAGTCCCCCATAGCAGGTGTTCGCTGTTAGCTGATAGGTGTTTGGGAACAGCCCCTTCTTAACAGGTAGAATCTAAACCAAAATACGGCCTCTTGCTTTAGGGGATCCCACTCGTACTTTGTCCCGCTACTTCGGGATTCTGACATCGTAAATATTATGTTATCCAGGCCAGCACCCAGGTCAATGTGTAATACCCGGTTCCTGCAATTGTAACTGGATGAATCCGCTTTAATATCATGCGGTCATAGATCAGGAGGGAAATGATAAATGCGGTCCAGATACTCATTTGGGTGATATCCCAGGACAAGTCGCTTACGAGCAGGTTGTCAAGGAAGGAGTGAGCCATGGCCCGTCCGAGAACAGGTCCCAGCATATAGATGGTGGCGATAAATATAAAGCGTTTATGAGCTGCCGGTTGTTTCCGGTACTTGTAACCGAGATAGACAAACACCGCATAGGCCGGCATAAAGAACCGGTTGGCTTTTACTTCGGGTGACATCAGTTGCCATCCTTTAAAAATCACGATAAAAATATAGAGGGTAGTAACAAATACACCAATAGCTGCCAGCATCCCCGCCAGACCCAGCCGGATATGCTGTTTATACTGCAGTTTCCTTACATAATTCACCTGGATCAGAAAGATGATGAACCAGGCAAAGCAAAAAAGTCCATGGATGATGTATTTCGGGTCCTTGTTGGACTTCTGCCCGACATCAGTGAAAAGATTATCCGAGAAGGCGTATACTGATAAAAATACCAGCAGCCAGCCCATTATGGTGAAGTAGTATTTTTTCAAGTGTGTATTGCCGGGTGTGTACTCTAATATAGGCAATTTTGTAGGAATCGGCTGTTGGATCTTCTATATCTCGCTGCTTGCACTCTGTAGTGAAACGAAGGAGTGGCGCTCGAAATAAGAGTGGAGGTGTCTTTCCTATTTATGATCGTAGCTCAAAACTTCGCGGAGCAGCCAGCGGCCATTGTCAAGCAGCCAGACATGGGTGAATTTTGCGCGGCTGCTATAGCGGTCGGGTTTACCGGTTTCGCGGATATAAAATTCATGGATGCCGGTCTGGATTACGCCGTAGAAAATTCCATTGCTAAAAAGCGGAAATACTTCGAAACTGTTAGTCACCGCTTTGCGGATGGGCTTTTGTTCAGGGTTGCCGCAGATATTATTTTTTACTGCAAGGAGAAACTCTGTTTTGTGTTGCATACCACCCTGGTCATGGAAAAAGACCAGTTCCGGATGAGTAGTTTTATCGAGATAATCCAGGTCGCATAAGTTAAAGGACCGTTCGAAAAAGATACTGTCCTGTTTTTTGAGGGCCAGGAAAAGGGAATCGGTTTTTGCCAATTGTGCACCCCCGCTTAACGCGACCCCGAGAAATGTTATTAAAAGCCAGTATGATTTCAGCATAAACAGGATTGAGTATCAAAGATGCCCCGGGAATGCTGAATAGCAATGCCGTTGGTAATGAGTATTTGCCGTTACTGAAATACTCATTGCGGGACGTACCGAAGGGTTGTATTTATTGTTTTTCCTCCTTCGGCGCTACTTCACTTGTTTCCGCTTCTACGTATTGCAGGGGATAGGTTTTCACAGAAGTGATTTTACCTTTTTTGTCATATTCAGTTACCGTCCGCTTCCCGTTTCTCTCCACTTCCTTTTTCCTGATCTTTTTACTGTCATAGTAAGTGAAAATCACGATATCATTAAAGCGCCCGGTGTCATCTGTAAAGTGAACGATCCCTTTCGGGTCCCAGACGGTGCTCAGGTTTTTCAGAATGGTTTTAGTAGTCAGGATACCTTTTTCGAAATCACTGGTTTCGATCTGCTTCAGGGTCCAGTTGTATTGGACGAGCTGGTACAGGTTACCCGTCGGATCCATTTTCTTTTCATAGTAATGGGGAATCATTTCACTGACAAGGATGCCATCCACGTATTTATAACGGGCATAAGCGTTATAGGGCCCTTTTGTAAAACTGATGATCAGTCTCCGCCCTTTCTGACCATATTCTTTTTCCACCCTGACT
>Ga0116157_10005123_pt1 | contig 12112 bp, 8 predicted proteins | sample AD_UKC048_MetaG_FD_89882 | JGI IMG/M metagenome (GOLD analysis project Ga0116157, IMG submission 89882) | Active sludge microbial communities of municipal wastewater-treating anaerobic digesters from USA - AD_UKC048_MetaG | ecosystem: Engineered > Bioreactor > Anaerobic > Digestate | place: USA... | reverse complement strand
TTGCATGGCCACACCAAAGCGGTGCTGAAGCACACGCACTCCAGACGCTTCGCGCCGCCGGACGCGCTCGTGTCCAGGCAGCTTCCGTGCGAGGTCCGCATCTCAGCCTCCCTAAGGTTGACGCGTATGCGCGTCGCGGGACGGCTACGGAACCACGGTTTATGGGGAGATCGGCGGCACGGTCGCGGGTCTTTCGAGCGTCGCCTCGATCGCTTCACCCACCTTCAGGTTCACTTCGAAGTCGCGCCCAACCCTCGACACGCCGTCCCGACTCCACCGCGGCGTGCGCCCCTCAAAATTGTCGCGGATGCGCAGGACACCGTCGCGTCCCGCAACGACGCGAAACCAGGTGGTGGCGTTGTTCTCCCGTTTCGCCGAGACGCGGTGTCCACCCTCGGCCCGCAAGTCGTCGAAGGCGGCGTGATGCCAGCGCCACGGCATGGCCGGGAAGATCCGGATTGGTCCCCACTCGACGATGCCCGGCTTGACGTTCCAGCTCTGCAAGAGCATCTCGTGCACGGCGGCGGCGGCGAGGAAGTTCCCTTCGAGGGTAAATGGCCGATAGGTGAACGTGCTGAGGCCGCTCCTGGTCTGATCGCCGTTGGCATGGAACCCGTTGCGCAGAATGAACGCCTTGACGAAGAGATCGAGGTGCCGCAGCGCACTTTCCGAATCGCCCACCCGGGCGCGCAGGGCCGACATCCACGAGAAGCTGTAGCCGCACCAGGCCGATGTGCCGAGCCGGTCATACTGTTCGAGGGACGCGCGGATCATCGCCCGGTCGCGGTCGGAGCCTTCGATGGTGGTGAGGTTGAACGGGTAGATGTTCATGAGATTCGAGAAGTGCCGATGGCTCGCCGGCAACGGTTCATCCGCGTTGATGCGCAGCGTGCCATCGGGATCGGCATGGAAGTCGCCGAGCCTCTCGGCCAGCCCTCCCCAGCGCTCTGCCTCGTCCGCCCTCCCCAATGCGCCCGCCAGCTCTCTCAGGCTCAGGAACAGCATCCGCAAAATGGCCAGATCATAGTTCGAGTTGGGCTTCAGCCACGCCCGCTGCGAGTTGTCGTGGATTTCAGGCGAACTCGACGTCGGCAGGACAAGCCGCCCTCCGTCGCCGGGCTCCAACAAGGCCGCCAGGCTTTCACCCGCGTCCTTGCACTAGGAATAGGCCGCCTGCTCGAACGCCGGGTCCCGCTCAGCCCCGTACCGCCAATGAAGGTAGAACAGATGCGCCAGCCAGCCCGCCGCGGTGGGAGACAGGCTGTACTGGGCCCAGCCGCCAAGGGGCTGGCCGGCCAGGGTCATCACGCCGGGCACGTTCAGGCCGGGCGTGCCTAAAAAATCCCGGGCAAACCGCTCGAAGGCCGGCCGGCGCTCGAGCAGGAAATCGAGGAAACAGGCGCCTGCGTCGAAACGTCCGGCAGTCTGGTACCCCATATAGGTCATCTGCGTATTGAGGTCGTGATGATAATCCCCCTTCCACGGCGGCAACGTGCCGGCGTCGGCCGTCCAGACACCCTGAAGCGGCATCGGGGGTGCGAAGCGCCTCGAAGCCGCGCCGTAGAAGTACTGCACGAGGTAGTAATGCCGGAGGATGTCGGGCTCCGGCACATGGACCTGCGACTGCGACCAGAACTGCGCCCACCATGCGGCGTGGGCGCGCCTCAACGATTCGTAACTCGCCTCGAGCGCCGATTCGATGCGCGCGGCGGCGACGTCTCGAGGCGATTTGCCTTCCGCCCGCGTTGCGACCGTGATGGCGAGCAGCGTTGCGTCGCCGACCCGCCGACGCCCCACGGCCACACAGAAGCTGCCCCCATCCGCGGTGTCTTGTTCGAACCAGTCGAGCCCGTCTGTTGCCCCGATTCTTGGCGCGGGATATCCCAGTTGTTTCACCGAGGCGGGCGGCAGCAGGTCCAACTGCTTCGGCTCCGGCCCCGGTATCCGCATCAGGGCGACCGGATGAGGCCGAAAAGGCCGCGCAGGAGGCCACGCGTCAGGTCCAGGCTCGATGGCGGCGAAGAGGAGGTCGAGTCTCGCGCCGTTCGTGAACCGGGCGAAGCCCTCGGCGGTCGCCAGATTCAGCTCGAACGACTCGAGCTGCTGCGAGGGATCGAGCACGATCTCGAGCCGCCCCGCCGGGATTTTTGTCGGGTGTTTCTGGTCGTAGGCCAGCGTGTCGGCGATGCGCCTGATCTCGTCATTCCTGCCCTCCTCCGCGAGCTTGACCATGCGGGCATAGGTGAACGTGCTGAGCGGATCGCCCGGCGCAGGCCGCTCGTCCCACAAATCTCCGCGGTCGAGCGAAAGGCGGATTCGATTGTCTTCACCCCAAAGCAGGCCGCCCATGAGGCCGTTGCCCAACGGAATGGCCTCGTCCCAGGTCGCGATCGGGGCGGCCAGTCTCAAGTTGAGGCTGGCGTCCGGCAGGCGATCGGCGCCCCCGACCTGACAAGCCGCGATCAACGCGGTCAACGAAAGAAGGGCGCGGCCCGATGGTGTGAGCAAAGAGAAGGTCATGGAGTGTGCTTTGAGCGCGCAGCGTAGACATGCCGTCCCCCGGTCGCAATCTCCGCTTGGCGCGCAGGGCAGGCTTGCTTAGCCTGCACCCATGAAGACCGTTCATCGTTTCGGGCTGTCTCGCACCGCCTCATCGAGCCCGACCCCCACGGCCCGAGCACTTGTCTCCCCGACCCGGCATGAGATTCCCGGGCCAGGCAACGACCGCCGCGTCCTTGTCCTTGGGCTGCTGAGCGCGTTCATCCTGGTCATTCCGTCCGGCTGCCGCACCGACCGGCCCGAGGCGAAGGTGCCGTCCGCGAAGCTGGCCGCGGCGTTCGACGCCTCCAAACTCGCGGAGATGGACGCGGCGATTGAAGCGGCGATCGCCGACAAGCGGTGTCCGGGCGGGGTGCTGTGGCTCGAGCGCAACGGTGTGGCCTACCGCAAAGCCTACGGGCTTCGCGCCGTGTTTCCTTCGGACGAAGCGATGACCGAAGACACCCTATTCGATGCCGCTTCGCTGACGAAGGTGATGGCCTGCACGCCGGCCGTCATGCGTCTTGTGGAGAAGGGCCGGCTGCAACTCGATGCGCCTGTCTCGAACTACCTGCCCGAGTTCAAGGGCGACGGCAAAGAGGCCATCACCGTCCGCCAACTCCTCACCCACACCTCGGGCCTGCGTCCGGACATCGGCCTGAAGCCCGACTGGAGCGGCACGGAAGCGGCCATTGCGCTTGCGTGCGCCGAGAAGCTGCGCGCGCGTCCGGGCGAGGAGTTCATCTACAGCGACACGGGACCGATCCTCCTGGGCGAGGTGGTGCGCCGCGTCACCGGCCAGCCGCTCGATCAGTTTCTGGCGCGGGAGATATACGGCCCGCTGCGAATGAAGGACACCGGGTTCAATCCGCCCCAGGCCAAGCTGCCGCGCGTCGCCCCGACGGAGATCGAGAATGGCCAGCCGGTGCGCGGCGTGGTGCACGACCCGCGCGCGCGGCGGATGGGCGGTGTGGCGGGCCACGCCGGACTGTTCACCACCGCGTCCGATGTCGCCCGGTACAGCCGCATGATGTTGAACGAGGGCAAACGCGACGGGGTCCGCGTGTTTCGGCCGGAGACGGTTCGGCTGACGACCTCGGTGCAGACGCCGCCCCACGTGACCGCCCGCCGCGGCCTGGGCTGGGATCTCGATTCGGCCTACGCCGGACCGCGGGGCGCGTGGTTCCCCGCCGGCAGCTACGGCCATACGGGGTGGACCGGGACATCCCTCTGGATCGACCCTTTCTCGCGCACGTTTGTTATCTTCCTGTCCAACCGGAACCACCCGGACGAGAGCGGCAGCGTGACGGCGTTGCGCCGGAAGCTGGGCACGCTGGCGGCGGAAGCGGTGCGCGGCTACAACTTCGTTTACGTTCCCGGCGCCCTCCCGGCACTCACGAACGCCCCGGCTGCCAGGGCCTCGAACGCCGGCACGAATCGCGCGGTGCTCAACGGCGTGGATGTCCTGGTCCGGCAGGGATTCAAACCGTTGCAGGGCCTGCGCGTGGGGCTGATCAGCAACCACACCGGACACGACCGGCAACGCAATGCCACAATCGATCTGCTGCGAAGCGCGCCGGGCGTCTCGCTGAAAGTCCTGTTCAGCCCCGAGCACGGCATCCGCGGCCAGCTTGACGAGAAGGTGGGCGACAGCGTCGACGCGCAAACCGGGCTGCCGGTCTACAGCCTGTACGGCGAGGTCCGCCAACCCAAGCCCGAGCAGTTGCGCGATCTCGATGCCCTCGTGTTCGACATTCAGGACATCGGCTGCCGTTTCTACACGTACATCGCAACCATGGGCCTCTGCATGGAAGCGGCGGCCAAGACCGGCCTCAAGTTCTTCGTCCTCGACCGCGTCAACCCCATCGGCGGCATCGCAGTCGACGGCCCGGTCCACAGCGGCTCATCGACCTTCACCGCCTTCCATTCCATCCCGGTCCGCCATGGCATGACGGTCGGCGAGCTGGCCCGGATGTTCAATGCCGAGCGCGGGTTCAAATGCGATCTGACGGTGATCCCGGTCGAGGGCTGGTCGCGCGCCCAGTGGCTCGATCAGACCGGCCTCCCCTGGACCAATCCGTCCCCGAACATGCGCAGCCTCACCGAGGCGGCGTTGTATCCCGGAATCGGTCTGCTCGAAACCACAGCCCTCTCGGTCGGACGCGGCACGGGCACCCCGTTCGAAGTCATCGGCGCCCCGTACATCGACGACCTCAAGCTGGCCGAGGAATTGACGCGCGCGGCCCTGCCGGGTGTGCGGTTCGTTCCCGTGCGGTTCACCCCCAACGCCAGTGTGTTCAAGGACAAGGCGTGCGCGGGGGTGCAGATGTTCGTGACGGACCGTGACCGCTGCGAGGTGATCGACGTGGGAATCACGATCGCGCAGACGCTGCACCGGCTCTACCCGCAGGACTTCGCGATCGCGAAGTTCAACAACCTCCTCCAGCACCCGCCCACGATCGAGGCGATCCGCGCCGGCAAATCGCTCCGGGACATCCGCCGACTCTGGCTTGCGGACCTCGCCGCGTTCAAACAGCGGCGCAGCGGCTTCCTGATGTACGAATGAGGCCCGCTACATCCCCATGATCTGGTAGCCGCAATCGACGTAGAGGACCTGGCCGGTGATCGCCGCGGCGCCGTCGCTGGCCAGGAATGTGCCGGTCGCCCCCAGTTCATCGGCGGTCACGTTGCGCTTGAGCGGCGCCTTCAACTCGTAATGCCGGAGCATGTCCTGGAAGCCCGCAATGCCCCGAGCGGCCAGGGTGTTGACGGGGCCGGCGCTGATGCAATTGACGCGGATGCGTTTGGGACCCAGGTCGTAGGCCAGATAGCGGGTTGAGGCTTCGAGGGCGGCCTTCGCGACCCCCATGACGTTGTAGTGGGGCACGACCTTTCGGGCGCCGTAGTAGCTCAGTCCGAGAATGCTGCCGCCCTCACTCATCAGGGGAGCGGCCGCGCGGGCCAGGGCGACGAGCGAATAGGCGCTGACGTCGTGCGCGATGCGAAAAGCCTCCCGACTGGTGTCGATGAATGCGCCTTCGAGCGCGTCTCGAGGAGCGAACGCCACCGAGTGCAGGAGCAGATGCAGCGTGCCGAATTTGCTTTCGAGCGCGGCAAACACCGACGCGATCTCGTCGTCCCGCCGAACGTCGCATGGGAGGATCAGCGTCTCCGCCCCGAACGCGGCGGCGAGTTCCTCGACGTTCTCCTTGAGCCGTTCGCCCTGGTAGGTGAAGGCGAGCGTGGCGCCGGCCTGGGCCCAGGCCTGGGCGATCGCCCAGGCGATCGAACGCCTGTTGGCCACACCGAACACGATCCCCGTCTTTCCTTCGAGCAGTCGCATGCTGTCGGCTCCGTTGTTCAAGCCGATAGCGTTAGGCGCGCCCCACCGCTCTGGCAAGGGCGGAAATGCGCCGGGCTTGACCCGCATGAGGGCGCACGCTAGACAGGCCGCGTGATGCGTCATGGCCTCGCTCGAAGGATTGTGTTCCTCGTCGCTCTCTCTGTCGCCCTCGAGGCGCAGTTGCTCGCCGGAACCGGAGCCGAACCGCCGGCCAACCAGTTGACGCCCGCCGAGCGCGCGGCGGGGTGGCGCCTTCTCTTCGACGGCGTGAGCACGAGCGGGTGGCGGGGGTTCAAGAAACCGGCGTTTCCCGACAAAGGATGGGTCATCGAAGACGGCTGTCTGAAGCACGAGCGCCGCGGCGGCGGCGGCGATATCATCACCGACCGGGCGTTCAACGACTTCGAGTTCTCGTTCGAGTGGCGGCTGGGCCCGAGGTCCAACAGCGGACTCAAGTATTTCATCACCGAGCGGCGTGCGGGCCCGATCGGCCACGAATACCAGATCATAGACGACAAGGCCTACGGTTTTGCCCAACCGGGCAACAAACAGCAGACGGCCGGCTTCTATGACATTCTGGCGCCCACCGCCTGGCAGGAACCGCGTCCGCCCAGCCAGTTCAATCACTCGCGCATTGTGGTCCAGGGCTCGAATGTCCAGCACTGGTTGAACGGGCTCAAGACACTCGAATACGAACTGGGCTCGCCGCAGGTCCTCGAGGCCGTGGCCGCCAGCAAGTTCAAGGAAATCGAGGGGTTCGGCACCAAACTCGAAGGCCACCTCCTCCTGCAGGATCATGGCGGCGAAGTCTGGTTCCGCAACCTCAAGCTGCGCGAACTGCCCGCCCAGCGGGTTAGAAAGCGTACTTCACCGCCAGCCAGGCGAGGTGCCGGGTGAACTCGCGCCCCTTGGTGTGCGGCACACGGCTGTCCACCCAATCGTAACTGTAGCTCACCTCGGCGCTGAGATGGGCGTCGTGCCTGTAGGTCACCGACGCGCTGGGCGTAAAAATCCAATCGCGGCGGATGACGGGATCGTGCCAATCGCCGAGGTAGGCGCGGAACCCGCCGCCCACGGACCATTGATCATCGAAGCGATGGCGCAGCGTGCCTTCGTACACGGTATCCTCGTAGACCGACGGGCTCGAAAAGGCGGGTTGCGTGTTCTGTCTCCAGATCAGCGCGATGGTGTCCTTCGCCGTCGGTGTGAGCGTGAGCACGGCGTCCACCCAGAGGGCCGTGTAATCGGGATCGAACGCCGGATCGTGCCGGGAGGTTGTGTTGTGAATATCCGGGCCGATGCTGACATCCGCCGTGAGCCACGAAACGGGCTTGCCCTCGATCCCGACGAGCGGCCGATGCACCTGGGCATCGTAGCGGTAGGGACTGCCACGCATTGTCCCCTCGAACTCGTTGCCGTAACGGTAGCCGGCATACAGCTTCGTCCGCGCATCGACCGACCAGCCCACATCCAGCCCATAGTTCAATGCGCTCCGGTCCACGTAGTTCTCATAACCCCAATCGGGATTGGGCGAGCCGTCGGGCAGGAGTCTGCCGTTGAGCTTCTGTTTGGTTTGAAAATCGTGGACGTAGGCGGCGAGGACCGGGCGGATGAAGAAGGCGCCGAGCGACCAGGTCGCCTTGAAGCCGCCCCGGTAGACGAACTGCTCGCGCCGATCGCGCACGGGAATGCCGCCAATGGCCGGCACGCCATCGAGTTGGCCCGGCAGGCTCGACACGCCGTAGTAGAGCCCTTTGCGGTTGCCGTCGATGAAGGTGATGCTGTGCGGCATTTCCCAGGGCACGTCTCCGACCGCGCCCCGCAGGTTGACCGCGCCCCGGTGCGCCACGTAATCCTCCGACGACTCGGCGTGATAGAAGGTCACTTCCGGCGCGTAGCTGACCGCCGCGGAGAAGGCCGTGCACGGCTTCCAATCAAGCGAGAGTTTCGGCGTCACCGAGGTGACAAACGAGTCCTGGTCCGGCCGCGCCGCCCGAGGGACGGCGTCGGTGTCCGGTTCGTGGTCCTGGAGATAGACATTGCTGTCGTAACCCTCTTTGGCGCTCAACTCCGCCTTCACGGTCAGATTGGTTGCCACCTCCCAGGCACCAACCGGCAGCGCCGCCAGGGACAGAGCCGCCAGCGCGCATGACAGGAGACAGCGGTCGGTGCGGATTCTGGGTTTTCGATTTTGGATTCTGGATTTCATCTCGGTCGTTATGAGGAGTGAATTCACATCGGCCCCACGCTCAGGCGGACGCCTTGGGTTGGGGCGGTTTGATCAAGAACGTCAGCCCGGCCCCGATGAGCAAGAGCACGCCGGCCGTGATGAACGAGGATCGGTAGCTCCCCTGGCTCGCCGCGACCAGGCGCTGGGCCAGGGCGCTCAGGGCGAATCCGCCCAGGCCCCACGCCGTGAACAGCAGACCGTAGTTGATACCGAAGCTCTTCAGACCCCAGAGGTCTTTGCAGTAGGACGGGAACAGGGCGAGGTTGGCGCCATAGTTCGCCCCGATCAACGCGGCCACGACAACGACCACGACGCCGGCCATGGTCTGGGTGCCCGTCACCGGAATGGCTGCGAACATCAGGACCGCCTGAAACAGCAACACGAGAAGCAGGGTCCCGCGGCGTCCGATCCTGTCCGAGAGCATCCCGGCCAGGATGCGCCCGCCGGCGTTGCCGATGGCCATGACTGCCACGGCGATGAAGGCGAGGTGGCCCATGCTGGCCTTGGCCATGCCGCCGATGCTGCTGATGACCATGAGGCCGGCGCCAGCGCCGATGAAATAGATGATCCAAAGCAGGTAGAACAGCGGCTGGCGCAGCATCTCGCCCGGCGTCGCGCTCGAGGCAACCGGCTTGGGCGCCGCCGCTCCGGCTCCCGCCGGCGCGGCGCCGGCCACATAGCCCGGGGGCGGATTCACCAGCAACTGCGCCAGGGCGCAAACGAGGATGACAAAGGCGATGCCGAAGGTGAGCATCGACTTCTGGAGGCCGAAATGGGCGAGCAGGTATTGGGACGTGGGCGCGAGGTAGACGGGCGCCAGGCCAAAGCCCGCCACGACCAGGCCGGCAATCAAACCGGTCTTCGATGGAGGAAACCACTTGAGGGCAGGCGGAGTGGCCGACGAATAGCCAAAGCCGATGCCGATGCCGACGAGCAGGCCGAACCCGAGGAGCCAGATCGCGTAGCTGGTCGTGGTGGCGATCAGCACCATGCCCGCCCCGACGAGCAGACCGCCGATCGAGGCCGTCAGCCGGGGGCCGAACTTGTCCTGGCAGCGGCCCGCCAGGATCATCGTGAAGGCAAAGGCCAGGCAGCAAAGCGCGTACGGATCGTTGAGCTGGTCCCCTTTCCAGCCAAACTCCTTCTCGATGGCGCCTTTGAACATGCTCCACGTGTAGAGCACGCCGAGCGCAAGGTTGATTCCGATTCCGGCGAACGTGACCGTCCAGCCGCGATGGGCAACGGGCGTAGGGGGGGCATGGGATTCAGTTGGCATACGGTATGGGCTGAGTTGAGGGTTGGGGGGAGATCAAGGGGCCGGGGTTCCTGGGTGAAGGTCGAGCGGGCGGATGGGGCCGCCGGGGCACCGGACCCCGGCGGCACGAAACACAGAGCGGCACTGGGGCCGCGTCGGGGCATCTACTGTTTTCCTTTGACCAGCGCCTCGACCACATGCGGGTCGGCCAGGGTGGTGATGTCGCCGATCTGATCGACGGCGTTCTCGGCGATCTTGCGCAGGATGCGCCGCATGATCTTGCCCGATCGCGTCTTGGGCAGCCCCGGGGCGAACTGAATCTTGTCGGGCACCGCGATGGGCCCGATCTCCTTGCGGACATGGAGGGCCAGTTCCTTGCGGAGTTCCTCGCTCTCGTGCTCGCCTTCCTTCAGCGTGACGAAGGCGTAAAGCCCCTGGCCCTTGACGTCGTGCGGCATCGGCGCGACGGCGGCCTCGGCCACCTTGGGATGACTGACAAGCGCGCTCTCGACCTCGGCCGTGCCGATGCGGTGTCCGGACACATTCACGACATCATCGATGCGGCCCATCAACCAGTAATCCCCATCCGGGTCCACGCGGCAGCCGTCGCCCGTGAAGTAGATGTTCGGATACATCGTGAAGTAGGTGTCGATGAACCGGTCGTGATCGCCCCACGTCGTGCGCATCATGCCGGGCCACGGCTTCTTGATGCAGAGCTTGCCCCCTTCGTTCGGACTGCATTCCGACCCGTCGTCGCGCAGGACCACCGGCTCGACACCGAAGAACGGGCGGCAGGCACTGCCGGGCTTGAGGGTGTGCGCCCCCGGCAACGGAGTGATCAGAATCCCGCCCGTCTCGGTCTGCCACCAGGTGTCCACGATCGGGCAGCGCCCCTTGCCGATGACCCGGTGATACCACATCCACGCCTCGGGATTGATCGGCTCGCCGACCGAGCCCAGCACGCGAAGGCTGCTCAGGTCGTGCTTGTTGGGCCATTCCTCGCCGAGGCGGATCAGGGACCGGATGGCGGTCGGCGCGGTGTAGAACACCGTGGCCTTGAACTTCTGGATCACCTGCCAGAACCGGCCCGCATCGGGGAAGGTCGGGACACCTTCGAACATGACGCTCGTCGCGCCGTTGCACAGGGGGCCATAGACGATGTACGTGTGACCCGTCACCCAGCCGATATCGGCGGTGCACCAGTAAACGTCGTCCTCGTGGACGTCGAAGATGTACTTGTGCGACAGGGCGGCGTGGAGGAGGTAGCCGGCCGTGGTGTGCACCACGCCCTTGGGCTTGCCGGTCGACCCCGATGTGTAGAGCATGAACAGGGCATCCTCGGCGTGCATCGGCTCCGGCGCGCACTGCGCCGCGGCCCCTGCCATCAACTCGTGGTACCAGAGATCGCGTCCGGCAACCACGTTGCAGGGCGTTTCGTTGCGCTTGACCAGGATGACCTTCTCGATGGTGCTGGTGTGCTTGAGCGCCTCGTCCGCAATGGTCTTGAGCGGGATCGCCTTGCCCGAGCGCAGCGATGTGTTCGAGGTCACCAGCAGCTTGCACGCGGAATCATTGATGCGCCCGGCCAGCGCCTCGGCGCTGAATCCGCCGAACACGACCGAATGAACCGCCCCGATCCGCGCGCAGGCGAGCATGACGATCGGCAATTCGGGGATCATGGGCAGGTAGATCGAGACCCGGTCGCCCTTCTTGACGCCCAGCGACTTGAGCACGTTGGCGCATTTGCAGACCTCGCGGTGCAAGTCGGCATACGTGAGCGTCCGGACATCGTTCTCCGGTTCGCCCTGCCAGATCAGAGCCGGTTTGTTCGCCCTCTTCGCCAACTGCCGGTCCAGGCAATTGACGCTCACGTTGAGCTGGCCGTCCTCGAACCAGGTGTGCTCGATCCGGCGCGCCGCTGTATCCCACAGGTAACGCCTGGCCTTGGTGGGAGGGCGCACCCAGTCCAGCGTCTTGGCCTGTTCGAGCCAGAATCCCTCTGGGTCCTTGATCGAACGGTCGTACATGGCCTTGTATTGATCGGAATTGATGTAGGCCCGCTGGACCGCGTCCGACGATGGCGGGAACGTGCGGGTCTCTTGCAGCAGGGAATCGGTCGAAACGGTCTTGATGGGTTCGGTCATGTCTGTCTTTCCTTTCCTGTTTCAATGGTGCGTGTTTGCTAAACTGATCGCTCGTGTTGGCCGTCCTGGGCTGGGCCGCAGCCCGGAACGGATGGAATGCGCAAACCATGGTGCGGGAACACGGTTTGAGCAAGTCTGTCGATGGTGCTCCGCAGTTCGGGTTCAACCGCCTCACGTTGTTCCTGGGTCACAACCAGCGCCCGGTCCCGCAGGCCACCCGCCCACTCGCTGCTGGCGAGCATCACCCCTCCCAGCCCCAGGCTGTAAACGTCCTCATCCCCTTCACCGCAAAACGTCCGCCACGCCAGCGCCCAGCCTCGCACGGTGTTCTCAACGTGGTATCCGCCGCCGCCCGCCACAAGCACCGGACGACCGCACTTCATGAGCTGCTCGACCACATCCACAACCACATTGTTGGTCATCTGAAGGTGCGTGAGCGGATCGCCGGCCAGGATGTCCATGCCCAGTTCGAGCACAATGACATCGGGATTGAAGGCGCCCAGAAGGGGGACAGTCACCGCTTCGAAGGCGCCCAGAAAGGCCTCGTCGTACGTCCCGGCAGGCAATGGCACATTCACATTGTAGCCCAGGCCGGGGCCTTC
>Ga0116157_10005121_pt1 | contig 12112 bp, 8 predicted proteins | sample AD_UKC048_MetaG_FD_89882 | JGI IMG/M metagenome (GOLD analysis project Ga0116157, IMG submission 89882) | Active sludge microbial communities of municipal wastewater-treating anaerobic digesters from USA - AD_UKC048_MetaG | ecosystem: Engineered > Bioreactor > Anaerobic > Digestate | place: USA... | reverse complement strand
GTTGTTGTTGGAAAATAAAAATAGGCTAGCATAATTCGAAAACAATTAGCCACAATTCTTATAAAATTAGAATGCTCAGGAAGAATTCCAGATTAACGGAACTCTAACCTGAGCATCAACACCATTCTCTCAAAAACGCTCTTAGTTTTTGATAAAACTCAGGGTCGTGTGCTGAGTTTCACTGAGCAGTAAAATGGTGTATAAACCAGGAGATAAACTTTCGATTTTTAGCTTCTCAGTATCTCCAGATGTAGATTGATTTAAAACTACTTTTCCTTGAATGTCATAAATCACTAAATGGTTATAATCTGCTAATCCGCTTAACTGAATTTCTTCATTCGCGGGATTGGGAAATAGGTGTAATCCAGCCATATTTTTTAAATCTGAAATTCCTAAAACACTACCATCGTAGTAAAATGATGTACTAATCGGAACGCTTCGTATTTGCTCATTATCTACAAAACTTATTGAAATCTGATGGTTACCGATAGTAATCCCACTCACTGGTAAACCCAAGGAATAATCTTCTCCTTGACTAGGTGTTAAATCCATGTACTCTTTTGTACTGTAGTTGTTATCGTACCAATATTCAACACCTATAATTGCATTGTTGCCTTTCACAAACGGACTGCTAACTGGCACCGACCATCTTCCATCGCTGCTTTGCGTGTGAAACCACAACGTGTGACTTCCTTGGCTTAACGATTCGGTATTTAATGATGCATTGATATTTACCGTGGTTCCACCCGAAATACTCACATTCGTGCGATTGGCATAATCCATATCAAACCAATATTCATATGCAGACATGGTTTGAGCAAAACTTCCAAAGCTGGCTACTAGCGCAACAAATAGGATCATTACTGATTTCGCTTTCATAATTTCTAGTGTTAAGCGATTAATGACTTTGAGCCGATGTGGTGATGTTTACATTGAGTAAACCATTTACAGTTGCTGGAGCAATGTTTTTGCTGCTCACATGTGGATTGTAAGGCACATTTCCCGGTTTAGCTGGACTAGCACCACCATAGATACCACATTGCCCACCTGCCGCTGCTGCCGTTAATGCTTCGCTACCAGCAACTAATCGATAGTCGTCGCCATCTTCGTAGTTATAATTTCCGTTAGTATCAACAAAAAGGTTGGTTACGTTGGCAATACACGAGTTGACAATTGTAGGGTTAGCACCTGAACCACCAACTGGAATGGTTGCATGGGAGAAAACGCAATGGTCGAACACATTACTTTCATTCATGTATCCCCCAAGAAGATTAGCATTCGCTCCATCCCAAAAAATGCAACTATTAAAAGTACATCCTGAGTTTTGAGATATAGGATCACTATCTAGAGTTGCCCAGAAAACACAGTTGTTGAAGGCGTATGTTCCAGTACGTAATCTAAATAATCCTTTGGAGAATAGACAATTATCAAAGGTTATGTTAGAAGTTGCATTAGATGAAAATCCATTTCCATTAACAAACGTATTGAAGATACATTCTTGAAAACGGTAATTGAGTTGAGATCCAGCGTAATTCGAGTTGTAACTAAGACTTATCCAATCGGTCATAAACATGCATCGACTAAACGTTACTAAGTTGATGTTCCCAGCTACATCGCAATCGTTTAAACGAAATCCACCAAAATTGATTCCTGTAAATGAAGAACCTCCTGCATTTGGGCGAATAATAAATGAGATTGTACTTGAATTAATTGGGTTGATTCGCGTGTAGCCAGTTGCGATAGTTGAATCGGAATTCACACCTGCTCCAACCCATTGTAAGCGCTTTTCTACTGCATTGGAACTAAACTGAAACGTGTTTCCCGACAAATAAAGAATGTCGTCGTTTTGTGCATCGGCGTAGGCCGAATCAAGGTTAGTATACACTTCTCCCGAACCATTCGATGGTGTGTATCTTAATATACTCTGGGCAGAAGCTGAAAATAAGCTTAACGAAAAGCTTAGAATTAAAAGTCCGATTTTTTTCATGACAATATGTGTTAGGAATGAATGACACAAATTGACAGCTTTCAAAATGCTCCATCAATAATCAATTTGTATTAGTGATTTAGCTGATGTAAACCATTCCCTGAAATCCAATAGATTTATCTCTCGTTAATTTTCGGAACTGGTGATGAGAGTTCTATTGATTCTTTTTATTTGGTTGACGCTAATTCCAGTTGAATTAGATGCTCAAAGTCCTGCTATTGATAGCCTACTGAATAAAATCCGATTAAGTAGAAACGAATCCGAAAAACTCGATTTAGTGTTGGCTTTATGTCGCCGAAACGACACGCATCTCGACACCTTTAACCGCTATGCTTTTATTGCACGCGATTTAGCAGCACACTCAAATGATCCTGTGAAAGTTGCTTATGCTCAGTATAATGTAGCTTATGCGTATTATTTCTCTAATGCGAACGATAGCGCTCGTTTGGTCATTGATGAAGCCTTAAAAAACCTTCCCGCTAAAACTCCAGAGCAACGAAAAATCTATTACAAACTGAAAGGATTCAAAGCCACCACTTATCAAGGACAACGCAAAAATTCCGAAGCCCTGCAACTGTTGTATCCTTTGTTAACAGAGGCTGAGCAGAATAACGACAGCTTATACATTGCTCAAACGATGCATCAAATTGCTGTTATTGAGGGACAACAAACTAATCCTCAAAAACTCATTGCTTGGGAGCAAAAAGCATTGAACGTTTTACCCCATAGCGACACCGTTTCTCGCATTATATCTGCTACCATATTTGCTACAATCGGGAAAGCATATTTCCAACTCAATCAGCCCAATTATGCTACCTTTTATCACTTAAAAGCCATCGAAATTTTTCGAAGAGAACAGGATTTATATAATCTAGGAGTTGTTTTACAGCGCCAGTCAAATGTATATATCCAGGATAAGAAAGTGTCCGAAGCCAAGAAAATTCTAGATGAACTTTCTGCTTTAAATCAGCAAATAAAATTTGGCGAGGGCGATATCAATTATTACCTCAGTTTTATTCAATATTGGTTGCTAACAGGCGAATACGATCGTGTTATTGCAAGCTGTCGGGAGCATTTATATGGTGAAAATGCAAGTCCAAACGAAAGCATTCGTCATTCTTATTTGAAAGCACTTGCTGATGCATACAAAGCTCAAAAAAACTGGGCTGAATACAGCTTAACTATTGAAGAATATATTCAGGCAAAAGAAAGTTTCTATCAGGAAAATTCGGTGGAGGCAATAGCCGAAATGGAAACAAAATATGAGGTTCAAAAGAAGGAAAACCTCATCATTCAACAGGAATACGATTTGGTCCGCAAGAACTTCATGTTTTACGGTTCACTTATTTTATTGGCATTAGTGCTCTTAATTGGTTGGTTGATTTTTACTAATTACCGTCGAAAATCGGAGCATAAACTCTTCTTTATGCAGGAAGAAGAAAAACGTCACGCTCAACAAGCCGTAAAAGATGCAGAAGAAAAGGAACGTAAACGTATCGCAGCCGATTTGCACGATAGCCTTGGAAGTTATGCTGCCAGTATTAAAGCTAATGCAGATGAGATTTTAACTAGCAACTCCATCTCTAAATCAAGTTTAGAACTTCTACAATCCAATTCTCAACAAATGGTTGCTCTTTTAGGTGATACCATTTGGGCTTTGCGAAAAGAAAAGATGAATCTGAGTGATATCAGCGATCGAATTAAAGTCTTCCTAAACCGTCTTCGACCGAATTATCCTCAAGTGAATATGCGTGTGCTAGAAGATTTACAAAACGACTGGGAATTTCAACCCAATCAAGCATTTCACCTATTTATGATTGTGCAGGAAGCAGTCAATAATGCGCTCAAACACAGTCAAGGAACAGAAATTAAGATTAGTATAAATTGTAAGGATAGCTGGGAAATCCGAATCAACGATAATGGTCGAGGCTTCAGTAAAACAGAATCATGGAATGAGGATGGAAATGGCTTAGCCAATATGCAAACCCGTGCTGAGAATATGAGTTGTTCTATTCAATGGAATCAGATAAGTCCATCCGGAACGGAAGTATGTATTCGCCCTACTACAAATTAGTTATTTCCTAACCAGAGGATTCTATTCAAATTTGATATATGGTAATCCAGGAACGTAAAATCAAGTTAGCACTCGCCGAAGATCAAGCTGTAAATCGCAATACATTCATTCGCAAAGTGGATCAGATGAATGGATGTGAACTGATTTTCATTGCAAATAATGGTAACGACTGCCTCGAAAAGCTGAATGGTTTACCCGAAAACAACAAGCCGGATGTACTTTTCATGGATATTGAAATGCCTGGCATGAATGGGATTGAAACAATAGCTCGAGCACATCTTCTATATCCTTCGATTCATTTTTTGGTGTTGACTGTTTTTGATGATGATGACAAAGTTTTTGAGGCTATTAAAGCGGGTGCAGAAGGCTATTTATTGAAACACGAAAGCGCTCAAATTTTGGAAGACGCGGTTCATAATGTGATTGAATTTGGGGGCGTTCCGATGAGTCCAGCTATTGCGCGTAAAGCCTTGAAGATGCTTCAGCGTTCGGAATATTATGAGTCACATTTACAACCAAAACATTCGAGTATTCCCGAAAACATCAGCGACCGCGAAACCGAAGTGCTTCAACTTATGGTCTCTGGAATGGATGCTAAAAGCATTTCTGCACATATGAACTTAAGCGTGCATACTGTTCGAAAGCACATCGCAAACGTTTATGAAAAGCTACATGTATGCTCTAAAGCCCAAATCATCAGTTTGGCTCATAAGCAAGGTTGGTTTCAATAAAACAAGATTATTTCGGGGTTTCGGCGCGACGTACAATCAAGCGTAATGCTCGTTCATACGTGAGATAACTCCACATCCAATCGACAAATACGATTACTCGGTTCCGGAATCCAGCCAACAACATGAGGTGTAAAAACATCCACACTAACCAAGCGAAAAATCCTCCGAAACTAAAGTTGGGCATATCTACTACAGCCTTGTTCCGACCAACTGTTGCCATCGAACCTTTATCCTTGTATTGAAAGGGTTTCCAAGCTTTTTCATCCTTAAGTCGAAGGAGATTTTTAGCCAAATTCGTCCCTTGTTGAACAGCAACTGGAGCAACCATTGGAAATCCTCTCGGCTTTTCTGTTGTTACCATTCCAGCTGAATCACCTATCGAATAAATCGCATCCGTTCCAGCAACTCGATTGAACTCATCTACCACATATCGATTTCCTTTCACCGATTCCTCCGGCAATCCAGAAACGATAAAGCCTTTCACTCCTGCCGACCAAACTAAAGTGGTGGATTCCAATTCGCTCTGATCGCTAAAAACTACTTTGTGTCCATCGTATTTCAATACTGCTACATTTAACAAAACCTCTACTCCGAGATTTTGCAAGTACTTGACAGCATTGTTACCCGATTTCTCCGACATGCCATTTAGCAGGCGTGGTCCAGCTTCAACCAAATAAACACGCATCAATTTTGGGTCGAGCTCGGGGTAATCGTGTGGTAGGACAAACTTCTTGAATTCAGCTAAAGCTCCTGCTGTTTCAACACCTGTAGGACCGCCACCAACTATCACAAAAGTCATGTGTTGCTTTTGATCGGAATGTTTGGCAGTTAAGGTGGCTTTTTCTAATTCTTGAAGAATCTCACTTCTTAAGTTTAATGCTTCAGGAATACTTTTCAGTGGACGGCCATAGCGTTCCACTTCGGTATTTCCAAAATAGTTCGATGTTGAACCTGTTGCTAATACTAAATGGTCATAGGGAATGATTCCGGTAGAAGTTTCGAGCTGTTTTTTACTCGAATCTACTTTCTGCACTTCCGCCATTCGAAATCGGAAATTCTTCTGATTCCGAAAAATCAACCGAAACGGATAGCCAATCGAATCTGCACTCAAACCTCCCGATGCCACCTGATACAAGAGCGGCTGAAACGTATGGTAATTGTGCTTGTCGACTAATGTAATTTCAAAATCAGAGTTTCGAAGTCGCTTGATGAGTTCAATACCTCCAAATCCTCCTCCCACCACAACAAGTTTTTGTTTCGGTTGGTCGGAATTATTAGAGGCTTTCATACTCAATTAACGCTTGAGGTTGACTTTTGTTTGTCTTTGGGAAGTTCTATTTTAATTGGATTCTTCACCAATTGATTGGTCAAAGCTAGCTTTAACACTTCACGCATAGTAGAAACATAGTGGAACTCCATTCCTTTGAGGTATTCAGAGTTGATTTCCTCAACATCTTTTCGGTTTTCATCCGAAAGAATAACGGTTTGGATGTTTGCCCGTTTAGCGGCAAGAATCTTCTCCTTAATTCCACCAACCGGTAATACTACACCACGTAAAGTAATCTCACCCGTCATGGCTAATTGCGACTTCACTTTTTTCTGCGTAAAGGCCGAAGAAAGAGCCGTTAACATAGCAATACCAGCCGATGGTCCATCTTTAGGAGTTGCGCCTTCAGGAACGTGAATATGCACGTTATAATGATCGAAAATCTCCGGTGAAATTCCCAAGTAGCTTTCGGCGTGCGACTTCAAGAATTCGAGCGCGATTACAGCACTTTCCTTCATTACATCACCTAAATTTCCAGTGAGCGATAGTTTACCGTTTCCTTTGCTGAGTAGCGTTTCGATAAATAAGATGTCGCCACCAACCGAAGTCCAAGCTAGACCAGTTACCACACCTGCTACTTCATTGTTTTCGTATTTGTCGCGGTGATAGCGTGCTGGTCCCATGATGCGTTCTACATCTTCTGCATCAATTTTAGGGTTAGTCACTTCATCCATTGCTATCGATTTAGCTACCGAACGAATCACTTTAGCTATACGTTTCTCTAAAGCGCGCACACCCGATTCACGTGTATAATCTTCGATTAGTTTGTCCAGCGCTTTTTTCGAAAACTTCACTTGATTTTTCGTTACACCATGTTCTTCCAATTGTTTTGGAATTAAATGCTGTTTGGCAATCTCAATCTTTTCTTCTTGAGTATATCCAGTAACTTCAATCAATTCCATTCGGTCGAGTAGGGCAGGTTGGATAGTGTTGAGGTTATTAGCTGTAGCAATGAACATAGCACGACTTAAGTCAAAATCTTGCTCTACGTAATTGTCGTAGAACGTGCTGTTTTGTTCTGGATCCAATACTTCTAGCAATGCAGATGAAGGATCTCCGTGATAGTCGCTTCCTACTTTGTCGATTTCATCCAATACAAAAACAGGATTGGCAGCTTTTGCTTTGCGTAAATTTTGGATGATACGTCCGGGCATCGCACCAATGTATGTCTTGCGGTGACCACGAATTTCAGCCTCATCACGTACTCCACCTAATGACATACGAATGTATTCACGACCAAGTGCTTTTGCGATTGATTTACCCAAAGATGTTTTACCAACTCCTGGAGGACCATAAAAGCAAAGGATAGGAGAACGCATGTCGCCTTTGAGTTTCAGAACAGCGAGGTATTCTAAAATTCGTTCTTTCACTTTTTCGAGACCGTAGTGATCTTTATCGAGGATTTTTTGGGCGCCTTTTAAGTCGAATGTATCGGTTGTGAACTTATTCCAAGGCAACTCGAGCAATAGATCGAGGTAATTGCGCTGTACGGAATATTCAGCTGAGTTTGGGTTGATGCGTTGAAGCTTATCCATTTCCTTGAAGAAATGCTTTTTCACCCCATCACCCCATTTCATTTCTCCAGCTTTTAAGCGGATTTCATCGAGTTCTTCTTCATAAACGTTTCCTCCCAATTCTTCTTGGATAGTTTTTAATTGCTGATGAAGGAAATACTCGCGTTGTTGTTGGTCGATATCAATCTTAACCTTGCTTTGGATTTGGTTTTTAAGCTCTTGTAGTTGAAGTTCTTTAGTGAGATTTTTCAACACTAATTCAGCACGAGCTTTCAAATCGGCCACTTCCAACATCTGCTGTTTTTCAGCTACTTCCGCATTCATGTTGGAAGAGATAAAATTGATGAGGAAAGATGGACTATCGATATTCTTAATTGCAAAAGCCGCCTCCGAAGGAATATTTGGCGATTGCTGAATGATTTGTAATGAGATGTCTTTTAAAGAAGACACCATGGCAGCAAATTCTTTGTCATCTTTTGCTGGACGAGTTTCTTCGAATGCTTTGATTCGAGCCTTGATATATGGATCTTCCTGAGTTACCTCTTCGAGCTGGAAGCGTTTTTTACCTTGAATGATAACGGTAGTGTTACCATCGGGCATACGCAACATTTTTATGATAAGCGCAATGGTTCCAACTTTATTTAAATCTTCAAAACGAGGATCTTCTATCCCAACATCTTTCTGGGAAACAACTCCAATAATCTTATCGGCTTTGTAGGCGTCTTTAATGAGTTTTATCGACTTATCTCTTCCAACAGTAATGGGAATAACAACTCCTGGAAAAAGAACGGTATTACGCAAGGGTAATATGGAAACCTCTTTGGGGATTTCTTCGGTATTCATTTGCTCTTCATCCTCACTCGATAAAAGCGGGATAAATTCCGAATCATCTTCAATCATCGGGTTAAAGCGAAAGTTTTCGAAGGGTGTATTTTCGTTCATAAATTTCTATCAAGTGACATTTCGTCAGACTGCCGCACAAAATCAGGAATATCCAACGGGGGGCGACTTTGGTCAAGCTATGTGCCAAAGGAATAATACATGAAATATACGACTTAACCCTGACGATATTGTCGCGTTAATTCATAAACATCTTCTAATAAGCGGGATTCAATATCGTCAAACACCTTATGCCTTCTTTCCATAACCAATGCAGCGGTTTCGGAGGCTTTGTCAAGGCGGTATTCGGTAATTCCCTGTGGGCCGCCCCAGCTAAAGGATGGGATGAAGTTCTTAGGGAATCCGGCTCCGTATATATTAGCGCTAACTCCGACTACTGTACCCGTATTGAACATGGTATTGATTCCACATTTACTGTGATCACCCATGATTAATCCGCAAAACTGCAATCCGGTAGAAATCTGCTTTTCCTCTACATAATTCCAAAGCTTAACAGTAGAGTAATTATTCTTTAAATTAGAATTATTCGTATCAGCTCCTAAGTTGCACCATTCTCCTATAACTGAATTTCCGAGGAAGCCATCATGTCCTTTGTTGGAATAACCTTGAATGACACTGTTGCTTACCTCGCCACCAACTCGTGAATGTGGTCCTACGGTTGTTGCTCCGTAAATTTTAGCTCCCATTTTTACCGAACTACCTTCACACAAAGCAAATCCTCCGCGAATCATACTTCCTTCCCAAACTTCTGTGTCTTTTCCTAAATAAATAGGACCAGATTGGGTATTGAAAACCGAACACCATGCTTTTGCGCCTTCTTCGGCAAAGAAACGATCACCAATTATAGTATTTGAACTGTCTATCTCGGCCGATTTTCTGCCTTTAGTAAGCAATTCAAAATCATCTTCTAATGCTCGGGCATTCAATGAAAAAATATCCCATAAATGCTGGATTCGAAACAATGGTTTCTTGTATTCCACACATTCGTAATTTTCTTTTTTGGTAGATAAGCTATTCTCTGTATCAAATGCAGCGATAAGCTCTCCTTGTTGTATTAAGGCTTGTCCTTTTGATAATCTTCGAACTGCGTCCAATATGTCTGATTCGGGCATTATACTTCCTGCAATCATTAGATTTTCAGCAAAACGACGACTAGGAAACTTCGCCTTTAGGTAATCTTGTGTTAAATAAGACGCTCGATCAAATCCATGATGCTCCCATTTTTCTCGAATACTTAATATACCTATTCGCAAGTCTGCAATAGGTCGGGTAAATGTTAATGGCAGCAAATGATCTCGCCGGGAATCATCAAATAGGATAATATTCATAAGTAGGACAAAAATAAAAAAGCCTTCCATTTGGAAGGCTTTTGTGTGATGAATATTGGAGTAAAATCACATGTTGATTTTGCTCTGATGTCCTTTGTAACGGTTACGGAATTTATCCACACGACCTGCAGTATCTACCAGTTTAATTTTTCCTGTGTAGAATGGGTGAGAAGAAGAAGAAATCTCCAATTTGGCTAGTGGATATTCATTACCATCTTCCCAAACAATTGTTTCTTTAGAGTCAATGCATGACTTAGTTAAAGTCAATGTTTCGTCTGACATGTCTTTAAATACTACAAGACGATAATTTGAAGGATGGATTTCTGCTTTCATAGGTATTCTCAAAAATGGACGGCAAATGTAAGATGATTAGATTTCTTATGCAAGAAAAATAATTGTGAATTTTAGAAATTACACGTGACAGCGGTTAGGCTACTGCCACGCGTATTTCAAATTGAAACTTAACCACAACTACTTTCTTTGATGCTTAATGAATGACTAAAACTTTGAGTGTTTTCACTGATCCGTTCTGGCGAATTGTTGCCATGTATGTTCCCGCTTCGAGTTGAGTGGTGTTAATGGAAGTCACTTTATCGACAAGCAGAGAGCTCATTACAATTTTTCCGGCTACGTCACAAAGCTCAAGAGTAGCTTTAGCAGAACCGCTGCGTAGGATGTTGATTTGCTCATTCGCTGGATTCGGGAAGGCGATGAGTTGATCTTTTTGTCCGAGCTCGGTGATGCCTGTCACGTCTTCGGTGATAGAGATTTCGCTGCTATATTGAGAAGTACATCCACCGTTATTGATGATTAAGGTAACGGTGTAGATTCCTGTTTGCATGTAAGCATGAGCTACTTGCGCACCACCAACGAGGATAGTTCCATCACCAAAATTCCAGGTGTATTCGGCTGCAACGGCTGTGCTAGCTTCGAACTCGATGATCGCTTGATCGATAGATACCGATTGTGCACTGCTGTTGAAATGAATATCCGCGAAAGCTTCAAACCCTTGCACATCGATTAAGGTAGATGCATATTCCGACTGATCGTAAGAAGTCTCAAGCGTGTAGGATTGAGGAGCTAAACCGTTGAAAATGTATTCAGCCATCACCGAATCTTTCTGCATCACAATTTGTCCAGAAGTGTTTTTAACACGAGCCTTCATTGGATAATTGATGTTCGGATTGTTGAGGATGATTTTTCCCGTGTTTTCGTTGGTACATGAACCAGTTGCGGCATAAGCAAAAGGAGCCATGAAATGCAAACGGAAACGGTTTCCTTCGAAGGAAGGATCGTTGGTAAAGCTGTAAGAAGGATTTGCGTTGAGGTTATGGAATGTACCTGTTTTGCGGTCTTCGAGGTAAACACGAACGCTAGCATCGAAGTTATCATACAGGTTAAGATCGAACGTATGCGTTCCCGATTCCGACATTACTGTTCCAAGTTCAACCACACGAGCTGTGTTTAGCTCAGGTAGGTATTGAGCAGTATATTGCTGTTCACCAATGAGAGAATACAATTCAAGCACATCGCTCGAAGGCATACGAGGAGCATCGAATCCGAAATCAACACCATCGGTACCAGTTTGACCAAATCCAACAAGTGCATCAAAGCTGATTGCATTTGGATTTGTAAGGCGCAGACGAACGATCGAATAAGGAATTTCGGTATCCAAGAACTGAGTAGAGTTGCCTGGGTAGTTTGGCACACGTTGGTTAGAGTTGAAGTTAACCGTACCAGCTGAGCTCACCTGAGCCAAGAATCCTTGAGCAGCGCCAATTTCAGCAGTATTGAATCCCGGTACCGGATTGCCCGAAAGCACACCTAATCCCGACATCACCACATACGAACCTGTGTTGTAAGGAGCGATTCCACCAAATGACCAAAGGTAAACAGCTCCCAAGTTGCTGTTGTTCGCTTTAAATGAACTATAAGAAAGAGCTGATGGATATGGATTACTCAATAAATTGAAATTATTACTTCCAGTAACTGTTACAGGGAAATTGATGGTGTTTTGAGTGGGTGTTCCAACAAAAGCTACCGTTCCAGTACCAGCATATGTTTGAATAAAACCTTTACCCGGTGTCATTGCAACTGGTGAAGTAATAACAGATCCCCAACCACCTTGGAAACTACCACCTGCAAGTGTATTATCATATGCATACAAGTTATTTCCATTGACAGTATAAAGCGAAGCTGTTGTTGCGCCTGTTACAGGAGAACCCCAGTAATTGTAAGCTCCATAAGCACT
>Ga0116157_10005109_pt1 | contig 12124 bp, 11 predicted proteins | sample AD_UKC048_MetaG_FD_89882 | JGI IMG/M metagenome (GOLD analysis project Ga0116157, IMG submission 89882) | Active sludge microbial communities of municipal wastewater-treating anaerobic digesters from USA - AD_UKC048_MetaG | ecosystem: Engineered > Bioreactor > Anaerobic > Digestate | place: USA... | reverse complement strand
TGTCGGGGTTATTGGCGGGTTTGTGGGAGTTCCCCGGCGGGCAGATTCAGGAGGGAGAAACAAGCCGTCGGGCCTTGGAACGCGAACTCGATGAAGAATTGGGCGTCGCCATTCAGTCCGCAGTGCCGTTGATGAATGTGAGGCATTTTTATACCCAGTTCCGCGTGCATTTATCCGTGTGGCTGTGTTCTGCGCGGCCTATCCCGAAATCTGATGAAACGCACCGTTGGGTGAGGTCCCGGGAGTTTTCGGATTATGCGATGCCTTCCGGGAGCGTGAAAATAGTGGAAAGACTGCGTGAAGGCCGTGCCTGTTTGACGGGGGGTGCGGGATGTGTTTCGGAGTGAATTCAGGGCTGGTGTGCCGGCCCATCTAAAGGAGGAAGGGCATGACCATACTGATTACAAATGATGATGGCGTTTACTCGGAAGGGATTTACGCTCTTGTCGCGGAAATGAAAAGGATGGGAGAGATCGTTGTCGTGGCCCCGGATAGCGAGCGGAGTTCTGTGGGCCACGGGATTACTCTGTCTCATCCGATCTGGTACAAAGAGATCCGGCGAAAAGGCGCGTTCTTTGGCTACGGGATCAGCGGGACCCCGGCGGATTGTGTCAAGTTCGCGATAAAGGTGATTTTAAAGAAAAAGCCTGGCCTTGTTGTGTCCGGGATCAATATCGGAGGGAACGACGGCAGCAGTGTTTTTTATTCCGGAACGGTCGCTGGGGCGCGGGAAGGCGCTTTGAGCGGAATCCCTTCCTTGGCGGTTTCTTTGGACACGTTTGTCAACCCGGATTTCCGGACCGCGGCTAAGGTGGCCCGCCTGGTTGCCAGGGATGTGCTGAAACGGGGCCTCCCGAAGGGGACGTTTTTAAATATCAATGTTCCCAATCTCCCGGCGAAAGATATTAAGGGGATCCGGGCGGCCCGGCAGTGCGTCGCGCCTATCGAAGGAATTTTCAAGAAACGGCAGGATCCTTCAGGAAGAACATACTATTGGATGAGCGGGAAAGCGCCACGGACAGACGGGGTTTTGGATGTCGATACAAGCGCTTTGAAAAAGAAATATATCACGATTTCCCCTGTTCAATGTGATTTAACGGATTATCAGGTCTTAGAGAATCTGCAACAGTGGAATCTTGAGCGTATTCCTGAGAATCTTTAATGAAAATTAAAAAACCGGAATTTTACTTACATTCCGCTTGTCCAGACATTAAAATAGTATTATTTATTAAATTTTAAAAAGATCAGGCGTGTGAGAAGGCGGCGCGTGACGCGATTCGTCACGGCGTGCGCTTAATTGACGGATGGCTCTTATGTATACAAAAGAACAAATGGATAATTCCAGGATTCTGATTGTGGATGACCAGAAACTCCACGGACTTTATTTGAAAAAGATACTCGCGGAAGAAGGATTTAAGAACGTGGAATACGCCAACGATTCGCTTAAGGTCCTCGGTTTGGTTCGGGATTTTCAGCCGGAGATCATTGTCTTGGATATTTTTATGCCGCACCTTGATGGATTTCAGATCATGGAGCAATTGGCAGAATTCCGGAGGGAGCATTATCTCCCCATCCTCGCGCTGTCTTCCGAGAAGAGTTCCGATGTCCGCTTGCGGGCACTGCAGTCCGGCGCAACGGATTTTCTTAATAAGCCTTATGAAAATATGGAGATTATTTTTCGCATTCACAACATGATCGAGATGCGGTCTTTGCATATGGAAGTCAAGAACCAGAATAAGATCCTGGAAAGCAAAGTGCAGGAGCGGACGAAGGAGCTGAGGGAAACTCAGCTGGACATTATCCGGCGGCTCGCCCAAGCCGCGGAATTCCGCGACAGTGATACGGGGTTGCATATTATCCGGATGAGCCAGTATTGCCAGAAATTCGGGGTTGCCATGGGAATGAGCCTGCCGGAGTGCGACCTTTTGCTGCATGCCAGCCCGCTCCACGATATCGGCAAGCTGGGTATCCCCGACGCCGTCTTGTTAAAACCGGGCCGTTTGACACAGGAAGAATATGAAATTATGAAGACTCACACCGTGATCGGCGCGAAGCTCCTTGCCGGCAGCAGTTCTCCGGTTATGAAAATGGCGCAGATCATCTGCATCACGCATCATGAAAAATGGGACGGGACAGGGTATCCCAAACAGCTTCGGGGCGATGAAATCCCGGTCGTGGGGCAGATTTGCAGTATTTGTGATGTCTTTGATGCGTTAACCTCGGACCGGCCATATAAGCAAGCGTGGCCGGTTGACGCGGCGGTTGAAGAGATCCGGCACATGAAAGAAACCCATTTTTCTCCTATTATCGTGGACCGCTTCCTGGAGATTCTGCCCCTCATTGAAGATATACGAAACCGATGCGTGAATTCATATTAGTAAATATTATGATCAATGCTTTTTTTTGCGAGGAGTTGATGATATATTTATTGTGAGTTTTATTTATTAATATTTTATCGGGTGGGGTTGACATGACTCCTGAGAGAAAAGAGTTCCTCCCCCAGGTTCCTCAACTGGACCTGTCGGAAGGGACGGAAATGCTCACGGATTTTTCCCGTGAAGCCCAGCGGCACCTCATTGCTGCCAGGAACGCATTGTTAATTTTGGAAACTGTCCCTTCGGATCGGGAAGCGGTTGAAGATGTTTTTAAAACATTCCACACCATTAAAGGACTTGCCGATTTTTTAGATCTGCACGATATCTTCTCGCTCACCGCCTCCTCGGAAACATTATTAGATAAGTTCCGCAAGAATCTTCTCCAGCTTGACAATGATATGATCCTGCTGATCACGCGGGCCATTGAGGCCCTGCAGAAATTGCTGGAACTTTTGGATGAACAGATCGTTAATGGCGGGGAGTTGAAGAGTGAATATCTCGATGTGACAAGCATTATCGCCGCTGTTGACGAAACCATCCGAAAAAGCAGCTCGTCCGCCCGCCCGGTGAAGCCGATTGTCCGCAATATACCCAAGATTAATTTCGAGCCGGACATGACAGCCTGCACTTTGTTCAAACAACAACTCGAACATGCCCAGGGCCGGGTTGATTGTGAGGTCGGGGTTCTTTCGAAGCTGTTGCAGGATTATGAGGAAACCGGCCGTGAACTGAAAGTGGCCCAGAGTAAGTTGCATGAACGCCAGAGGGAACTTATCAAGGAGCGTGAACTGGCGATCAAGCTGACGCAGCAGGCTCAGGAAGAAGCCCGGGCTAAAAGTGAATATTTGGCGAACATGTCTCATGAGATCCGGACGCTGATCAATGCGATTTTGGGGTTTACCGACCTCCTGAAAGAAAGCGGGCTTAACAGCAAACAGAACGAGCATTTGAACACGATTATTGTCAGCGGACGGATGCTGTTGGAGATTGTCAACGACATCCTGGATTTCTCCAAAGTTGAGTCCGGGAAACTCAAATTGGAGAAGATCCCTTTTAACCTTGATTATGTCGTTGAAGAAGTTTTTAAGATTATCCGTACCCGTTTGACAAGCAAGCCTATTAACCTGTATTTCAATATCGCGCTGGACGTCCCGCGGTTTCTCATGGGAGACCCGACCCGGCTGAAACAGATTTTTATCAATTTGATCGATAACGCGATCAAATTCACTGAACATGGCGAGATCGGGTTGGAGGTCAGCCTGGTCGGACAGAATGGGTTTACGCAGCCGGGCCGGACGCTTAAATTTCTCGTGCGCGATACCGGGATCGGGATCCCTGAAGACCGTCAGGACGCTGTTTTCGAAACGTTCACGCAGGCCAATGATGCGACAACGCGCATTTATGGCGGCTCCGGGTTAGGTTTGGCCTTGTGTAAGACTTTTGTGGAAACAATGGGGGGGACGATATGGCTGGAATCGAAACTGGGGGAAGGCAGCCGTTTTATTTTTACGATTTGTTTTGATGAATCCACGGAGCACCCTCCCAAAGAAGATGTGGTGGTCCTCCAAAAGAACGCCGGGGCGGAAGTTTTGATCGTGGATATGCACGAAACATCTTTGCGTCAGTATCTCCCGCAGTTCGAGGCCGCCCGGTTGAACGTCCTGGCGGTCTGCCAGACGGCCAAGCAGGCCTCCGAATTGCTCTTGTCCAGGGAGAAAGGCCAGCAGAGTTTACCAGCCTTGATTTTTATTGATTTGCTTCTCCCGGAAAAACAAGCGTATATGTTGGCCTATAAACTGAAACAGCAGGAACATTATAAAAATATCAAGCTGATTGGCGTGTCGTCGGATGTTAAAGTGGAGACGTCTTCTGAATTCAACCAGGCCGGGTTTGACATTTTTTTGCCGAAACCCATTATCTCGGCCGAGCTGTGCGATGTGTTGCAGCGCGTCCTGGGTGAGAAGACCGATTACGCGCGCGTTTTATCGGATGAGATGATCCAGAAAATTTCCTGCTCCGGAGTGAGAGTTCTGGTCGCGGAGGACAGTATTCCCAATATGGAATTGCTGAAAGTTCATTTTGAAACACTTGGCTGCACCTGTGATTACGCGGCGAACGGCCAGGAAGCGATAGAGTTCCTCCGGAAGAATGATTACGGCATCTGTTTTATGGACTTGCAAATGCCTGTGATGGGCGGGGTCGAAGCAACGAGGATTATCCGGAATGAGTTAAAAAAGAATTTGCCGATCATAGCGCTTACGGCGGCGGAACTGGAAGACGAGAAGGACCGGTGCCTGGAAGCCGGCATGACGGATTATCTTCCCAAGCCGTTTGGTGTGGATGAATTGAAGGAGAAAATTATTCGTAACACAAAAATGTGATGAGGGATATTATTTAACCAAAGGACGACCCTTGTGGAAGAATTAAATCATGGCAAAATATTAGTGGTGGATGATTCTGACCTGGAGAGGGAGTTGTTGATTGAGGTCCTCAAAGGGGCTGGAGTCCAGAATGGTTTTCTGCAGGCCAGGACAGGGGAGGAGGCGATTGAAATCCTGGGGACCCATTACAAGGAAGTGGGGCTTATCCTCCTGGACTGGCAGATGCCCCGGATGTCGGGGATGGAATTTATGGAGGCGGTGGTGAAAGTCCCGCAGGTGGCCAACAAAGCGATCATCATGGTCACCGCTTCCGGGACGGATGAGAACAAGAAAAAGGCTTGGGCGGTTAATCCTAATCTTGTCGGGTATGTTGTGAAGCCGTACACACCGGAATCATTGCTGGATGTTATTTATCCGTTTGTGCAGTTGAAATCGTCTAATTAATTCTGGAAAGGACGTGGTTGTTGTTTTTCCTGGGTAAGAAAAATAAAGAATTGGATAAATTCGCCGACCTCCTGGAGCAGGGGACAGTGGCTCTGTTCAACGAACGGGGGGACGTGCATTTTTCCAAAGAACCGTCCAAGACCCGGAGGAAGATCATTGAGTTTGAAGGGAAAATGCGCGCTGACGGGATGGAGAAATATGATAATGAACCGACGTATGTCTCCGCCGTCAATTTCTATGCCAGCGAAAAAGATATGGCTCAAAAAAAGACGCTGGGAGCCCTGATCATTTATGTCCAGCAGGATTATATTTCCAAAATGATGAAGCTCTTAAAGTATCCGCCGATTGACGATGAGAGTGACACCGCCATGCAGGATTCCTGCGGTACGCTTTGCAACATTATATCCGGCCGGTTCAAATCCGAGATTTCGATCGCCGGCTATATTGAGCTTGAAATGTCACATTTTATAAATTACCGTAATTCCGCCTTTGCCGGGGTGGATTTCTGTTATAATGAATTTGACATGGTTGAAGTTGTTTTTGAAATAGACAATGTTAGACGGTTGGTGATGGACATGACGATGGGTGCGGTGCCCCGGCTGAAAACGAAATGAATACTGTGCCGTCTGGAGGGGGCTTATGGCATTAGCGATCAATGTGGATAAAAATTGTGAAGAACTTAAAATCGGGCGGGATATTTATCTGAGGATTTTAAATAAGGCTGTCGCTCAGACGACCGGCGATATCGTGGATCTTGAAAAGGCGATGAACGGGGGAGATTGGGACACGGTCCAGAAGCTGTCGCATCGTTTGAAAGGCGATTACGACAACATGCGCATCACGGACCTGTCGTCTGTCGCCCGCACCATGAATGTTATAGTTAAATCCGGGAATATCAATCAGGCGGAGCTGACCGGATTGTTCACGGTTTTATCGGGCGTTTTTAAAGAGTTGAAAAAGTTTTGTGAAAATTCCGGCATGGGATGCCGTTAAATAATTGAAAAAATGGATGAGCTATTTCAGATTGACGCCGAACGCATCAGTTCAGAATTGAAGATCCGTCCAGATATTTATCTGCGTATTGTCAAGAGTTTTGCCGGGACGCTTCAGGAAAAAATAACGGAGTTGGGCGCTGCTTTGCAGGTCATGGATAAAGAGGCGATGCGAAGGATCTTGCATGAAGTTAAAGGGACCGCCAGCAATTTAAGGCTGTCGAGTATCAATGAAGCGGAAAATTTCATGCACCTTGAAGTCAAAGGTATGGCCGACCCCGTGAAGTTGGCAGAATATTTTGCTCTTTTAAAGAGAGAGTCCGAAAAGTTTTCGGAATATATTAATAAAATGCCTTAGGGATATGGGTATAATAAGGCGACCGGGAGATCATGATGCATAAAATCCTCATTGTGGATGATAATTTTGAGAACAGGCAGTTGCTGGCCGAAATTTTAAGGGAAGTCGCGGAATGTGATTTCGCGGCCAGCGGGAAGGAAGCTATCGAGGCGTATAATTTGTCTCTTCAGAGAGGCGATCAATATAGCCTGATCCTCCTGGATATTGAGCTCCCGGAGATTAACGGTTTGGAAATCCTTGAAAAAATAAGGGAAAGCGAAAAAAACGCCGGTATTGCCTTGGGAGACGGGATCCCCATTATTATTGTGACAGCGTATGAAAAACGTTTCCTGGAAGCGTATGAGAAAGGCTGCGATGATTATATTCTTAAGCCTATAGATGCTAATATTTTATTAACCAAATTGGCATCTATTTTAGAAAAATCCGATCAGGATTAGCCCTCTTCCCGCGTATCTTTTTCCTCCCTGTCCCCTTTAGAGTTGCAAATGCAAAGTGATTATAATATAATATTTTGCAACAATTTACTTCAAAAAGAAAGAGGAGCTTGCCATGTCAGAAAAAGTTAAACTTGTGATTGATGATAAGACGATTGAACTCCCGGTGGTGGTTGGCACGGAAGGCGAGCATGGTTTTGTGATTTCCAAATTGCGCCAGGAAACCGGCTATATTACAGTTGATCCCGGGTTCGCCAGCACGGGTTCCTGCCGGAGCGCGATTACTTATATAGACGGGGATAAAGGCATCTTGCGCTACCGGGGCTATCCGATCGAACAACTGGCCGAGAAGGCTTCGTTTGTAGAAACCGCGTATCTCCTTATTAACGGGGAGCTGCCATCCCGGGCCGAGCTGAGCCGTTATTCCAATGCTTTTACCAAAAATGCCAATCTTCATGAGGACATGAAGAAGTTTTTTGGCGGCTATCCGGCAACAGGCCACCCTATGGCCATGCTTTCGGCGATGATTTGCGCGCTGTCTGTCTATTACCCAGAACTGATTAAGCCGGATCCTAGGCCGGAAGACATTGAATTGAGCGCCATTGAACTGATGGCCAAGGTCAGGACGATTGTGGCTTGCACGTACAAGAAAACAGTGGGCGAGCCGTTTATGTACGCCAAGGAAGAATTGGAATATGTGGCGAATTTTTTACATATGATGTTTTCCACGCCGACCCATGAATACAAAATTAATCAAACCGTTGTGAACACCCTGAAGATGCTTTTTCTGCTTCATGCCGACCATGAGCAGAACTGCAGCACTTCGACGGTAAGGATGGTCGGCAGTTCCGGGGCCAATCTGTTCGCTTCGGTTTCCGCTGGTGTCTCTGCTCTTTGGGGGCCTTTGCACGGCGGCGCCAACCAGAAAGTGGTTGAGATGCTGGAAATGATCTCCGCTGATGGCGGGGATGTGGACAAATATATCGCGAAGGCCAAAGACCCCGACAGCAAGTTCCGGCTTATGGGATTCGGCCACCGGGTTTATAAAAATTATGACCCCCGGGCCAAAATTATCAAGACGGAGACCCATGCCTTGCTGAACACTTTAGACCGGCATGACCCTTTGCTGGATTTAGCTGTAAAGCTTGAAGAGAAGGCGTTGAAAGATGATTACTTTGCGGAAAGAAAACTTTATCCCAACGTTGATTTTTACAGCGGCCTGATTTATAAAGCCATCGGGATCCCCACGCCGATGTTCCCGGTGATGTTTGCCATTGGCCGTCTGCCGGGATGGATCGCCCACTGGAAAGAAATGGTTGAGAATCCCGAAACGCGTATTGCCAGGCCCAGGCAGATCTATGTCGGGGCGAATAAGAGGGAATATATCCCCATCGACCAGCGTTAATAACGGAATCCCCATCGGAAAGGATTATTGTTTATGATTGAATTTCGTCCTAAATTATTAATGGATAAACCGGCCCTTCTGGTTTTGGTCGGTAAAGATCAAATCGAACAGAAAACCTGGCTGAGCCAACTGCCCGGCGAATTGAAGTCCGCGCTTGCTTCCTTAACACAGGGCCAGGTTTTTAAAGCGGAGAAAGGGGAGCTTTTCCCGGTTGTCCAGAAGAACCGGACCGTCCTGTTTGTCGGCTTAGGGGCTAAGGCCCCGGGCTTTCTCACGACCTTGCGGGTGGCGGTCCGGCAGGCCCTGGCATCTGAATTTATCAAAACGGTCCGGGAAGTAGAACTGGCGGCGTTTTTCGCGGAAGACGCGGAAATCATCGCGGTTATTGAAGGTGTTTTAATCGGGACATACACATGGGATAAATACCGAAGCGTTAAGAATGACGAGTGCCCGGCCAGAGTCCGGCAGGTGTATCTGGTGGTGAAGGAAAAGAAATGTTTTGCGGAAGCCGTCATGGTTTGTGATGGCGTCACATTGGCCAGGGACCTAGTTAACGATAACGCTGACGTGGTTCACTCGGAAGCGTTTGAAGAAGCGGTTTTTTCCGTGAGCCGGGGGTGCAAGCAGGCCAGCATTAAAATCCTTAATGAAGAGGAGCTTAAAGAGAAGGGGCTTAACTTACACCTGGCAGTGAACAAAGGCAGCCAGTACCCGCCGAAACTCATTATTGTCAAATACCGGGGAGCCTCGCGCGATGCCCGGACCACCGCTTTGGTCGGGAAGGGCATCACGTTTGATACCGGAGGGCTTAACCTCAAGCCGTCCGGCCACATGGAGACCATGCGTTCTGACATGAGCGGCGCGGCGGCTTTGCTCGGAACTTTGAAGAACGTGATTCACCTGGGGCTGAAAAAGAATATTATTTTCGCCTTTGGCCTGGCGGAAAATGCCATCGGTCCCCTTGCTTGCAAGCCAGGGGATGTGTTTAAAAGTTATAGTGGTAAAACGGTTGAAGTCGCCAACACGGACGCCGAAGGCCGTCTGGTCCTCGCTGACGCGATATCTTATGTGGTCAGAAATTACAAGCCCCAGCGTTTGATTGATATCGCCACGCTCACCGGCGCTTGCGTAATCGCCCTGGGTTATGATTACAGCGGGTTGGTTTCGAATAATGAAACCCTCGCCGCTAAATTGCTCGCCGCCGCGGAGATCACGGATGACCGGTTATGGCGTCTGCCCAATTATCCTGAGCTCAAAGATGCGGTTGAATCGCAGGTCGCTGACCTTAAAAACTTGGGCTTCCCTAAAGGCGCGGCCGGAACTATGACGGCTGCGGAATTTTTGCGCCAGTTCACCGAAGACACGCCTTGGGCACATATTGATATTGCCGGCACGGCTTTCCGTGAAGGGAAAAGCCGTTTATATTATGCGGCCGGGGCGACCGGGGCGGGGGTACGCCTGTTAACCGAATTCTTAAAGAGGAATTAAATGAAATCCTTATCCCTACGTTTATCTGTGATCATGATTTTGCTGGCAGGCTTTTCCAGCGGCGTGCCGGCGAACATTGAGAAGGCCGAAGCCGCCGGGGAACGCGTGTATCTCCTCCGGCTTAATGATGACACGATCAACCCGATCACTGCGGAATATATTGCGAAGGGCATTGATTTGGCGGAAGAGAAAAAAGCCCAGTGTTTGATTATTGAAATGGATACTCCGGGTGGCTTGCTGGCCTCGACCCGGCAGATCGTGAAATATGTTCTTTCGGCGGATGTGCCGGTGGTCGTGTATATTTCCCCCGGCGGGTCGCGTGCGGGATCCGCCGGGGTTTTTATCACCTATGCTGCGCATATCGCGGCCATGGCGCCTTCCACCAATATCGGGGCCGCGCATCCTATCCAGATGGGCCGGCACAAAAGCGACCCGTGGAAAGAGGTCAGGGAGATTCTCAAAGAGACGAAAGGCAACCTGCCCCCGGATCCATCGCAGGATGCCGAAAAACACCCCGTTGAGGTCAAGCCGCCGGAACCGGAAGAGGCTCAGTCTCCGGAAGAGGCGCCTGACTTTGAATATATCCCGGATAATGACGCGCTCGACACCAAAATCCTTCAGGATACCGTGGCTTTTATCCGGGCAATGGCCCATCTGCGCGGCCGGAATGAAGAATGGGCGATCAAAAGCGTGACCAAAAGTCTTTCTATCACGGAAACCGAAGCGTTGCAACAGAATGTCATTGATATCATCGCCCAGGACGAAAAAGATTTGTTAAAACAGATGGACGGAAAAACGGTGAAAGTGCGCGGGATGGATGTCACTTTGAAAACAGCCCGGGCCGAGGTTTTCAGGGTGGACATGAGCGCGCGCCAGCAGTTTTATAATGTCCTGGCTAATCCGAATATTGCTTATTTGTTCCTTATCCTGGGTTTTTTAAGCCTTCTTTATGAAATAACCAGCCCTGGGTTTGGTGTCCCGGGCATTTTAGGCTCGATTTTCTTAATCTTGGCTTTTTTCAGCATGCAGATGCTCCCAACAAATTATGCCGGGTTGGCGCTGATCCTCGTCGGGTTGGGGCTCCTGATTGCAGAGGCGTTTGTCCCTGGATTTGGCGTTATGACGACTGGGGGGGTGGTGTGTATGTTTCTGGGGTCCGTTCTCTTGTTTGACAGATCTGAACCCATTATGCGTGTTTCGATGCCGATTATCATTTCCATCCTTGGGACGACCGCGTTTATCACGTCTTTTCTGTTAAGGTTGGCGATCAAGACCTTTCGACAGAAACCTGTTTCTGGGCAGGAAGGGATGATCGGCGCCCTGGGCGTGACGAAAAAAGATTTCGGCCCGGGCGTTGACGGTAAAGTTTTTGTCCACGGCGAATTGTGGAACGCCGTAACTGATGAAGCGCTCTCCGGCGGGGATAAAATCATCGTTGTGGCCATCAATGGCCTGACCCTGAAGGTCAGGAAGTCCTTGAAGAGCTAATTAAAAAAGCAACACTTTTACGAAAGGAGCGGGACATGTGGTTTATAGGAGCCCTGGTTATTCTGGCTTGGTGGTTGATGAACAGTGTCAAAATCGTTAAGGAATATGAACGCGTTGTTATATTCCGTCTCGGGAAAATTGTGGAAGCGCCCCGGGGGCCGGGTTTGATTTTTATTTTCTTCCCCATTGAGACCGGTGTCGTTGTGAGTATGCGCCTGGTAACTCTGGATGTCCCGCCTCAGGATGTCATAACCAAGGATAATGTTTCGGTTAAAGTCAACGCTGTCGCGTATTTTCGGGTCATGGACCCGATCAAGGCGATCGTTGAAGTTCAGAATTACCAGTATGCGACCTCGCAGATGGCCCAGACAACGCTTAGGAGCGTGCTTGGGGAGATGGAGATGGATGACCTCCTCGCCCAGAGAGAGAGGATTAACGACAGCCTGCAAACGCTTTTGGATAAACAGACGGATCCTTGGGGCATCAAGGTGACCAATGTGGAAGTTAAACATGTGGATATTTCCGAGGAATTAAGGCGGGCGATGGCGCGCCAGGCCGAAGCGGAGCGGGAACGCCGCGCGAAAATCATCGCGGCAGAAGGAGAGTTTCAGGCGGCGGAAAAGATTTGCCAGGCCGCCGAGATGATGCAAAAAGCCCCCATGTCGCTCCAACTGCGTTATCTTCAGACGCTCGTTGAAATCGGCGGCAAAAACAACACCACGACCCTGTTCCCGATCCCGGTCGATTTGATTCAGACCT
>Ga0116157_10005104_pt1 | contig 12128 bp, 14 predicted proteins | sample AD_UKC048_MetaG_FD_89882 | JGI IMG/M metagenome (GOLD analysis project Ga0116157, IMG submission 89882) | Active sludge microbial communities of municipal wastewater-treating anaerobic digesters from USA - AD_UKC048_MetaG | ecosystem: Engineered > Bioreactor > Anaerobic > Digestate | place: USA... | reverse complement strand
CCATGATGACTTGACGTCGTCCTCACCTTCCTCCTACTTGCGTAGGCAGTCTCATTAGAGTTCGCAGCCGAACTGTTAGCAACTAATGACGAGGGTTGCGCTCGTTGCCGGACTTAACCGTACATCTCACGACACGAGCTGACGGCAACCATGCAGCACCTGTCACCCAGTTCCCCGAAGGGCACATCTCTGTTTCCAGAGACTTCTGAAGATGTCAAGCCTTGGTAAGGTTCTTCGCTTACCATCGAATTAAACCACATGCTCCACCGCTTGTGCGGGTCCCCGTCAATTCCTTTGAGTTTTAGCCTTGCGGCCGTACTTCCCAGGCGGAATGCTTAAGGTGTTAACTTGGCTACCCGGCACTGAGAGGGTCGAAACTCCCAGCACCTAGCATTCATCGTTTACGGCGTGGACTACAGGGGTATCTAATCCCTTTCGCTCCCCACGCTTTCGTCTCTCAGCGTCAGATATGTTCTAGACAACTGCCTTCGCTTTTGGTGTTCCTGCCGATATCAATGCATTTTACTACTACACCGGCAATTCCGTTGTCCTCTCCCATTCTCTAGTCAGATAGTATTAACGGCTGTTCCGGAGTTGAGCTCCGGGCTTTAACCGTTAACTTACCTAACCGCCTACAGACTCTTTACGCCCAGTAATTCCGGATAACGCTTGGGGCCTTCGTATTACCGCTGCTGCTGGCACGAAGTTAGCAGCCCCTTATTCTTCAGGTACCGTCATTTGTTCGTCCCTGAAAAAAGAAATTTACACCCCGAAGGGCTTCATCTTTCACGCGGCGTCGCTCCTTCACGCTTTCGCGCATTGAGGAAGATTCTTGACTGCAGCCTCCCGTAGGAGTCTGGGCCGTGTCTCAGTCCCAGTGGGGCGGGTCATGCTCTCACACCCGCTACCTGTCGAAGCCTTGGTGGGCTATTATCTCACCAACTAGCTGATAGGACCTAAGCCTCTCTTAAAGCGCCGAAGCTTTACTATTATTTCTTGAAAAACAATAGCACATTGGGTATTAGCCCGCCTTTCGGCAAGTTGTCCCCATCTTTAAGGTAAGTTACTAAGGTGTTACTCTCCCGTTTGCCACTTTCACCACATACCTCATTCGGGAGACTAGAAGCCTCAGCCGAAGCAAAGACTAACTAATCTACCCGAGTGAGATACGCGGTTCTCGTACGACTTGCATGCCTTAGACACGCCGCCAGCGTTCATCCTGAGCCAGGATCAAACTCTCAGCAAAACTTTCGTTTGTTGAAAGTTGATTTGGTTATATTTACTATATTTATTGAGAAGAAATAAAACTCTCATCCGTTTAACGGATTATCCACTTTTTAATTGTCAATGTTCAAGCAATAGGTATAATATACAATAAGTTTTGCTTTGTCAAGCAATCGCTATAAAGCAAGAAACCCCTTATAAATAAAGGGGAAAATCACCATCTAAAAATATTTTCAATGATTGTGTTTTTGGCTTAACAAAAAATTAAACAAAAACACCAACATTTTTACTCACAATTGATTGTAAAAATTTAGACAATGAAATCAGTAAATTTTTATTTTTTATATCCTGCCCTATCACAAAAATATTATATCATATTTTTAATCATGTTCAAAAGGGATAACATTCCTCTTTTGTTTCTGGTTTTCTGACTCCAAACCACTTAATGTATCAATCAAATAAGAAATTGATTGAAAATTATCCAAAGATTTAAACAGCGTGTCATCTTCAATAAAAAAAACTTGAACCCTATTGTCTATCATTGCCTCTAACCCTGATTTATATTTAGTGGATGATAAAGGCAATACGGACTCCTTGCTAACCCACTCATGCTTTCCCATTCCAAGTTTAGGATCATAAAAAAAAGAATCTGATGGTAACTTATAAATTGCACCACCTCTATCCATATCTTTGAACCTTTTCTCACCATTAATAATAACGTATGGAATCCCATTAATTAACCCTTTACTTGTCCAAGTGTCATCAGTCGGAACGATGAACTCTGCTGCTAAACCAATGTCCGGTGCAGCAAAAACAACAGGGCCTTCCTTATCACTCCTAATTTTTAAAGCCCGTGGTTTTAACTCTACAATATCAACATTGGCTGAACCATGATATACAAATGGCGGTCGTTCTTTTCGTTCTTGATCTACATTTCGTTCCTGACCTTCACTATCGACATTTGCTAATTTAAATTCATTTGTGTTCATAAAAAAAAAGAAAAATAAATTATGTAAATATTATAACACAAACTTACAATAATGTCCCTTCCCCATCAGCCAAACGATACTGTAAACTTTCCATCACGTGGGCTTTTTGAATCACCGCTACCCCCGCCAAATCCGCAATACTACGTGCCACCTTCAATATCCGATAATAGGCGCGGGCCGACAGGTGCAGGGAGTCCATCATTTTACGCAAATAATCCTCAGCGGATAATTCCATCTGACAAAACTCCCGCACCAGACGACTGCCCATCTCGGCGTTCGTTAAAATATTATATTTTCCCAAACGCTCCTGTTGAACGGCCCGCGCCGCCGCCACGCGCTCCCTAATTTGCTGTGAGTTCTCGGCGGCGCTTATTTCTTTCTGAATTCCTCGTTGTTCTGTCAAATCATTATTTTCTACTGGCAAAACATGTAAATGCAAATCAATTCGATCGAGCAACGGGCCAGAAATTTTCTTATTATAAATTGATAATTGATTAGAAGAACAAGTGCAGCCTTTATGCGGATCGCCATAATATCCACAAGGACAAGGATTTTGTGCGGCCACCAAAGAAAAGCGAGCCGGAAAAGTTAAATGCCCACGCGCTCGACCAATCGAAACAATGCCGTCCTCCAAAGGCTGACGCAAAGCCTCCAAAACCGGACGAGGAAATTCCGCAAATTCATCTAAAAATAAAACGCCCCGATGAGCCAAAGTAATCTCTCCTGGTTTGGGAATTCTTCCCCCACCAATCAACGCCACTCCCGACACCGAATGATGCGGTGCCCGAAACGGACGTTGCGTGACCACCGGATTTTCTTCACTCAATAAACCGGCCACACTATAAATCTTGGTTAATTCCATAATTTCCGCTTCACTCAAAGCAGGCAAAATTCCTAATAAGGCGCGCGACATGAAAGTCTTTCCTGAACCCGGCGAACCGATTAAACGTAAGTTATGACCACCAGCGGCGGCGATTTCGAGAGCGCGCCGAGCTTCCCTTTGACCACGAACGTATTTAAAATCATAATCCCCCAAATCCAATTCTTGTTGATACTTTGAAAAATCCAATTTACCCTCACACGGCTCAATCAAAACTTCACCTAACAAATGTTCGATCGTTTGGCGTAAATCCTTTACCGGATAAATTTTCAAACCTGAAACTAAAGACGCTTCTGATAAATTTCCGGCCGGCACAAAAACCTCATCAAAACCATTTTCTTTAGCAAACATTAACATCGGAATTAAACCATTAATTCTTTTCACCTTGCCATCCAATGATAATTCACCGATAAACATTTTATTTTTGGATTCAAAAGGCATTGCAAAAGCATTAAATAAAATTCCCACGGCCATTGCCAAATCATAATGAGTTCCCTCTTTCGGTAAATGTGCCGGCGCCAAATTTATTGTTAAACGTTTCCCATAGGGATATTCAAAGCCGGAATTTTTAATAGCAGAAATAAAACGCTGAATTGCTTCTTTAATCGCGGCATCTGCCAAACCAACCAAAAAAATTCTCGGTTCACCATTGCGCATATCCAATTCACACTCCACCAAAGAAGCATTTAGACCGAAGGCCGCGCAAGAATAAATTTTAGAAAACATACGGTTGTTTTTTATTTTCGTTTTAAGTAAGATGATTATAGCAAACGGAAGGTGAAAATAACCTAAAATTTTCCGTACTTATCCACAGCTTATAATCATATGGAAAAATTAAGTATCAAAATTCAATTAACACCCTGGGATCTACGTTATTTTGTTTGGAACAATTTTATCCACAATTATCCGTTGTATATTCTATTATTAACTTGTTGGTTTTTGTTTTATCAGGTTTTAGAAAAACAATATCAAACCAATGGACGATCAATAAATTTTTTGCTAGCCGGGGCCGGAATTTTTATACTCTGGCTTGCCTTGGGGATTCTATTTCAATTGATTTCAAAAATCAGCCGAACTACAAAATTTTTGGAGGAAAGAACTTATACCTTCACGGAAAAAAATATTAGCGTTAATTGGCGAGAACAAAACTATGAAATTAACTGGAAAGATTTAAATCGCATCACTCAAAATCGTTATTATTACTATTTTCATTTAAACGCCAGCCAAGCCCTGATTATCCCCAGACGCTCCGTCAATACTTTTGATGCCAAAATTCTTCATCAATTGATAAAAAAATTTAATAAAAAAAATCGATAAAAAAATTTCCAAAATTCAAATATCTTCTCAAACAAAAAATTTCCTCGGATGAGGAAATTTTTTTATTCTCAGAAAACTAGACAGACAATTTAGCACGGCCTTTGCTGCGGCGACGAGCCAAAACTTTGCGGCCATTCTTGGTAGCCATGCGGACTAAAAAGCCATGCACTTTGGCTCTTTTCCCTTTTTTCGGCTGATATGTTCGTTTGGTAGCCATAAATAAATATTAATTATTTGTATAATATCGTCTTTGATGACTTATAATCTATCAGTGTTTTTGCTTGAAGTCAAGCGAACGAGCCCAATCATACAAAAACATTGAAGTCGCCACCCCCACGTTCAGCGATTCCCCCCACTGAATTTTGGGGATGTATAAGCTTTGATCAGCTAAAGCACGAATTTCTTCGCTGATACCATGGCTCTCACTGCCCATCACCAAAATAATTTTATCGGATTTTGGCCAAGTGAATTCTGGCAAGGCTTGCGCCCCCTCCCGCAGTTCAGCACAAAAAATCTTATATCCCTCCGCCTTCTTGGCTTTTAAGAATTTCGGGCCATAAATATTTTCCAAAATGTTCAAATAGAAAAATGCTCCCATGCTACCCTGCACCACTTTATAATTATACGCGCTAACACTCTCCTCGCTCAACACCACGTTCTGCCAGTCAAACCAAGCGGCGCTGCGCAACACCGTTCCTAAATTTCCCGGATCATTGAGCCGATCCAAAAACAAAATCGGACCATCATTTAAAGTTTGGGGGCGACGCTCCACCAAGGCGAAAATACCGGGTGGCGTGGAAAAATTGCTGATTTTCTCCGCTTCCGCTTCGCTCATCCACAACAAAGAAAGCTTGCGACGCTGCACTTCTCCGAAAAACTTTTGGTATTTCTCTTGCTTTAAAAACTTTTCCGAAACAATAATTTCCTTAATTTTATAATCAGAACGCAAAAGCTCCTCGCAAGTTTTCCAGCCCTCAGCCACGAAAAGATTGCGGGCTTCCATTTCCTTTTTAACAAACAGGGATTTTAAATCATTTAATTTAGCTTTGGAGATATGCATAAGATTTTTTAATTGATAACAATTTTTATTATAACACATCAAATCACGATTACCAGAAAAAAAATACCCGAGTGCAAGCACTCGGGGGTGACGAAAGAAAAAAGGTCTTACTCGAGACGGCGGCCGGCTTTGACGAACCAGCCTCCGACGGTGTGGTGAAGCACGATGATGTAATCACCGGGCTTCAACCCCCCACGCGAATCGAATTCGGTGAGGTTTTTATAATTCGCCCTGTTGGGCACCTCCGACACCAGCCGATCGGTGTCGGACGCGGACAAGTGATACGTCCAATACTTGTCCCACAATTTCTTGCCCCCGACGAAGATGACCTCCGGTTCGGGGTTCTGGATGACCAGCTGGCGGAACTTTTTGTAGGCATCCCGCTCGAAGTCCCGGTCCACCTGAATTTTGTGACCGAACGACAAGAGGTCCTCCAATTGTTCCCCGAAACGACCCTCGACAGCAGCAACAACGACACGATACATGTTACCCTCCTTTTAGCCGAAATTGGCGTTTGTAATATAATCAAAAAACAAGATTTTGTCAAACGTAAAATTACTTTTCAAAAAAAATACCCCGGGGAAAAGCACCCGGGGAGATTAAAAAAGTGATATTATTCCTCTTCACCGCCAGAGGAATTTTCTTCTTCCAAATCGTCAAGCACCTCGTGCTTGCGATAACGAGAAATACCAAGCTTGCGCCGGTAATTCCCAACCGTGACTGCCGAGACGTTGACGCAGTCAGCGATCATTTTGTCAGACAGCCGTCCCAAGAACGAGACGACTTTGGCTTTCCAGCCACTGATTTCCTCAAACGGATAGACAATATCCATTTGAGCGAACGCTTGGCACAAACCACCGTGGTGGACAATCGCCGAGCGATAGATCGCCGGATATGCTTTCAGGAATTCCTCCGGCGAAAGCATTTCCTTACCAGGCAAGCGTGCCAAAACCTGCATGGCACAGTAAAATGGCAACTCAATGCGCGTGCCGTCCCCGAAACAAATCAATCGGGGGTTGAACCGACGCTGGCAAGCCACGCAAGCCGTGCTGAAATCATCCGGGTCCTGATTGAAGCCCCCAATGATTTCCGCCGCAGACAGCTTTTGCCCACAGGACGGACAAGCTTCACCGGCCTGATATCGATCACCGCGCAAGGCTTGAATCAATTCCATTCGCAAACCGAACAAACGATTCTCAATTTGCAATCGTTGTTCGGCGCTCAAACGAAGAACCTGTTTCTGTTCCAGGCGGTGTTCAAATCGAAATGACATTCCGAACATGATAATACCCTCCTTTGTTTTATGAATAACATTTTATTACCGAAATGTCAATCACGGAAAAATAAAAAACCTTGGCAAAACCAAGGCAAATGAAAATCACTTAAACGGTCGCTCCTCTTCACGCAAACGCTGGATTTCCGGGCCATATTTCCAACAGCTGATAAGGAGAGACATGGTTTTCCCTTGTACAATATTTGGCACAGTATCAATAATTGATGAAAATGCCAAATTCAAAACCTCATTCAACGCATAACCCTGAGCCATATACCACTGCATCACGCGGGCCACATGCTCAGCACATTCCATGGCCCAAGTGCCATAAAACTTTTTCTTATTGGAAACAAGAAGTTCCTGCCAATATTTTTGATTGGAAATCTCCATCTCAATACCAGCAAGCCGCACTTCCCAAGTTTTACGTTCATCAAAAAACTTATCCTTTGAACGATGTGACATTATATACCTCCCTTTCTATACTTAACAATAAACAAGTAAATGGTAAAAATGTCAAACAAAAAATCCCCCAACGGGAGATTTAATAACCCTTCTTCTCTCCACTGGAGCTTCGAAGGGTCTTATTTTTGCACCGTTCAAGCTACGTCGCTAAGCGACTTGCTCTCACAGGCAAGAAATTAAGAGTGCACCAAGGGGGACTCGAACCCTCGACCAAGTGGTTAAGAGCCACCTGCTCTACCAACTGAGCTATTGGTGCAGAAATTCACAATACTTTAGCGCGCCCGGCAGGATTTGAACCCACAACCCCTTGGTCCGAAGCCAAGTGCTCTATCCAGTTGAGCTACGGACGCTCGCGTAAAATACTATGAAATAAAATACCACTAATAAACGCCTATGTCAAACCTTACCATTCTTTCGCGACACACGCATTTTCCGCCGCCGCCACCTGTGCTTCCTGCTTACTGGTTCCTTCGCCCACGGCAATCATTTCATCGTTAAAATAGACGGCCACCTTGAAAACTTTAGCGTGATCCGGGCCACTTTCTTCCAAAACTTGGTAAATCGGGGTGATACCCAAATGCTCTTGAGCGGCTTCTTGCAAACGAGTCTTCGGATCCAAATATAATTTATGTTTCAAAATGTGCGGCAAGTGCGATAAAACATTTTCTTCAATGAACATATCAGCCACTTCCAAACCCTGATCCAAATAAATCGCGCCAATCACCGCTTCCATGGCGTTCGCCAAAATGAAATGACGGGCTTTGCTATTCTTATCTTTTTCTTCACCTTTGCTCAACAACAAAAAATCTTCAATTCCCAAACCGCGTGCGATGTCCGACAAAATATTGGCATTAACCAAACTGGCGCGCCAGTTGGTCAATTCACCCTCGCTTTTATCCGGATGTTGACGATACAAATGATCAGTCACCACCAATTCCAAAACCGCGTCCCCCAAAAATTCCAAACGCTCGTTATGTTCCAAATAAAAACCCGGATGCTCATTCAAATATGAACGATGGACGCAAGAATTAATCAACAATTTTTGATCCACGAAAGTGACTTTGAGTTTTTTCTCCAAGTCCTTGAAATCCTTATCAATTACCATAAATTTAACATTAAATTATTCAGCTTGGGCCGGCTTGTCTTCATTTTCCGGCTTGTAATTATTGGCTTCGCGCCACGCTTGGTGCTTGGCTTCCAGCTCATCTTTTTGATCATTATACAAAGAGCCTAACACGCCATTCACGAATTTACCAGAGGTCTCACCGCCAAAAATTTTGGCGATTTCAATCGCTTCATTGATAGCCACTTTCGGCGGAATGGAATCATCATTCACCAATTCCCACACGCCAATACGCAAAATATTACGATCCACAATCGTGATTTTATCCAAAGGCCACTCGGGCGCGTATTTCACAATCAAACGATCCAATTCTTCACGGTTCTCAATAACGTTTTTAACCAAATAATCCACGAAAGAACGATTTTCAAAATTATTGGCCAAGTCCACCACTTGGTAATCAATAATTTCATTCAAATCCTTCATGTTTAATTTCTCGTTGAAGTCCGCTTGATACAGAGTTTGCATGGCAATCACTCTGCCTAAATGACGATTCGCCATATTTTTGTTTTTGTAAAATATTAAATGATTAGTAAAAAATAATTTAACTGATGAGATTCCGGGCTCTTCGCTTTCAGCTCAGCCCCGGAATGACAACCACCCCTCAAATATTGAAATAAAAAAAAACTACCTTAGGCAGTTTTTTTCTTAGCAGTCTTTGGCACATTGACCTTCACAACTTCTTTTCCTTTATAATGACCACAATTGGCGCAAACGCGATGAGGCATTACAGAGTGTCCGCAGTTAGGGCATTTAGCTAAAGTTTGCGCGGTTAACGCATTATGAGAACGTTTCATTCTCACGCGAGAACGGCATTTTTTTTGACTGGGAAGAGCCATATTCTATTTGTTAAAGAAATTAATATTAAATAATAATATAAATCTTTGGCTATGATAAAACATTTTTTTTGTTTTGGCAAGTGGCCGGCAACTTTTCAGCAATTATTAATGAAAAAAACTCTAAAAAAAGGAATGTTTTAAATAAGAAGGTTACATTAAATATAAATATAAATTTAATTTATCAAAAGTTTCCAAAAAAAAAGAGTTGTTGGATTCTATCAACAACCCCAGAGACTAAAAATTGGCAGACACGTGAATGAATTGCCAGCCGCAACATTCACATTTTACAATGTAGTAAGAAGTGACTTGATCTTCCTTTCGACCACACTGCCTGCATCTGACAGTCTGCACCTTTTTCATCTTCGTCATCGGTTTGCCACAACACCAATCGAACCACCAGAGTTTTTTTCCAAAAATCCCCCGGTCAACTTCGACCCTCTCCTCACCGACGTTTTCCCACTCTGATTCATGGTTCAGGCACCTGCCGTGAATGCACTGGCCCTGGGAACAGTTTTGATGTGACATTGAAATCATCCTTTCTGGCTATTTTGTTTTTTAAGCACCTTTTATAATAATAAACAAAACCTTCAAAAAGTCAAGGTAAACAAAAATCCTCACAACAAAACCACTCCAAATTTGTGAAGACAAATTTGTTAGACGTGAAAGACGTCTCACGTCACAACCATAACAAAATCTACGTAATATTGGAAAAAATATTTTTCTAAAATCAAAAAATCATCTAATTCAAAGGCGGTTTTTTTTTGTAAAAAAATAGCCTTCAATTATCCGTTCACTAAAATGATAGAAATAATCCAAACCGAATAACGGTGTTTAGAGGAGAGAGATTTTTTCCAACCACCGAAATGGTTAGAATCTGACTCACACTGTTAATCCGATCTGATTCCATCACTTTAAGCAAACGGATAGCTAAAGACTATCCATATAAAAATAATTATATTAATTTATTCTTTTTTTGTAAAATTTTTACATAATCAACTATATCAATCGATAAAAAGAAGTGAAGAGATTTTAAACAGATCTCTCCGAAACTGCGTGATTTGAATCAATCATCACTCTCAACTCTCAACAGTATACCCACGAGTGATGATGATTTTATCATCCTTCAAAACCAGCTCCCAACGCCTCTCATACCAATCAATCTCCTTTGAAAAAGAGGCGTAGTGGTCAGTATGCCATTCCCCGAGATAGTTGGTCAGATTTCGATTGACCGCCTCGGTTTCAAGCATCTCCCACGTGAGCGGCGAAAGACACCATTCTATTGCTTCCGGGTAAACAGACAGGAACAGATTGATTCGTCTCTGTTCTTCCATCTCCCGGGCCAGTTTTTTGGCAGCGACTGCTTTTTCTTGCGCCGCTATTACTTCCTCACGACGTTGACGTTCTTTTTCTCGTTCCAACGCCAAATCGTAATGGAATATTTTTTCCATGACCTCCCGGGTCAGATAATCAGGAACTTCTATAACCGTTCCTGATGCCAACCGGGAATCAGTGGTGTTCAACGAAATCTTGGGCACTTCGTTGATTGCCCCCCACCGACAATCATTCAACCCCAAACACGAATGTTCAAGGTTAAATGTCCTGAGTTGCAACTTCGTTTCCACTGTCACAGAAGAAACGTGACCGAAAGGAACGATGAACAACATCAGGAACAACTCCTCTTTCACCACCATAAAACGCTCTTGAAATGCTTGGGTGATGAAAGTTTTTCTTGACACAAACGCCTTGGAACTGATTTCTTCCAGCTCCACAGCATTCGGCCTCTTTACACGAACGAAACGAACCCCCTTCCGTGGCTGGTCCGGCTTCGTGTCATGAACGGAGGCGAGAGTGATTACCAACTCACCCTCCTTGAATTCACCACACTCTCGAGCGATGAACTCAATTTTATCTCCAAAACTACTGGGGGAAAGGTACAAACCACTACCCCTGTTGGATTTAGACACTATGGCGAGTTTCATTTCTCTCCTCCTTTCTCCCACACGAAGTGGGTGGTCTTGTCTTTCTGGACCTCCCGGTAACCATCCAGACAGTACTCCGACGAGTGGATAAGAATCTCCACCTCGTACTTGGTGTACTCGGACAGGATTCCGGGATAACTCGGGGAATCTTCGATTTCCACCCGAGTCTTGGGAACCGGCGTCAGCAAAGTGAATTTGCAAACCCCGATTTCTTCTTCCAACGCCCGAGCAACCGCGGCAAAGACATCTTCGCCCTGATGCAGTTTCTCGGAAATGGAAGTCGGCATCTGCCGGCGACGAACGCGCCCGTCGGTGAAAACCTGACGGTCTTCCACCAGATGCTGGGCACAATCGTTGATGTTCGCGAAAACATCCACACCCAACACACTGACCTTCCGGACCAGTCGCCCGTCCTGCTCAGCCAGAACCGTTTCGCCGTCGACTATCTCAGTCAAGAGATGGTCCAACGACTTCGCGCTGTTCTGGCCGAAAGATTCCAGCCGAATCCCGTACTGTTGAAGCAATACGGTAAGCTCTTGCTTAGTCATCTTGCATCTCCTTATAAAAAACTATTCTGTTTCGTCCTCGGCAATCCAGACATTATTGTCTAAATCACGGACTCATCAGTCTCGATCAAATCGAGAGACAGACGGGAGGGATTTGTGTTGTCCAAATCCCTCCCTCGGTTGATGGTTTAAACGTAATCAGCTATCCAGGAAGAAACCTGAGCGATTGCTTCCTGATAGCATTCTTTCCCGTTTTGACGATCCAGGTTTCGGAGAGTACCGGACATACCGGATTCCTTAACCTCAACCTCGGAGCGAACCGACAGGTCGATCGAACCGTCCTGACTTTTGATCAGTTGGGTTTGAAAAACCGCCAGCGTTTTAGCCCCGTACTGCTCACCGTAGGCACTCCACTTTTTGCCTTCGGCAAACTGCTCGGTGGAGCAGAGAACTATTTGATGGGTGCTTTCGGCAAGCAT
>Ga0116157_10005089_pt1 | contig 12151 bp, 11 predicted proteins | sample AD_UKC048_MetaG_FD_89882 | JGI IMG/M metagenome (GOLD analysis project Ga0116157, IMG submission 89882) | Active sludge microbial communities of municipal wastewater-treating anaerobic digesters from USA - AD_UKC048_MetaG | ecosystem: Engineered > Bioreactor > Anaerobic > Digestate | place: USA... | reverse complement strand
TATTCTTTAATTCTACTATCGCCATAATTGTTTTCAATGACAAAAGCAGTAATATCTAAAGTCTTAAAATCGATGGCTTTGATAATTTCGAATTCGTTTCCTTCGGTATCAATAGAAATAAAATCGATTTTGGTTGCTGCAATATTATCGATACTATCGAGCGTGATCATGCGAATATCGATTTCATTTTTTTGACCGCCTTTAGCCGCAATCTCTTTATCTATGCGTTCTTCGTGTCTTTGGTCGAACTTTCCTGAAATACCACTAAGCATTTCAGAATAGCCGTCTATTTGCGTAAACTTGACGATGCCATTCTCGTTTCCGATACAAACATTCAGATTCAACGACTTTCTATTTTGCTCTAGCTTAGCAAAAACTTTCGGATTCGGTTCGATGCAGATGCCTTTCCAATCATTCTGTTTTTCAAAAAAAAGCGTGTTGCTAATGGTGACTCCATCATGTGCTCCGATGTCAATAAAAAAACCATTTTTTTTGTTGTTGAATAAGACTTCATTCAAAAACTGATCTTGTTTAAATTGAGAATAATACTGAAAATTCATCATAGTTTATTTTTTGGCTTTCGGAGCAATCGCGGTCAGCTTCGATTTAATTTTTGAAATTTTATTTTCCAAAGAAACAGAAAAAGGATAATTATCGAAATAAGCATTTTTGCCTTTAAACGATATCAGTTCTTTGGTTTGATGGGTTGTATTTCCGCGAACAGCTTCTAAAGCATTGATTTGATTGTAAAGAAAAGGAAACAATTGATACTCATTTAAAATAAGCGATCTGGCTTCTGAAATGGCGTCGAGATTTTCTTCCCATTTTTTTGAGGCAACCAATTCTTTCATAAATAAATCAATGTGCTGGTCTTTGGGATCCAATTGAATAAACGAATTTTTAGGAAAGAATTTCTCAATGGCATGGCAGCCGAAATAAATAGGCATGGCATAACTCAAAAAACAATCTGCGATTTTTTCTGTCCAATAATAATCGTCTTGAAAATTCTCATACGCTATGGCATATTTGGCTTTACTCAACACATCCCATTTGTCATCAACAGCTTGAATGCCTCGTCCATACAACGAAACGAAGGGCAGTGGTTTGATACGGTCTAAAAAATCCATGCGTTGTCTGTGTCCTTTCGAGCCACGTTGGTTGCTGGTTACCCATACAATTTCATCTTTCTTCTGCAAATCTTTGGGTTGCACGGCAGACAAAAAATCATAATCTTTATCAATAAGCCACGGAAGTGCGCCATGCGACAACACGTTGTTTTTTTTAATGTCCAATTGATTGAAAATTAATGCTACTTTTTTATTAGCATACTGCCGGTATTTTGAAATTTCGTTGGGTGGCTCGGAACAAATATGAATGATATTGTTGGGATTAACCTTCACTGAAAAATCATTTTTGGGATATTCCAAAATCACCAAATAATCGCAGTCCTCAACAGGTTCTTCGGTAAAGGAAAAGTCTTTCCATTGCAGACTTCCTTGAGACGTTTGCCTTTTCAAATCTGGATGGTTGTAATATCTTTCTATTCTAATGATCATGAGATGACGACAATTTTAGCCGTTTGGATTGAAACAATCTTACTTTGAAGTTTCAGAAACTACCTGATTGTTGATGATGTGCTCGATACTATCGATGATGCGCTTTGAAGCTTCACTTGCCGGATGTTGGTTGATTTTCTCAAACCACAATTGGGCATTGTCTATGGCTTCTTTTTTAGATTCACCCAACATTTTCAACAACAAATCGCTGATGGATTGCGCGTCATTAATCCAAAAAACAGCTTTTGGACTGGGCATCGATCTAAAATGCATGAAGTTGTATACTTTTTCTGCAGCCCAACTCTTATACAAATCATTCTTTACATTGTAATTGAAATAAGCACAAGGTTTTCCGAATGCCACATAATCAAAAACCATCGACGAACCTAAATTGACTACCAATTCTGTATGATGAATGGTATTCATTTGAAGTATCAAATCTTCTTTAGTTGGTAAAATGGTATGCCAGCCTTCTGCAATTTTTTTCCATATAGGAACGATTGGTGTGACGACATCTTTGTTTTTTTCGAGCACAGCATCAAATCGATCTGAGAAATCAACCGGGCAACGTCGGAAAATAATCCCCAACTGGTGTCCGTTTCGATTTAATTCTCGTATGGCTTTCGCTGTATCGTCCAAATAAACGGGATCGTGCGGTGAAGAAACCAAATCGTCACCCGAAAAACATATGTATTTTTTATTTACATCTAAGCCATGTTGCTCAAAAAAAGTAGCTCGCGAGCACAACATTTCAGGATCAAAATGGGGTTCAAATTGTGGCGTTCCGGTAACAATAATCTGCTCTTCTTTAACGTGCGGATAATAATAAACCAATTCCTTTTTCATATAATCGCTCCACACAAAATAGAAATCAGGCTCTACAATTTTGGTGGCTTTGGGCAAATTGTCCCATGAATAAATCACCGATGCCGTAGGAATTCCTAAATCTTGAGCCGCTAAAATCGGGGCTACAGCAAGCATCGTACGTTGGTTGGTACAGAAAACCATCGCTGGTTTTTCTTTTTTTAAAGTATCCAAACTGTCAAAATACAACTTGGTTTTGCGTTCGTTTTGGGCAATTTTTTCTCTTACTTTGTCCAATCCTTTTTCTGAATTGTACCAAAAAATCAGCAAATGCACGTACCAGTTTTTAATAACGTGTTTTAAATCGGGATAGGCAAATGGAAATTTATAGGAATTATAAACCAAGTCTTTCGACTTCTTAATGCTCAAAGCCAACTCAATTCTGGTCTGAGCTATTTTAAACATGTTGGTTAAAGGGTGCGCTTTGGCGTGATGAATTCTGATTTCATCAAAATCCAACGCCTTTAAATCGAAAGGTGTATTATTCCAAAAAACTACATCTAGGCCACGCGCTTTGGCGTTCTTGTGAAAGTTGGTAAAAGCAAAATTCCTGAGTCCAACGCCATCAGGAAGTAATATGAATAATTTGTTGTTGCGCATTATTTTATTTTAGTGGCCAAATATCTTTATTTTATAAGACATACGAAACAATTCTGATTGAATAATCGCCTTACTTTTTGAGTTCTTACAATTTGATGTGCACTATTTTCCAAGGCAACATCAAATGTCCTTTAAATTGCGAACCGTCGATGATGCGCGTGGCAATATTATTTCCAGCATTGGCTTTGTGTTCTTCGTAATGTTTCATAATCGCGGCGGCATCGAATTCATCATCATAAATTTTGATTTCTCCTAAATCGCCGATGATTCTTTTCAAATAATTTTCATCATAAATATTGACATACATGAATGAAGCTGGTTCGCCATTGGCATCCAATTCGTCTGACAAACCTTTCTTCGTAATCAGCACTTCATTGCCCACCAACATGCGAATAAAGACATCATTCTTGGTTACGCGTATTAGTTCTTTTATCGCTTGATCGATGTTTGGGATATGTGGAATGGTGTTGCAACAAATCGAAACTTCATAGCTTTTGTCTTCTACTGGAAGCGCACGAACATCACCCAATTTGAATTGATAATTCGGATTTTCTTTGAAAATATCCGTAGCATCAATAATGTGTTGCTCGGTAATATCGATACCTAGATATTGAAAATCATTTTGCAATTTTCGTTCAAAACTCAAAATAAAATGCCCTGTTCCGCAGCCTGCATCTAGTATAGAATTATAGCTTTTGGCTTCGTTATAAATGACATTTGCGACTTGCTTGGCAGATTCCATTTCGCTTTTGAGTCCTTTAGCGCGATCGCGAAGTTCTTTGTGATAGTAACTTCTCTCTGTCCAATAATTCCAATTTCCCATCGTATGTTTTTTAAATTTTATTTTTATGTTGTTGCAAAAATTTTTGTGTGATAAATTCTTCCGTCATCGCCATCGATTCGAAAGTGGCGCCAGCAATATGTGGTGTGACAATTACATTATAATGCTGGTTGGCTAATGCGATTAGTGGATTGTCTGTCCAATTCGCGCTTTCTAGTTCATCCGTGATCACATCAGTCGCCAAACCTACTAATTTTCCTTCTTTTAATAACGATGCCATATCGTTTTCATCCCAAACAGCACCTCTTGACGTATTGATGACAAACAATGGTTTGCTGTTTTTAAAAAGCGTTTTATTGACAAAACCAACGTTTTCGGGCGTTAAAGGAATATGTATTGAAATGATATCCGCCCATTGAAACAAATCGGCTGCTGTGGTATGATGCTTATAATTTGATGCTATGGAAACCGTGTCGAAAAAGCCTATTTCCATTCCAAAAGCCTCTGCAAAATGTGCGACTTGTTTGCCTACTCTACCCAAACCTAAAATACCTATTTTTTTTCCTCTTAGGTTATTGCCTTTGAAGGTATTTCGATTCCATTCGCCTTGTTTGACATGGTCAAATGCAAAAGGTATTTTTCTCAACAATGCCAACAGTAATCCCCAAGTATGCTCGGCGGTTGACGGAATGGTTCCAAGAAAATCAACTTCATTTTTTAACGAAATGACTTGTCCGCCTTGGCTCTCAAAATAGGCTACATCGATATGATCTAAACCTGTTGTAGCAGTAAGAATGTATTTTAGATTTTTGGCATTTTGAATGACCTCCTGATCGATATTAAATCCTAGTCGAATGAATATTACCTCACAAGCTGCAACCTTCAATAACAGTTCCTCTCGAGTTTGAATATTTTCTATTCGAACCTCGAAATGCTGCTGTAAATCTGCTATGGCTTTTGAACTAAAATGTTCAGATTCCGTGATGAGTAGTTTCATTTTTCCAATCTTCGTATAACAGCGTGGCCAATTGAAAATCTCTTTGATTATCAATATTGATTAGCCAATTTGGGTTCATGACAAAAGCCAATTTATGAGCAACCATAAACGATTGCTGCTCGTAAAAAGCTTTTGTTCTTACGGCATAAAAACAACCGTTTCTATAATAAACTGGTTTTAAATCTTGACGGCGTAAGGTTTCTCCATTTTCAATTAAAGGAACCAAGTGTTGGGTTTCATTTAGGTCGTACATGCGCGCCGGATGAACGTCATCCATCGGGACAACGCTAATCACGCCATCGGCATTTTTATTTTTTTCTAGTAAATCGATTACGGCATCCAAATCGGCACTGGTTCTCAAAGGTGCTGTTGGTTGTAGCAAAACAATAATATCGAAATCTTCTTTTAGATAATCGTAAGTATAGGTAACTGCTGTCACTACATTGCTATCGTCTTCGGCCAATTCGGAAGGTCTTTTGACTACTTCAATTGGGTATTGGTTTGCCGCTAAAGCAATAGCATCATCATCTGTAGAAACAACAATCTTAGATGCTTTTTTAGAACCTAAAGCACATTCAATCGCATGCGCAATCAAGGGTTTGCCTCCCAACAATTTGATGTTTTTTTGAGGAACGCCTTTCGAGCCGCCACGAGCCGGAATGATTACTAAAACACGCATTAGTAAGAAATCGTTTTGTGAAATTGCAAAGGCAATTCGCTTAACAAAGTTGCAATTTTTTCGCCTGCATCGCCACCTCCGTAAACCAATGATTTTTCGCGTTGGTTGTTTTTGAAAGCGCTTTGAATGCCTTTGACGATTTCGTTTTCATCATACGAAACATCGATGACATTGTTGCCTCGATCGCGTCGGTTTTGTCTGGAGCCGATGTTTACAACGGGAACTCCTAGAAAAGAACATTCGCGAATACCAACGCTTGAATTTCCAACCAAGCAAGCAGCGCCGTGAAGCAATTGCAAGAAATCGTCACCTTTCATGTTTTTGAAGAAATGCACGTTTTCTAATTTGTGTTCCTCACGGAATGAACGAATTCCGGTAGAAGTTCCGTCGGCACCTGCATCAACATTCGGCCAAAACCATAATGTTGGAAAATTCAGTTGCTCTATAGCTCTTAAAGTGGCTTCGATATGTTTTCTAGAATCTAAATATTCTGTAGTTACGGGATGTTGCATGACCACCAAATAGCCTTTGTCGAGTTTGGGTTTTGAACCTACGCCGCCGTATACTTCATAAGGATCAAACAGTGGTTTTTTATTTTCCAAAACTTGTTGGGCAATATCGATGGATGGACAACCAGTATTAAACACCATTTCTGGATTTTCGCCCAGTTGAATCACACGTTGTTTGGCATTTTCGGAGGCTACAAAATGATAGTCAGCTAATTTGGTAATGGCGTGACGGACTTTCTCATCAATATTTCCTGTTACTTCACCGCCTTGAATGTGTGCCAAGGGAATGTTCATGTATGAAGCTGCTATGGCAGTGGCCATGGTTTCAAATCGATCGGCAACGGTTACAACTATATCGGGTTTCAGATTATCAAATACCGTTGATAATTCTAAGATTCCGATTCCAGTAGTTTTGGCAGCGGCAGTTAGGTTTTCACCTTCTAGAACATTGAAGACTTTGGCTGCTATTTCGAAACCGTCATTTTCAATATAATTGACAGCGCTTCCGTAGCGTTCTAACAATGCCGAAGCCGCAATGATGAGTTGCAGTTCTAAATTGGGGTTATGTTGAATTGCTTTTAAAACCGTTTTGACGCGACTATAAGAAGGTCTGGCCGTAATTACAACTGCTATTTTTCGTTTTATATTCATTGTAAGTCAGCTTCATTTAAAAAATCCCACTGCATTTTATCTTTGATTAATTTTTTTCCAATTACGGTAGCGTAATCTTGTGCTGCAATACCGAATCCTTTTGGCTTTTTGCTTTCCAAATCTTCAAAAGTTAGGATATGTCCTTGAGGTAAATTTTTGTTTACCGCCAACGATTTTTCGAAAATGGCTTTCAAAGGCGCAAATTCGGTTGTGTTGTTTTTATCAATAGGTTTCGATAATGCTTCGTAAATGGCAGTAGCACCATCGACCAATTGTTTGGTTTCATTGATGGTTAAAGACGCAATGGCATCTGGGCCAAACATCGTTCGATCAAAAACCACGTGAAATTCTAAAATTTCAGCTCCAAGTGCGACAGCGGCGATTCCGGTAGCTGTTTTAGCAGAATGGTCGGAAAAACCAACGGGAACATTATAGTGTTCTTTGAGTTGTGTTATTAAATTCAATCCGTATTGGTGTGGCAAAGTTGGATAGGCTGTGGTGCATTGCAGTATTGAAAAATTAGCGGCTTGGCTTTTCAAATAATGTACTACTTGATCCAATTCATCGAAGCTGCTCATTCCTGAGGAAATGATAATAGACTTTCCGGTTTGAATGATTTTATCTAATAAAAGGAAATTGTTGACTTCTCCTGAGCCTACTTTATAAGCTTTTACATCCAATTCTTGAAGCCAATCTACAGCGGCATTACTGAACGGTGAACAAATGAAATCCAAACCCACATCATCACAATGTTGTTTGATGCCTTTCCATTGTTCGAAGGTAAATTCCATACGCTTCCAATAATCGAAACGGGTGTCGTCTTCGTAGGAAAACTTAATGCGAAACGGCTCGTGAATACTGCTTTCCGCGTCGGCAATATGCATTTGAAACTTGATGGCTTGCACACCTGTTTTTGCCACGGCATCGATATACGAATGGAGCAAACCCAAACTTCCGTCGTGAGCTTGTGCAATTTCAGCAATAAAATAGGGTTTATTTGTCATGAAAAGTGTGCAAAAATGTAGGCAAAAGTAACTATTTTTCTGGTTTCCAATATAATTTAATGTTTTCTATTTTTTGGAATTCCTCATATTCTTCGGTGGTTAATCGGTTCTTATTTTTAAGAATTTTTGGAATAAAACAGATGCAATCAAAAAGTGCAAAAACAATCGCTTGCAAAGCTTTGAAATCGCCTTTAAACACTTTCAATTTCAATTGCATCCAAATGGTGTAGGCCATCAAACGAGGAATTTTTCGGATGGGAAAAAAAAGAAAAAACAAACTCCAACCCGATCGCAAGGAGCGTCTCAATCGCAATGCATAATCAGCATGTGCTTTTCTGGCTTTTAAATCGACGCGATGGTGTCCTAAAACAGAGGGCAAATAATGAATTTCGATTTGTTTTTTAAACAATTCATACGCTGCAAAATCTTCTTCTCCATGGAAAATAAACCAAGCTGGATAATCCGGAATTTGGTGCCAAGCACTCATACGCCAAACGTGACCGCAGCCCACAAAACTCTTCATTCGATGTGGTTTTTCTGAAGTTGTGATTGATGTAGGCTCGGAAGCACTCCAAAAAATTCTGAATCCGATTAGTCCACAAGTTGGATGTTGGTCGAAATATGCAGCAATCAATTCAAGTGGATTTTCAGTAATGAAATGCAAGTCATCATCAATAGAAATGGCGTATTCGCTGGTTGTTAAATGCAACAACTTATTTCTGCTGTAGATTAATCCTTTGCTTTTTTCGTTACGAATCAGTTGAATATCGGGATAATTTGCTTTGATAAAATCGGAAGTTCCATCGGTAGAACCGTCGTCGCAAAGGATGCAAACTACGTCTTCACGTTGCAAAAGGTATTTTATTTTAAGCAGTGTATATGACAAATCAGCCAACCTGTTTTTGGTTGTGATTAGAATGGAGAATTTCTTTGGCTGCAAGGTCATACGGTGAAAATGATTAATATTTAGCAATCATTTCTTGCGGCATTTTTTTGAAACGATAGAATAACATTCTGGCTTTTTTACTTTTCAAAATCCGTTTGATGACTTTGGTCTTAAAGAAATATTCTATTTTATGAATCGGTTTGAAGGTTGGAAAATTAGACCCAAACTCGTAATTTTCGTCATTAGTATGTGTTATGTCCCCCATCCAATCTTCATAAACATTTCCCATGTGATAGGCAAAATTATCATAAGTCGTCAAGCGCCAATAGTCTTTTTTTAACGGACATTGATCTAAATAATCTTCACTCAAACCGCCCATTTTAAAACCGATATAAGTAACGATTTCATCAAACATATCTTTCTTGTATGTCGCTACAAAATGCCCTGAACCTAAATAAACTTTGAGTCCGTTAGGCGCTTCATAGCCCAAAGCCAATTTGTGGTAATTGGGTACGCATTCTGTCCAACCTATACTTTTATAGAAATTCTCTAAGGCTTTAGGGTTCTTAACGGGTAGAAACTTTAAATTCTTATCCAGCAATTTATCCCATAAAATGTTCTCGCATCGGGTCATGAAAGTTCTGTATTGCGGCACAATACCGACAACCCCTGCTTTTGGAATCGACGCGTAAATTTTATCTGTTTCCTGTTGCCAATGCGACAAGAACAACACATCGCTATCGGCAATCGTTACCAATTCTATATTATTGCCAACAATACCTTTTAGAATGGCGTTTACTTTACCAATATTAGTGGTGTGGATGAGCTCTTGGATTTTTTTGGATTGTAACAGCGAATCAAGATAATTTACAACAATGGCATCGCTACCATTATTGATAATTGTAATAAATGTTTTGGAATGTGTAGTTTCAAAAAGCGATTCTAAACATAGCTTAAATATCCTCAAACTATCGGCAAAATAGCCTTCTTGGTTTGGGATAAATACAGGAATAATAATTTGGTGTATGTATTCCGATGACTCTTGTGGTTGGTCTTTATATGGATTAAAACCTATGCGCATCTGTAGACTTAATTTTCTAAAAATTTTTTAATTTCATTCAGATTATCAAATCCGGTTTTACTATCGGGTTCTAAATAATTACCTTCGGCCCATTCATTCCATGCTTTTATGAATATAATTTTCTCGTCAGACTTATAGTTTTTGATTCTACTATAGCAGTTTTGAAGGTTTTTATAAAACAAAGATGGTTTTGTATTGACGATAACTTGTCCTTTAGTACCACTTCGGGGAGTATGATCCCAATTTGGACTACAACTTGGAAAAAATTTGACATCTTCTGGAATATCTGAATAATCACTGGCGGCTACAATTTCGTCATGACTGTATATGCTTCTTAAATTAAACGCGCGGTATTTAAACTGATTTAATTTAAACGAAGTAAATTTTCGAACCACTCTATCAAGCAAATTGGGTTTTACTCTTAAGAAAAGGTGACTCGGACTAGGAGGCGTTAATGCATCGTAACCCAGTTCTTTGTAATTAAAATTGAAATGTTGATACGCAATAAAATAAATTCCATCCAAACCATTGCTTTTTGCTAATGCATTCCACAAATCTATGAATGCCTTTGTATCGGGTATTCCTGTTGGATTGTAGATGACAAATATGGGTTTGTTGTCGATTCTTAAATATCGTTCGTCTAAAAATGCGGGTAGTAATGCATTGAAATGGTTGGTATAATCTTCTACTCCAGGATATGTTTGATCCATTAGCAGTCGCTTGTAGTGATCGCCATAATCTACACCGCCCCATTTTATATTGGCCCAAGCCAAACAAAAACCGAAATCTGGTTTTCCGGAAGCAACCACTTCTTGGAATGGCTTTTCTAACAATCGTTTTCCGTCACCAAACCAATAATGCCAATAACAAAATCCTTCTATTCCGAATGCTTTTGCCATATTGGCTTGTTCTTCTCTTACTTCAGGAATTCTCAAATCATAAAATCCCAAATCAGCCGGCAACTTGGGCTGATCATGACCTTTAAACAATGGTTTGGCTTTGGCAACATTGGTCCATTCGGTAAATCCCTTTCCCCACCACGCATCATTTTCAGCGACAGGATGAAACTGAGGCAAATAATACGCAATTACTCTAGCTTTACTCATTTTAAAAAGTATGGTTTAATATAATTTAGATTTTGCAGTGTTTTCAAGTTTCAAAAAACTACTTCTTTAGCAATCCTTTTAGTGTCACAAACGGTGATAAAATTAATTTCCCTATTCTAAAAGTTGTAGAAGAACGAATGTATTCTTCATTTTCTTTCCTGATTTGATTGGTCACTATTTCGCCATCAAACAAAAACAAGCCTACATTTTCTACAGGCTCCTCAGAAGCGATAACTATATTGTAGAGTGGCAGTAATTCTTTCTTAAAAATTTTATCAAAATTACCAGCGTAAATTTTTGTATTGGTAAAATCATTAACGTTACCGATTACAGAACTTCCGTTGATACAGTTTTGGAAATAAACAGATACATTTTTAAAATAAGATCTTGTTAGTGCTTCAAATTCTTCTAAAAATAATTCTTTGATGTGAAATGGATTATTTTTTTGAATGCTTTGATAAAACTTTTTATCTGGTGAAGACATGATTAAAATACCGTTTGGTTTTAAAACCCTTTTAATTTCTTTGAACATTTCTTCATGTTTATCATGATGTTCGATGGTTTCGAAACTTACTAAAACATCGATGCTATGGTCATCAATAGGCATTTTATCGGCACTTCCGTGAAGGTATTTTAAATTATCTGCTTTGTATTTTTGACTGGCTTTTTCAACTGCTTGTTTGTCGATATCAACTCCGGTAACTTGACGTGCTGTTTTTGAGAGAATATTTGATCCGTATCCTTCTCCAGAGGCGATGTCTAAAACAATCTTATCTTTGACAAACATTTCTGCCATAGCGTATCGGTGCAAATGTTCTACAACAACATCACCGTAGATAAAGGTTTCCAATCGCTCTCCTGTCCAATTTTTTTTCATCTTTAATTATTTCCAATTTAATAATGGGCGCACTACTCCTGGGAATCTTCCGGAATAATTACCTCTGACTGTATTTTCACTCATTTCATCAATAACATTAAAACCTACAACTTCCATTTCGTGAAACTCAACATGAAACGGATTATAGCGCATGATGGCAAAGCTACAATTATACGCTCCTTCTGCTAAAAAATTTCCTGGTATGGTAATAATGGTACTGTGGATCCCTAATGACAATGGCTCTTTAAGTGACTTAGCATCCTTATCATGGGAACTTAGAATATGTATATTATGTCCGTTAAACAAATTAAATCCATGTAAGAACAATTGATTTTCTTTGGTTATTTCATATGTAAATTCGACTTTTATATCATCTGAAATTGCGTGATTAGTAGCAATTTCGTTGTTGCTGTTTAGCACTTTTGCTTCTAAAAGTTGTAAAAAATTCGATTTTGGTCCGGCGTTATTATTCCAAGTTCGGTGCGCAAAGTTTTCAGAACTTTTCAAATAGTAATCAATTGCACCATCCACATTTCCGTTAAATCCGACACAACCATTAT
>Ga0116157_10005083_pt1 | contig 12157 bp, 12 predicted proteins | sample AD_UKC048_MetaG_FD_89882 | JGI IMG/M metagenome (GOLD analysis project Ga0116157, IMG submission 89882) | Active sludge microbial communities of municipal wastewater-treating anaerobic digesters from USA - AD_UKC048_MetaG | ecosystem: Engineered > Bioreactor > Anaerobic > Digestate | place: USA... | reverse complement strand
GGGGAATAAATTTTATAACTCATGAAAATATCGGACTTATTATTAATTATATTTGGTATCAGTTGGAAAGGAAAGATTATAAAATCTTTTTCGTATTTATTTCTGGGCTGGGAATTTACGGTTGTTGGGAAAAAGAGGGGGGATTGATTATATCAATTGTAGTAATAAAATAGTCTGATATGACGGGACACAATTTGCTAATTGAATGGCTGGGATTTTTCAACGATTACAGATTTTATTTCACTATTGTCCGATTAAAATTATTTAAGCCACAGATTCACAGATTAAACTCTTAAATATATTTGTTTGACTATTCACATAGTGTAAATCATTCCATAGAAGTTCAGAAATCATTGTAACACAAGTATATATAGTATTATACTCCCCTTTCTTGATTACAAAAGACAATTAACTCAGAAAAAGTAATTTTTATCTTCGATAAAAATTCTTCTTAGCTTTATCTGTTGTAATAAACTACCTCTGCAACTTATTAAAATCATCAAGAAAATCTGTGAATCTGTGGCTTAAAATAAATGTTTGTTTTTAATAAGTCCTATTTTTAACATTTCTCCGGGCTGGAAATTTACGGTTGTTGGGAAAAAGAGGAGGGATTGATTATATCAATTGTAGTAATAAAATAGTCTGATATGACGGGACACAATTTGCTAATTGAATGGCGTGGGATTTTTCAACGATTACGGATTTTATTTCACTATTGTCCGATTAAAATTATTTATGCCACAGATTCACAGATTAAATTTCAAAGTTTATTTGAATTTACTATTCACATAGTGTAAATCATTCCATAGAAGTTCAGAAATTATTGTAACACAAGTATATATAGAATTATACTCCCCTTTCTTGATTACAAAAAACAATTAACTCAGAAAAAGTAATTTTTATCTTTGATAAAAATGATTCTGAGCTATATCTGTTGTAATAAACTACCTCTGCAACTTATTAAAATCATCAGTAAAATCTGTGAATCTGTGGCTTAAAATAAATATTTGTTTTTAACAAGCCCAATTTTTTAACATTTCTCTTTTCCTGTTTGTGGACAATGTATTTAGACTTTTCTGTAGAATTTATTTCGGACAACAATGTAAGTTAAATATTTTTTTTATATTTGATTAATAAAATTTGGAGTATAAACATTACTAATGCAAACTGAAGAGATTCTAAATATTATTAAACAAGGCGAGGGCTTAAGAGTGGAGTTTAAGTTGGCAAAGCATGATATTCCAAAAAGTGTTTTCGAAACTGTTTGTGCTTTTTTAAATAGAGTTGGAGGAACAATATTATTAGGAGTTGCGGATTCTGGAGAGATAATAGGGATTGAGCAAAAATATTTGCAGAAAATTAAAAAAGAATTAACAAATGCTTTGAATAATCCTCAAATTATAAATCCTCCAATTTATTTCCAGCCAGAAGAGGTAATTTTTGATGGGAAAAGCATTTTAGTTTTACAAGTTTATGAAAGTTCACAGGTTCATAGTACTCGCGGATTAATTTATGATCGCAATAACGAAGGTGACTACAATATAAGCTTAAACACAAACTTAATTGCAAATTTATACATTCGTAAGCAAAGTACTTTTACAGAAAATAAGATTTATCCTTATGCAACGATAAATGAGCTTAGGCCTGAAATTATCCAGAGGGCTAGGCAAATGGCGGTTAATAGGCAACCAGGGCACATTTGGGAAACTCTGAGCAATGAAGATTTGCTGCGTAGTGTGCAGCTGTTTCAGAGAGACTATACAACAGGGAAAGAAGGAATAACATTAGCCGGCATTTTGCTTTTTGGTAGAGATGACGTTATTACATCAGTATTATCCTTTCACAAAACAGATGCAATCTGTAGAATTCAAAACTTAGACAGATACGATGATCGGGATGATATACGAACAAATTTATTAGAAAGCTATGATAGGTTAATGCGCTTTATCGAAAAGCACTTGCCAGATAAATTTGTTTTAAAAGGCGATATTCGTATAAGTGTTCGAAATTTAATTTTTCGAGAAGTTATTTCTAACACTCTTATGCATCGTGAATATACTAATCCTTTTCCTGCAAAGCTCGTAATCGGCAACAAATTGGTATACACCGAAAATGGCAATAAATCGAAAGGTGAGTTACAATTAAAACCTGATAGCTTTTCTCCTTTTCCAAAGAACCCTGTTATAGCAAGAGTTTTTAAGGAGATTGGCAGAGCGGACGAGCTTGGGTCGGGTATCAGAAATATATACGAATACTATAAATTTTACTCCACGAAAAGTCCAATATTTGAGGAAAAAGACATTTTTAGATGCACCGTATTTATAGACAATAACTTAGTTGATTTAAGTAAAATTCCTGGTAAGCATGACTTTTATAATGCTGTAGTAGATGTCACAAAAGATGTCACAAAAGATGTCACAAAAGATGTCGGGAAAGATGTCGGGAAAGATGTCGGGAAAGATGTCGGGAAAGATGTCGGGAAAGATGTCGGGAAAGATGTTTTATTGATAATTGAGAATCAAGCAAATATTACAATCCCACAAATAGCACAAATACTAAAATTAACTGAAAGAACAATTGAAAGGCACATTAGTAAATTAAAAAAAGAAAATAAAATATATCGTGTTGGGGGCAGAAAAGACGGATATTGGGCAATACAAAAAGATTTAGAATTATGATACCATTCAACAAACCATACCTAACAGGTAAACAAACCATTTACATCAAGGATGCTGTAAAATCGGGCAAGATATCGGGCAATGGGTTAGTGTTTGACTGGTTTATTTTTTATATTTAAAAAGCTATAGTTATAATTAAAATAATTTTGTAATTTTGTATTTGTTATAATTATACTTAAAATATTATGGTTAATATTCCTTCAGATTTAAAACTAAGAAAATCATACTTCCAAAAGGTTTTACCTTATATTGGGAAAAACATTATTAAAGTTTTCACAGGTCAAAGACGTGTAGGAAAATCTTATTTTATGTTTGAGATAATAGAATACATCACAAAAAATGATGTTAATTCTGAGATCATATATATTAACAAAGAAGATTTACAATTCTCTTTAATAAAGACGCACGAAGATCTTAATAATTATGTATTAAAAAATAAAACGAAAAATAAGCAAACATATTTGTTTATTGATGAAATTCAAGATATAGAAAATTTTCAAATAGCACTTCGCTCGTTGCTATTGATAAAAGATATTGATATATATTGTACCGGCAGCAATGCCAATCTATTATCGGGAGATATAGCCGGGCACTTGAGTGGAAGATTTATCGAAATAAATATTTATAGTTTGTCTTACTTGGAGTTTCTGGATTTTCATGATTTAACAAACAGCAGCAATTCATTAGATTTATATTTAAAATATGGAGGATTGCCATATTTAAAGCACTTAGCTTTAAAAGATGATATTGTTTTCGACTATCTTAAAAATATCTATAATACAATTGCTTATCGTGATATTGTAAACAGATATGCAGTTAGAAACACATTCTTTTTAGAACAACTCATACAGTTTTTAGCATCTAATATAGGAAGTTTGTTTTCTTCAAAGAAAATCAGCGACTATTTAAAATCCTTACAGATAAATATACCTCCAAACCAAGTGCAGCTATATATATCACACTTTGAAAGCGCATTCCTAATTCACAGAGTTAAGAGATATGATATATCAGGAAAAAGAATATTTGAAATTAGTGACAAGTTCTATTTCGAAAATATTGGAATAAGAAATGGAATTTGGGGATACCGAGTTCAAGACAGAGGTAAAATTCTAGAAAATATTGTTTTTAATCATCTGATTTTTTGCGGGAATGAAGTTACTGTCGGCAATATAGAAAAATATGAAATAGACTTTATAGCAGCAAGAAATGGTGAAAAACAGTACTTTCAAGTTGCTCTTTCTTTAAACAACGAAGATACAATACAAAGAGAGTTTGGGAACTTAAAAATGATAAGCGATAATTTCCCCAAAACAGTAATTACTATGGATAAATTCGATGGTAATACTTTTGATGGTATTAAAACAATAGATTTAAAAAGCTTTCTATCTCAAAAATGGTAAATGTCATGGATATAAATATTTCCTTTCCTCAGAATCTAAATATTGCAAATATCTTCACACATTTAGGTAGATCCGAAGAGCTTGGCACAGGGATAAAAAACCTGTTTAAATACTCAAAAGCTTAATCCAGCAGCAATGAAATAATATTTAAAGAAAACGATGTTTTCACTTCAAAATTTACGCTAAACCCTGCACAAACAGATTATGCTCAGCAGCAAAACTTGTTGCCTCTTAAGAGGGAGGAAATCATACCGATTGTAAACTTGTATAGTCCAATCTCGCTATACTCGATTAGCTTCAGTTCGACACCGCTCACCGCATCGCGCTGAGGACTTCGTCGTTTGACTATACAATTTTATCATCGGCATTATACCAGTGCAGGGTAATAAATTTTATAACTCACGAAAATATCGGACTTATTATTAATTATATTTGGTATAAATTGGAAAGGAAAGATTGTAAAATCTTTTTCAGTTTTATTTCCGGGCTGGAAATTTACGGTTGTTGGGAAAAAGAGGGGTGATTGATTATATCAATATTGGTTATAAAATAGTCTAATATGACATAACGCAATTTGCTCATTGACTGGTGAGAGGCTTTTCAAGAATACGGGTTTCGTTGACCTAGTCAAAAATTTATGAAACATTTCGAAACAAACCGATAATTTTACATTATTTGTTAAAATTATCGGTTTATGATTAGTCGTGATGATTGCTTATATAGAACTAACTCAGGATTCGAATATTATCCAATTGTAGTTTCAATAGGAGCTCGTCAGGTTGATAAAATCAGTTTTATAGAGATTTTGTCAAAGAAAAAAGACAGCTTGAGCTTAATGGTTAAAATCCCAAAAGTTGCATTTACTAATTGAACTTTCAATATTCAACAAATATTTTGCCTCTAATAAAAATTATAAATTTTGTCTGGTATAATTAAAATAGTAATTTTGGATTTAAAAAGATTTGCAATATAAAATTTTTAATCAATATTAAGTAACAATAATTATCTATGATTAGTATAAAAAATGGATAAAAGTAATAACATAAATATTTCAGTCGTTTCTCCTGTTTATGGTTGTAGCACATCTTTATTGGAATTATATCTTCGACTTAAGAAAACACTTGAAGAAATCACATCCGATTTTGAAATAATACTAGTAAACGATGCTAGTCCTGATGGTGCATGGAAGATAATTAAAGAGATTTGTGAAAAAGACAAAAGAGTAAAGGGGATTAATTTATCCAGAAATTTCGGACAACATTATGCCATTACCGCTGGGCTCGACCATTGTAAAGGCGAGTGGGTAGTAGTAATGGATTGCGATTTACAGGACAAACCTGAAGGAATTTTAGACCTTTACAATAAAGCAATTGAAGGATATGATATCGTCTTGGGAAGAAGAGTAGAAAGAAAAGATGGATTTTTAAAAAGAATCACATCTAGATTGTTTTTTGCAGTTTTTAGTTTTCTAACTGATACAAAGTTTGATCATACTGTTTCAAATTTCGGCATTTTCCACCGATCAGTTATTGATTCGGTAAACAAGATGGGAGACTATTACAGAGTATTTTTACCACTTGTACACTGGGTGGGATTTACAAAAACATCAATAAATATTGAACACGGAATAAGAACTTCTGGAAAATCATCTTACAATTTCCAAAAACTATTTAGTTTATCTTTTGATATGATTGTTTCATTTTCGGATAAGCCTATGAAAATTGCAATGAAATTGGGTGTACTGATTTCTCTGTTTTCATTTCTATCTGGAATTTACTATCTTATTCTTTATTTAAAAGGTATAATAACAGTTCCTGGTTATACAAGTTTGATTATAACAATTATGTTTTCGACTGGAATAATTATATTCTTCATTGGACTTATAGGAGTCTATATTGGAAAGTTATCGATACAAAATAAAAACAGACCAAAATATATAATCAAAACAATGTTGAATTATAATTAATGGCTATTATCCGAAGAAAGGAAATATTGATTGTAGGGGCAAATAGTATTTTTGCATCAAAAATTATTGAACAATTAGAAAATTGCCATATTGTTGGGTTAATAAATAACAATGACAATCGAATTGATTATAATCGTTTTGAAAAAATATATTCGAATCTTGATATTCTTATAAAAGACCATAAGTATTTTGATTTAATTTTTCTAATTGCGGCTTACATTCCATACGGCAAAATGGAATTACCTGATAAAAGGCTTCTTAATAGCAATATTGATCTAATAGCACAAATCGTCAAAACTTATTGCGAGTCAAGAATTGTCTATACATCTAGTGTAGCTGTCTATGGTACACCTTTGAATAAAGTAATCAATATTGATTCTGAGTTTAACAACCCAAATTTATATGGATTGACTAAACTAGCAGGTGAAACAATAATTAAAATGCATAAGTCCTACGGGATAATAAGGTTATCATCATTATACGGTATTGGAGTTACCAGCGATAATTTCATTAATAGGCTTATACGTCAAGCAAATGAAGATAAAGTGATTAAAATTTTTGGGACAGGTAAAAGATTGCAAAATTATATACACATAGATGATGCTGTAGAAATATTGATTAAAGTTGCAACTTTGGATGAAAACATTGTAATGCTTGGCGTTTCAAAAGAAAGTCATTCCAATATAGAAATTGCAAATATCGTTTCTGAGAAAACAAAATCAAAGATAATGCATGTTGGGAATGACTCAAGTTGTGACTTTATATATGAAGCAGAAGAGTGTTTTAAGAAGATATCCTTTTACCCTAAGAAAGATTTCAAACAAAGCGTTATAGAATTGATATGAATGATAAACACAAATGCATTTTAGTTACAGGAATTGGAGGTAATGTTGGACAAGGCATTATCCGGATTATTAGAAAAGAATTCCCTGAAATAAAAATAGTAGGGATAAATATAACTGACTTCAGTGCAGGAAATCATTTGGTTGATAAGTTTTATAAGGTACCTTTCGGTTATGAAATAAACTATATTGATGTTGTTAAAAATATTGCTTTAGATGAATGTGTAAATTTGATTATACCATCTACTGATTATGAGTCATACTTTTTAACCAAGTCAAAAGATTCTTTTAACTGCTTGATTGCAAGTTCTGATATAGAAGCAATTAAGATTTATTTGGATAAATATTTGAGTTATACTTTTCATTCCAAACACAAAATCCCTTTTGCTGAGACCGTTTTACCAAGTGAATTTAAAAATCAATTTGATAAATCTATTGCAAAACCAAGAGAAGGAAGGGGATCAAAAGGCGTTTTTTCCAATATTGTAAACGCTGAAGAGTTTAAAGACGAAGATTATATCATTCAGAGGGAATATGAAGGAATAGAAATTAGTACTGCAGCATATGTGTCTTATATTTCAGGTGAATTATGTGGCATTATTACTTTTGAAAGAACATTGGAAAACGGCGCTACGACATACTGTAAAGTAGTAAGCGATTATAATGACACACTAGAAAATATTATCAAAAAGATTTTGACAACTTTGTCTATCCGGGGTTCATTTAATATTCAATCTATTGTGACAGATAGTGGTGAAATTGTACCTTTTGAGGTAAATTGTAGAATTTCAGGGACAAATTCAATTAGACACCATTTCGGATTTTGTGATGTTAAAAATACAGTTGATGAATTGATTTTTAAAGATCGTACTCAAAAAATGAATCCAACAAATGGTTTTGCTTACAGAATGTTAACAGATATAATTTACAATTCTGACAGTGCGAAAGGTAATAACGAAGATAATTTTATTAAGTTCTAGCTATGATTTTAGTTTTTGATGCAGCAAATACGATTATTTATAAACCATCATTGTACAAAAGTTTTATTACTGTGTTGGCTGAACATGGGTTTATTGTTGAATTAAAGAGCTTTAAATATTTACACAAAATACTATCTGAACTAACAATATTTCCAGACCATACTTCTAAGGAATTCTATGACGATTTTAATAGTAAGTTGCTGTACACATTAGGCATTGTCCCAAATTCAGAATTATTACAAGATATTTTTCAATCCTGTTCTTATTTGCCTTGGGAAAAATATGACGACACTATTGCAATAAAAGAATTACAATATAAGAAAGTTATACTTTCCAACTTTAATTCAGGTTTATGTAATATTATTGATAAACTTTTCCCCGGAGAGTTTTCAGAAATAATATTTTCAGAAAACGCAAAATGTCGAAAACCAGACTTGGATTTCTTTTATGTCTTATTAAAAAGACTTTCTGTTAATGCAAATGATTTATTTTATATCGGAGATTCGGTAAAATTAGATCTTGAACCGGCAACAAAGCTTGGGATAAATGCTTGGATTATTGATAGAGATAATTATTTCCCAAATTGCAAAAATAGGTTAGCATCTTTGCATGATTTAAAAAGCATTTTATCAAAATATTGATTAAAAATCTTATATTTTTGTGATTTATAGAATTTTTGTAATATTATTTAACAAAGCCTACCTTAAAAAGATAAAATCAAAAAAATTTGCGATTTGTTTGAATAGGAGTTTAACAATTACACCAATAATATTGCTTTTTATGAAATTTCAAAATTTTGGTTTTTCATATTTAAACATTTATACATTATAGAATTATGACCATTGATGATCTAGAGTTTTTTTTGTCAAAAAATAAAGAATTCAAGTTAGATAATGGTATTTGGTATTCGAGTAGTGATAACAAATTATCATATCCCGAAGACGGTTATGATGAATGCTTTGCTTTAGAAGAAACAAGTTTTTGGTTTAAACATAGAAATGATTGTCTAAAACAAGTCATAACCAAATATGCACCTAATTCATTGTTTTTTGATGTAGGTGGTGGTAACGGTTTTACGACAAAATCATTGCAAGATTTACTTATGGGTGCCGTTTTAATCGAACCTGGGAAAAAAGGTGTATTAAATGCAAAAAAACGGAATGTTAGAAATATCATTTGTGGAAACTTATCAGATTTAAAGGGATTAACGGGAAGAGTCCCAACAATAGGAGCTTTTGATGTAATAGAGCATGTTGAAGATGATGTTGATTTTGTATTGAAATTAAATAGCATGCTTGAAGAAAACGGTTACTTATTTATAACAGTCCCAGCATTTAATTTTTTATGGTCAGATGAGGATATAACTGCCGGTCACTACAAAAGATACAACAAGAAATCAATTACAAAATTGATTTTAAGATTTAATTTTGAAATAATTTATAGTACATATTATTTTAGTTTGCTGACTTTTCCACTTTTCCTAATGAGGACTATGCCATCTAAACTTGGGATTAGAAATAGCTCTAGACCTACAATTCAGAAGGAGCACAAACGTGTTAATGGCATTTTTGGAAAACTATTTGATAAGATATTGAAGTGGGAATTAAAACGAATAAGAAGTAGTCGAAAAATTCCGATTGGCACATCTTGTTTAATCGTTGCTAAAAAGAAAACTTAAGAAAACCATTCAACAGACATTACCTAACTTGCAAATTACTCAATTACATTAAATATAATGTAAAATAGTGCAACAACCACGTTACAAATTTCGACTATCTATTTTTGTTTCGCAATAAATTTTAATATGTATTTATGCACCAGATATTTTCAGTTAAAAAGTAAAAAGTTGGGATGATTTTATATTTTTGCAGAAGTAAATTGTAATTATGATTCCATTTAACAAACCATACCTAACAGGTAGAGAGACTTTTTACATCGAAGATGCTGTAAAATCTGGCAAGATATCTGGTAACGGTAAATACACACAAATGTGTCAGAGTTTTTTTGAGACCAGATATGGTTTTAAAAAATGTTTGTTAACGACATCTTGCACAGATGCACTCGAAATGTGTGCTATTTTGCTAAATATAGAATCTGGCGACGAAATTATTGTTCCGTCATATACTTTTGTATCAACAGCTTTAGCATTTGTAAGACAAGGAGCAAAAATTGTTTTTGCCGACAGTCGCACTGATCATCCGGGAATTGATGAAGATAAAATTGAAGAACTAATCACACCAAAAACTAAAGCAATTGTAGTTGTTCATTATGCTGGGGTAGCCTGTGATATGGATAAAATAATGAGTCTTTCTTCAAAACATAATTTATTTGTAATTGAGGATGCTGCACAAGCAATAGAAAGCTATTACACAGGAAAGGACGGAAAACGAAGAGCTTTGGGGTCAATAGGACATTTGTCTGCTTTTTCGTTTCACGAAACTAAAAACATACAATGTGGAGAGGGTGGGATGCTTTGTATAAATGATGAAATGTTCATTAAAAGATCAGAAATAATCTGGGAAAAAGGAACAAACCGAGCTGAATTTTTTAGGGGAGAAATAAATAAATATAGCTGGGTGGACATAGGTTCATCATTTTTACCTTCTGAATTAAATGCGGCTTTTTTGTGGGCACAAATTGAGCATATTGACGAAATTCAGCAAAAAAGGAAGGAAATCTGGAATAAATATTATGAAATAATTATCAAAAAAAGTGAATCCTTAAATTTAAAACTGCCACTTTTCCCGGACTACGCAACAAATAATGCCCACATGTTTTATCTGGTTTGCAAAGATCCGGAAACCAGAACCGAAATAATTAGTAAATTAAGAAAAGAAAATATACATGCGGTTTTTCATTATCTTGCACTGCATAAAAGCGAATATTACAAGATGAAACATGACGGAAGAGAACTACAAAATTGTGATAGATATGCGGACTGTTTGGTAAGATTACCGTTTTTCTATGAGTTGTATAAAAACGATATATTAGAAATCTGTAAATATTTGAAATAATTCAATCTCACTTGACATTTATTTATTTAAGCAGAATAAACATGTATCCAAAAAGATAAAAAGTAAAGGGATATTAAATTCTACTAAGGTATTTAGGTTTAAAACTTAAAAATATCCTAGAAAACTATGTTTTTCATTTTGCTTTCAATTTAGCTACCACATAAACCGACTGGCTAAAGTGGTTCTTTCTTGTAAAAAAGTATTCAAATTGACCTATAAAATGTATTATTCTTCTTAAAAGTTTCTGCTTCCACGCCAAACAAAAAGGAGACTCAAACTCAAGCCATAAGCCTGTGTATTTTGTCCATACCGGAGAATCAATCGGGGCAATATGCTTTACAGTCACAATCTCCAGCCCTGACTTTTCTATAATTTTTTTTAATGTTTCTGCTGTATAATGAGCCACACGCTTTGGAGGAGAAAATGCCTCAGCATCTCCTGATCCAATCTTTAACTTCACTTTTAATGAATGTCTAAAATCAAAGTAATTTCCATTGGGAACTTTAATAAATATAATTCCGTCAGGATTAAGATGGTCCTTTTCAATCTTTTTTAATGTTGGTAAAGCTTGTGGAAAATATTCAAATGAATCAGTAAATGTAATAACGTCAAATTTTTGGGAATTCAGATTTACATCATCAAAAATCCCGTGTTTAATGTCAAGTCCGAGCTCTGTAACTGCAAACCTATGCATATTAAGGCTAGGTTCGATACCTGAAACATTATAACCCTTATCCTGAGCCATTTTAGTGAAGAATCCATGCGCACAACCAACATCCAAAAGTGATTTGCCTTTTGAAAATTTATTTATTATAGCCAGATACTTTTTAAAACTTTTGTATCTAAAATGCCTTACCTGATTGTTTAAAACTGGCAAAAACAGATATCGCATAATTTCATAGTTCTTTTCATTAAAAAGAGCCTCAGGTTTGCTGTCTCGTAAGGGAGTATATAACAAATTACATTCTGTACATTTGCCAACGATAACACCATTGTCAAAAATTTTAATTTTTTTATATGATTCGGATCCGCAAAGCGGACATGCAAACTTTTGTGTCTGATTTGTCATTATACTTAATTATAAAATAAATGATATTAAAACTGAAAGCATTGTCAAAAATAGAAATAATATAGATTTTATCAAATAAGGATTCTCAAATCATTATTGTCCGATAAGAATAATAAATGAACTTTTAAATTTTCTAAGTTGTTGAAAATCAGGACAAAAAATTTTGACGATTACAAATTATAAAAAGTAAGCCCTATTTAAAAAAGTG
>Ga0116157_10005080_pt1 | contig 12159 bp, 9 predicted proteins | sample AD_UKC048_MetaG_FD_89882 | JGI IMG/M metagenome (GOLD analysis project Ga0116157, IMG submission 89882) | Active sludge microbial communities of municipal wastewater-treating anaerobic digesters from USA - AD_UKC048_MetaG | ecosystem: Engineered > Bioreactor > Anaerobic > Digestate | place: USA... | reverse complement strand
TGTTCGTCAGTGCGCACGTTCAGGAGCCCCGCACTGCGTTTGACGATACGGGCCAGCTCTTCGGCGCTGTAGAACTCCAGTCGGGCCACGATGCCAAAGCGATCCCGCAGTGGATTGGTCAACATGCCGGCCCGGGTGGTCGCGCCCACCAAGGTGAAGGGTTGCAAATCGAGCTTGATGGAGCGCGCAGCCGGCCCCTCTCCAATCATGATGTCGATCTTGTAATCTTCCAGCGCGGGGTAAAGGATTTCCTCAACGACGGGCGAGAGACGGTGAATTTCGTCGATGAATAGAACGTCGTTCTTTTCCAGATTGGTCAGCAGGGCCGCCAGATCCTTGGGCTTTTCCAGCACGGGTCCACTGGTCTGGCGCAAATTGACACCCAGTTCATGGGCGATGATGTGGGAAAGCGTCGTTTTGCCCAGGCCGGGGGGGCCAAACAGCAAAACATGGTCCAGCGCTTCTTCCCGCTTTCGGGCAGCTCCAATGAAGATTTCCAGCTGCTCACGCACTTTCATTTGTCCGACGTACTCATCCAGCAACTTGGGGCGCAGCGCCCGTTCAACCGCCTCTTCGTTGGGGGACGAAGGAACGGCAGAAACCACCCGGTTGGCCAGGTTGGCCCGATCCTGGGAGGGCGCGAAATCGTCAGTCTGGATGCTCACTACGGTCGATCAAGTAGGGTGTTTGGGGTGTCCACATAAGCGCAAATGAACGAAAACGATCGCCTTTGCAGTAGCCCTTTGGGCCGCCCTTGCAGTCGCTTTTACCGTTGTTTTTGCGCTTTTCCGTCTGACTATATCGCGTGACAAGCCCAAAAAGGCTCAAGTGCTGCCCTTTGGGTGCCGATAGAGGTACCACACCACCCCATCCTGAATTTGCGCATTTTTCGGGTGGGCATGAATGGAACCCTAGAACAAGGCTTCGTCCCATGAAAACACGTACCCTCACGCAGCAGGTCTGTCGAATTACCCTGAGTGGGCTGCTCACCATGAGCCTGCTGGTTGCTCTTGGGGCGCTTAATCGTGTCTGGGCCGCGGGTGAACACGGCGCAGCTCCAGCCAGTACACACGACGAACCCGCAGCGCCTCTGAAAAAGCAGGCTTCGGCTTCCAGCCCCAAGGAAGTCGGCCAGCAAGTGCGCGAAGCACTCGACACTGCGCCAGGAATCAACAAAAAGCTCACCCTGGTGATTAACGGAAAAGAGCGGCCTTTGGGAGCCAGCATGTCAAAGGAGGCGCATGGCGCTGTTGCCACACCAGCGGCTGAAGCAATTCACCCCGTCAGCAACCCGCGCGATGCGGTCTCCGTTGTCAACCCACAGGCCAGTCGCCAGTACATCCGCGCCAAAGCCGCTGCCTTGACAGGGCACGAAGAGCCTGCCGCAGCTGGTCATGGTGGTGGTGATATTCACTGGACCTACGACGGCGATACGGGTCCACAAGCCTGGGCCAACCTGAAACCGGAGTTCAACCTGTGTGCCATCGGCAAACGCCAGTCACCCATCAATATCGAAGACTCCGGCACTTTGCAGGGCCCAGCCGAGCCCATCGTCTTCAACTACTCTCCAAGCAACGGCACCGTCGTGAACAACGGCCACACGATTCAGGTGGACCTGTCCGGCGACAACTCCATCACGGTGCGCGGCACCAACTACAAGCTGGTGCAATTCCACTTTCACCACCCCTCTGAAGAGCGTGTGAACTACAAAGGATATGCCATGGTGGCGCATCTGGTGCACAAGAGCCAGGAAGGCCAGCTGGCGGTCGTCGCCGTGCTGCTGGAGCCCGGCACTGTCAACCCGCTGATCAACAAGGTGTGGACCTACATGCCGCTGGATTCGGGTGACAAGGTTCGCATGCCCACCAGTCTGGTTGAAATGAATGAGTTGTTGCCGAATGACCAGCGCTATTACCAGTTCATGGGGTCCCTCACCACGCCGCCCTGTTCGGAAGGCGTGTTGTGGATGGTGCTCAAACAGCCCATGACGGTTAGCCGCGAACAGCTGCGCCTTTTCTCGCAGCTCTTCCCGAACAACGCGCGACCGGTTCAGTCTGCCAACAGCCGGACGATCCGTAATGCGCAATAACTAAACAGGTCGGCAAGGCAGCCAAAAAAGCAGCCCAGAGGCAGCTCAGAGGCTACCCGTTAGCGAAACCGCTTATTTGGCCAGTGCGCGCAGTGCCAGCTTGATGCCCTCGCTCACACCCACATCCGATGGCAGGGCCTTCAGTGACACCGCGGCCTCCTTGTCGCTGTATCCCAGCGCCAATAAAGCCTGCAGGATATCGGCCTGGGCATCATTGGCCACATTGGCTGGCATGCCGATATCGGCCCCCAACTTGCCTTTGAGTTCGAGCAACAGCCGCTCAGCCGTCTTCTTGCCAATTCCAGGCACCTTCACCAGACGCCCGGCCTCTTGCAGCGTCACAGCCTGTGCCAGCTCCGACACATTCATCCCAGACAACACGGACAGAGCCGTGCGTGGCCCCACACCCGATATCTTGATCAGCTGGCGAAACGCCTCCCGCTCAGATGGTGAGCCAAAGCCATACAAGATCTGGGCGTCCTCGCGCACCACAAAGTGCGTCAGCAGCGACACTTTCTCGCCCGCTGCCGGCAGGTTGTAGAAGGTGCTCATGGGTACATGCACTTCGTAGCCTACGCCGCCGCAGTCCACCAGCACCTGCGGCGGGTTCTTGTCGCTCAGCGTACCTGTCAATTTGCCAATCATCGTTCGCCTGTCATGTGTTGCGTGTTTTCTTGCCTATGATGAGGCTCCCAATTCAGGAATTATCAACTTGATTCTCCGACACCTGTTCTCCCCGCCCAACAACACCCGCTTGACACACCTGTGTGGCCCAATGGACGAACACCTTCGCACCATCGAAGTGGCTCTGGGGGTCAAGATCGCCCACCGCCACGAACAGTTCAAGGTGGACGGCCACAAAGAAAAGGCCAAACGCGGCATGGAAATGCTGCAAGCGCTGTATGAAATTGCGGCCAAACCCATCAGTGTGGCCACGGTGCAATTGATGCTGGCCGGAGACGCTGACATGGTGGACGGTGGTGCGCCGGGTCTGCAGACCCGCCGGGCCGACTTGCGCCCCCGCACGCCCAATCAAGCCACTTATCTGGATAACATTGCCAGTCACGACATTACCTTTGGCATTGGCCCGGCCGGCACCGGCAAGACTTATCTAGCGGTGGCTATGGCGGTGGATGCCCTGCAGCGCAGCACGGTTCAACGCATTGTGCTGACCCGCCCCGCCGTGGAAGCCGGCGAGCGCCTGGGTTTTTTGCCCGGCGACCTGAACCAGAAAATCGATCCTTACCTTCGCCCGCTTTACGACGCACTCTATGACCTGATGGGTTTTGAGGCGGTGCAAAAGGCGTTCGAACGGCAAACCATCGAAATTGCACCGCTGGCCTTCATGCGCGGACGCACGCTGAACAACGCCTTCATCATTCTGGATGAAGCGCAGAACACCACCACCGAGCAGATGAAGATGTTCTTGACACGCATTGGATTTGGCGCGAAGGCAGTGGTCACGGGTGACGTCAGCCAGATTGATTTGCCCAAAACCCAGCTCAGCGGCCTGATTGACGCTGAGCGTGTGCTCAAACGCGTCAAGGGCATTGCGATATGCCGCTTCACCAGTGCCGATGTCGTGCGCCATCCATTGGTGGCCCGGATCGTGGACGCTTATGATGCACCCCGAAAAAAAGCTGATTCACTATCATTAATATAGCTACTCAGGCATATCCGACGAGGGCTAGAGTCCAATTTACTTGCTGAAAATGCTTAAAAAACTGACTTTGTCGCTGCAGTTTGGCCCGCTGAAAGATGCTGCCCGTCATCGCGCAGCCTTGCCCCGCCACAAGGTGAAGCGCTGGATTCGCCACGCACTGGATGCAGACGCGGAAATCACCGTGCGAATTGTGGATGCCGACGAGGGCCAGGCGCTCAACCGCGATTACCGTCGCAAAGATTACGCCACCAATGTTTTGACGTTCGACTACACGCAAGCGCCTGTTGTGACTGCGGACCTGGTACTGTGCGCGCCGGTGATTGCCCGGGAGGCCAGAGAGAACCGTAAAACCCTGCAGAACCATTACACACACCTGCTGGTCCACGGCACGCTGCACGCCCAGGGCTGGGACCACGAAACCAGTGAGTCCGACGCACTGGCGATGGAAGCGCGGGAGATTGCGATATTGGCGGGGCTGGGGGTCAAAAACCCCTATTCATGATGGTGAGACCCTGCATCATGCGTCTAATTTCCCGGCAGTTGCCCGCCCTGCTCGGCCTGGCGATCCACACCGCTGCGAACGCTCAAAGCGCTCCATCGCAACCGGCCGGGCAGCCGGCCATCGAGTGGGGAGGCCCACAGACCTGGGCGTTTGCACCAGCGCGTGACACCTTCAGCGCCGACGCCCTGCTGGACCTGCGCACCCTCAACGATACAGTGGCGGGCGAAACCGGCTTTGTCAGGGCGGACGCGAACGGCGACTTTGTGCGGGGCGATGGCCGCCCGCTGCGCTTTTGGGCCGTGAATACCGATGTGGCGCGTCACACATCTGCAGCGCGGCCGCTGTGGCTTCAGGGCGTGCCGGACCTCGCGCGCCACGCCCGGTTTCTGGCCAAACGCGGCGTGAATATGGTGCGTCTGCACCAGCAGCTCAGCCCTGATCTGGGCAAAAACCCGGGCGCATCCCTAACCGACATCAACGAATCCGAGCGCGATGCCATCTGGCGCACGGTGGCCGCCATGCGTAAAGAAGGCATATACACCACGATTTCGCCGTACTGGGCGGTGCCGATGAAGTTCTCTGCGGCTTGGGGCATAGACGGCGGTACCCAGCAATCAGCGCTTGGGCTGCTTTTCTTCGATGAAAAATTGCAGGGTGCCTATAAGGTCTGGCTGCGCAAGCTGCTGACCGAGAAGAACCCTTACACCGGCATCACGCTGGCACAGGACACGAGCGTTGCCATCATCCAGCTGCAAAACGAGGACAGCCTGCTTTTCTGGACGGTGAACGGCATCAAGGGCCCGCAGCGGCTGGCGCTGGAGCGACGCTACGGCGAATTTCTGACGCAGAAATATGGCTCGCTCCAGAAGACGCTGGGCATCTGGAAGGGCGCAGGTGACGCCGCCGATGCGCCGGCCGAGGGACGTCTGACCCTGCTGAACCTGTGGGAACTGACTCAAACGCCTCGCAGCTTGCCTGTGTTGGGCGATCTGCGTGATTTGCGTGGTGGCCAGGCAGTGCGCCGGGCGGACCAGACCGAGTTTTTTGCCCGGACCATGTATACCTTTAACCAGAAGATGGTGGAGTTTCTGCGCGAGGGTCTGGGTGTGAAGCAGCTGATCAACGCCGGCAACTGGAAAACGGGCAGCAGTGTGCACCTGAACGATGCCGAGCGGTGGTCCTACACAGCTGCCGATGTGGATGCCGTCAACGCCTACACCGGAGGCATCCACAAAGGGCCGAACGAGGGCTGGGCCATCATCAATGGCGATCGGTTCACCAGCGACAGCGTATTGCTCAACCCCCGGTTACTGCCTATCAACTTGAAACAGACTTTGGGTCGACCCATGATGCTGACGGAGGGCAGCTGGGTCATGCCCAACGGCTTTGCGGCAGAGGGCCCGTTTTTAATTGCGGCCTATTCCTCACTCTCAGGCGTCGATGGCTACTACTGGTTTTCCACTCGCAATGAAGAGGGTTTCACGCCACCCCAGTCGGCCAACGGATACTTGCCGTCACAGGGCAAATGGCTGTTTGGAACACCCGACATGCTGGGCAGCTTTCCAGCTGCCGCGCTGGCATTTCGCTTGGGCTACATCGCACGTGGCGCACCGGTCGTGCTGGAAAACCGCGCCCTGCAAGATGTGTGGGACCGCAAAACACCCATTCTGACTGAGGAGCCCAGTTTTGACCCCAACCGCGATGCGGGCGATATTGCCAAAGCGTCCAGCGTGAAAACTGGCGTGTCGCCGGATGCATTTTTGGTGGGACCTGTTCAGGTGGCTTTTGATAAAGACCCTGCCCGATCACAGGCTGGGCCGATGGATCAGTGGATCACGCCAAAGGGCATTCAGTCCAACACCGGGGAACTGGCCTTCAGCCCCGAGTTGGGTTTCAGCACTATCAACGCCGCGCGGGTGCAAGGTGTTGCCGCCCATTTCGGTCGCGCGCCTCAACACCAGATGAGGGATGTGCGATTCACTTCTGGCAATGCCTTTGGCGCCGCCATGGCCGTCTCAATGGACGGTGCACCGCTTAAGTCCTCGAAACGAATTTTGTTGCAATATGCAACGCAGAGTCGACCCACTGGATGGCAGGACGCACTGGCGCCCATCAAGCTGGAGGATGGACGGACGTTGAGTGGTTTCGAAGTGATTTCTTATGGACGTGCCCCCTGGCAGGTGATCAAGGCGCAACTGGAAGTAACCGTCAACAACCCCGGCCTCAACACGGCCACCGTGCTCGACATGAACGGCATGCCGATTCATACCATCGCGCTTGTGAAGTCAGCGACAGGCGTGAGTCTGCGTTTCCCTGCCAACGCCATGTACGTCATGCTGCATTAGGTCCAAGCCAATCAGTCGGGCGATATTCGCATCGGGATCGTTACCGGACCGTCATTCACCAGTTGCACCTTCATGTCTGCTCCAAACTGCCCCGTCTGAACCACGGGGTGTGCGAGTCGGGCTTGGGCAACAAAATAGTCATACAACCGACGCCCCTGGGCAGGTGGCGCAGCTGCTGTAAAGCCGGGCCGGTTGCCAGCTGACGTATCCGCGGCCAGGGTGAACTGACTAACGATGAGCAATCCACCGGACGCGCCAAGTCCATCCATATTCTGAACACTGTTGTTCATCTTGCCGGCATCATCACCAAAGATTCGCAACTTCAATAGCTTGGCCAATAATTTGTCGCCCTGCGCCTCGCTGTCGCGCGGCTCCGCACACACGAACACCAGCAGGCCCGGGCCAATTTCGCCTGAGGTTTGACCCGCAATCGTTACACGGGCCTCTGTTACACGTTGTATCAATGCCAGCACGGTTTTGCCTTATTCTGGTCGCCTGTTGAATCAGCGGAGACCGCTTTGAAAAAATTATTGTCCACGTTCGCCCTGAGCTTTGCCGCTGTATTGTGCGGCAGCCTGATCGCCACTGCGGTGCTGGCCCAAACCACGCCAGCACCAGCTGAAGTCACGAAGCCTGCCCCAGCCAAAAAGCCGGTCAAGCCGGTTGCCAAAGCACCCGCCGTGAAACCTGCCGCAGCAAAGCCGGTTGCTGTGGCCCAGCCAGTTGCATGGCCTGGTCAGTTGGCGAGTTGCAAAACTGAAGCTGGCATGAACCCCATCAAGCGTGAGATGTGTGTGTGGAAATTCTGCAAGGGAAACTGGGGTAAAGGCGGTTGCCCCGAAGAATCCAAGCCCAACACCAACCCATCAGCCAATTGACCGGGCGAGCCACTTAGATCAGGTCTTTGGGATCGTCGAAATGAGCCTCCACGTCGCTGGGCAAGAGCTGGATGGTCGCCCTCAAGCCCGGCACTGAACTCATCAGGGATTGTTCGACGCTGGTTCTCAGGGCCGCTGCCCGGCCAAGCGACCAGCTGGCCGGCATGTGCATGTGCAGGTCCACAAAACGGCGCTGACCAGAGCGGCGTGTAGTCAAGTGATCAAAACGGATCGTGGGGTGGGTAAACCCGTCAAGCGCCTTTCGGATTTCTTCCATCACCTCTGGCTCAACCGCCTCGTCCATCAAGCCTTGGGATGAGCGCCACATCAAATGGAACCCTTCCCACAAAATATTGAGGGCGACACCGATCGCCACGACGGCGTCAAGCCATAGCCAGCCCGTAACGCCGACAGCGGCAATTCCGACCACCACGCCCACAGATGTCCAGACGTCGGTGACCAGATGTCGCGCATCCGCCTCCAGTGCGATTGAACGATGTACTTTGGCCGCCCGGAACATGACCCAAGCCAGGCCACCGTTCAGCGCTGAACTGACCACAGACAAGGCAAGTCCCCATCCAACCGCCTGAATGGGTTGTGGGTCAAACAACCGATGCCCAGCCGCCCAAACAATGCCCATGGCCGCGGCAATGATCAGGATCCCCTCGAAGCCCGAAGAGAAATACTCTGCCTTGTGGTGCCCATATGGATGGTCATCGTCAGCGGGCCGTTGGGCAATAGTCACCATCATCAGCGCAAAAATGGCGCTGGCGAGGTTCACAAAAGATTCCATGGCGTCGGATAGCAATCCCACCGAATCCGTGATGTACCAGGCCAGCGTTTTCAGCGTGATCGTGATGACGGCGACCACCACCGAAGCCCACAGCAGCGTCCTGGGTGAGGGCAGCTCAATGCGGGAAGTCGTGGTGGCACTCATGATCAGGGACCCGGTGGATCTAGGCCAGTGTGACTCGCGCAAACTTGCGCTTGCCCACCTGCACCACATAGGTCCCGGCGCCCAGCTTGAGGCCCTTGTCGCTAACAACATTGGAATCCACTCGCACGCCACCGCCGTCGATCAGGCGGTTACCTTCACCACTGGAGGCAGCCAGCCCTGCCATCTTGAGCAAGGCACCGATGCCGACCGGCGCGCCACCCTCCCCCAGCGGCAAAGCCAATTCGTCAATCTCGACCGGTACGCCACCCTTGCTTCGGTTGATAAAGTCCTGTTCAGCCGCATCTGCTGCTGCCTGCGAGTGGAATCTGGCCGTGATTTCTTTGGCTAAAGCGACCTTGGCGTCTTTGGGGTTACGCCCAGCCTCGATCTCTGCCTTCAACACAGCAATGGCTGCTTCGCTCTTGAAGCTCAGCAACGTGTACCAGCGCCACATCAGTACGTCTGAAATGCTCAACACCTTGGCAAACATGGTGTTGGCGTCTTCCGAAATACCGATGTAGTTGTTCTTGCTTTTGGACATCTTCTCCACGCCATCCAGCCCTTCGAGCAGTGGCATGGTCAAAATGCACTGAGGTTCCTGGCCATACTCCTGCTGAAGATGACGTCCCACCAACAGGTTGAATTTCTGGTCGGTTCCACCCAGCTCGAGGTCACTTTTGAGCGCCACCGAGTCATAGCCCTGCATGAGTGGATACAAAAATTCATGCACGCTGATGGGGGTGCCCGCCTTGAAGCGGTCATGAAAATCATTTCGTTCCATCATGCGAGCCACGTTGTATTTGGCGGCGAGCTGGATCATGCCCCGAGCACCTAGCGGGTCGCTCCATTCGCTGTTGTAGCGAATCTCGGTTTTGGTCGGGTCCAGCACCAATGAAGCCTGTTTGTAATAGGTGTCCGCATTCGCCTTGATTTGCTCGTGCGTCAGTGGCGGACGCGTGGTGTTTCTGCCCGACGGGTCACCAATCAGGGTCGTGAAGTCTCCAATCAGGAAGATAACGGTGTGCCCCAAATCCTGCAACTGCCGCATTTTGTTGAGCACGACCGTGTGCCCGATATGGATGTCTGGGGCAGTAGGGTCCAGTCCGAGTTTGATCCGTAGTGGTTTGCCCGTCGCCTCTGAGCGGGCAAGTTTTTTTAGCCAGTCTTCTTGCGGAATTAGCTCCTCGCACCCTCGCAAGGAAATGGCGAGCGCCTCCCTGACACGATCTGTTACAGAAAACTGGGGGGATAAGGCTTGATTCATAAGGGTATTTCCGGACACGGCCAGAGCGCTACAGATATACTCTACGCTCGCTTTGCGCTGGATTTTAGACGCGTGAGCGTCGCAGTCGTGGCTCTTCAGACGAACCGCTCTGCCGAGTAATTACCAGGACATGATTTGACCCACGGCTTCGTCACAGTTGCAAACCGCTTTTTGTTCTTGACCGGGCAAGCGGTTCAACGACATCCCAAACGCATAGGTGCACTGGTTGCAACCTTGATGCTGGGCGCCGGTGGCGGGGCGTTTGCGGTGGCCTCGTTTGCCCCTGACGCATCCGAACTTCCGGTCCGGGAAATCCTGGAGGCTGTGCAACCGGCACAGGTCGAAGCCCAGATTGAAGCTCTTGATGGCAATACGTTCAATTTGTTTCGTTCTGAAGTTACCCGCTCCAACGACACCATTGACTCCCTGTTCAAGCGACTTGGCCTGAACGACTTGCAAGCAGCGGCATACATGCGAAAAGATGCCCTGGTTCAGCTCAACCTGTTGGGCCGGGCGGGTCGCAATGTCACGGCAGAAGCCTCCGATCGAAGCGCCCTGGTCAAACTCAGCGCTCGCTGGAGCGCGGACGATAGTGGCACCTTCAAACGTCTGGTCATCGAGCGTACGGCGCAAGGCCTTGTCTCACGCATGGAGACGGCTCCTTTGAGCGTCTCCTCACGGCTGACCGGTGGCACGATTCAATCATCCCTTTTTGCCGCCACGGACGACGCCAATATTCCTGATGCTGTGGCGACGCAGATTGCCGAGATTTTTTCGGGTGACATCGATTTTCACCGTGCGCTGCGCAAAGGTGACCGGTTCTCGGTGGTCTATGAAACCCTCGAAGGTGACGGCGAGCCACTGCGTACCGGTCGTGTGCTAAGTGCCGAGTTCGTCAACAACGGTAAGAGCTTTCAGGCTGCCTGGTTTCAAGATCCCGTGACAGGTGGCAAAGGAAGCTACTACACGCTGGACGGTGAAAGCCTGCGTCGCGCCTATCTGGCCTCGCCGATGGAGTTCTCGCGTGTGAGCAGTGGCTTCAAAATGCGTTTTCACCCCATTTTGCAGACTTGGCGGGCACATCTGGGCGTTGACTACGCGGCGCCAACAGGCACTGCTGTTCGAAGCGTGGGAGATGGTGTCGTCGATTTTGCCGGGGTACAAAACGGCTTTGGCAATGTGGTGATCCTCAAGCACCGTAACAATCACAGCACCGTTTATGCACACCTGAGCAAGATCAATGTGCACAAGGGTGAGAACATCAGCCAGGGCCAGAATATCGGTGCGGTAGGTTCTACGGGCTGGGCAACAGGGCCTCACCTTCATTTTGAATTCAGAATCAATGGGGTCCATCACGACCCGCTCACAATAGCCCGGGAAAGCGAATCAACCCCGGTGTCCACAGCCGCCAAACCGGCCTTTGAACGTCTGGCCTCCAGCGTGCGCCAACAACTCAGTGCCGCGGCACTGATGCAGGAAACTCGTGCGCAATAGGTTGTTGCCGGCCGTACCCGCGAGTGTCTGAGTTATTCATCGGCCTGATGTCCGGCACTTCGCTGGATGGGGCTGATGGTGTTCTGGTGGACTATTCCAGACAGCCACCACGAGTGTTGGCACACGCTTACATTGCTTTTACTGCTCCACTTATTGCGGAATTTCTGGCTCTGAACCGTTCCGGGGCGGACGAGTTGCATCGTGGCGCGCTGGCAGCCAACGCACTGGCGCATGTCTATGCTGGCGTCGTACACCAGCTGCTGATGGCCGCCGAAGTTTCTGCAAGCAGCATTGCAGCAACGGGTGCGCATGGGCAAACCGTTCGCCACAGGCCGCAAGAGTTTGACGGAACCGGATATACGGTGCAACTCAATAACCCGGCCTTACTGGCTGAACTCACCGGCATTGATGTGGTGGCTGATTTCAGAAGCCGCGACCTGGCCGCCGGGGGGCAAGGTGCGCCGCTGGTTCCAGCCTTTCATCAGGCTACTTTTGGGCGGTCTGGCGAAACCATCGCGGTTTTGAATATTGGCGGCATATCCAACCTGACCGTGTTGGGTGACGATGCCATTCTGGGTTTTGACTGTGGCCCCGGCAATGCACTGATGGACGGATGGTGTAGAGCGCACACAGGCAAAGCTTTTGATGCAGAGGGCGCATGGGCAGCCAGTGGACGCATTCACACTGGCTTGCTTGCACGGATGCTGGAAGACCCCTACTTCACCAAAGCGCCGCCCAAAAGTACGGGCCGGGACCTGTTCAACACGGAGTGGCTATCCGCACAATTGACAAACTTTTCGGGTGTGCCCCCCGTTGATGTACAGGCCACGCTCGCTGAACTGACAGCCGGCTCATGCGCTGATTGCGTTAGGCGATACGGCAGAGGTAGCGGTTCCTTGCTGGTCTGTGGAGGCGGAGCGCTCAATGCACATTTGATGCTGCGCCTGCAGGCTCACCTGCCTTCATGCAGGGTCATGTCGACGATGG
>Ga0116157_10005079_pt1 | contig 12161 bp, 15 predicted proteins | sample AD_UKC048_MetaG_FD_89882 | JGI IMG/M metagenome (GOLD analysis project Ga0116157, IMG submission 89882) | Active sludge microbial communities of municipal wastewater-treating anaerobic digesters from USA - AD_UKC048_MetaG | ecosystem: Engineered > Bioreactor > Anaerobic > Digestate | place: USA... | reverse complement strand
TTTACATGGTGATGTAGCTCAGCTGGTTAGAGCACAGGATTCATAATCCTGGGGTCGAGGGTTCAAGTCCCTCTTTCACCACCAATATATACAGGGCTCACAGAGATGTGGGCCCTTTTATTTTTCTCACATGGGACACTGGCGGGACATTTGAGAATATCAAAGCTCCTCCAAGTACGCCAAACAAAATTTCACCCACCAATTGATTTTCTAGTTAATATTAAGGCATATCCAATTACAGATAACTCTTAGTTGTAGTCTGCTATTGATTACTCTAGAACTTGTCTGTGTATGTTGGTTTATTCTGTGAGCACAAATGGCAACTATTGAAAAACGTAAAAACGATGATGGGAAAATAGGCTATCGGGTCAAGATACGACTTAAAGGCCATCCCCCTGAAAGTGCAACCTTTACTCGTAAAACAGATGCAAGTGAATGGGCTCAAAAAACAGAGGCAGACATTAAAGCTGGTCGTCACTTCGGTGCTAGTAAGATGCACACATTATGCGAATTACTAGACGAGTACGAAAAGAGCCCTGCACACACTAAACTTAAATCCGCAAACGAGATGAAGGCTCGTCTTGATTGGTGGAGACAAAGCTATGGTGAAAAATTACTAAAAGATATAACTCCAGCACTTGTTGCTCAAGGGCGTGAAAAATTGTTGGATGAAAATCTAACTGTGCGAAAACGAGGGGTGGATGGAACTGTAACTAAAGTAGCACTTGAAAAGAAACGTAGTGGTGCTACTACCAATCGGTTTCTAGCTGCACTCTCAAGCGCTTGCTCGCATGGCGTTAAAGAACTTGGCTGGCTAGAAAGAAACCCGCTAGAACGAGTTACTAAACTTACCGAGAGCAAAGGCAGAGTCCGTTTTCTTGATTCTGATGAACTGCCACGTTTCCTTACAGCGTGCCACAAAAATCCTGAGCTATATCTTGCAGTTCTGCTGTCACTCACTACAGGTGGACGCCAATCTGAAGTAATGAGCCTTCGCTGGGGGCAAATTGACCTTAAGGCTGGGAGGGCCACACTGTATGCTGGCACAACTAAAAATGATGATGCTAAAGTGATGCCGCTTGTAGGTGAAGCTTTAACCCTACTTCAAGAACGCTCTAAATTACGAAAACTCACAGATGACAGGATATTTCCACCGACACATCTAGCAAAGAAATCAGCATTTCTCCATCTACGGAAGCCTTTTATCTCTGCCTTAAGTGAAGCGAATATTACGGATTTTCACTGGCATGACTTACGGCATACTTGCGCATCCTATCTTATGATGAGTGGAGTTTCCCCGTTGGAAATATCGAAGATACTTGGTCACCGCACCATGGCAATGGTCACTCGCTATGCACACCTCGCACCAGCCCGTGCATCAGATATTGGTATAGCACTAGCGCATAAGTTGGGGGTAGCATGAAACATACGATTACTTTGCCAGTAAATAGCACTCGTGTTAAGACTGAAGAAATACCTTGGATAATTGCAGGTGCAATCATCCCTGCAGAACAAGCTTCTGTTGTCAAAATTACTGCTATTCTAAAAAGAGATATTTCCTCAGAGACTTACTACGATGAAGGGCTTGAATGCGCATCAACTCCACAAGAACCTCTAACTGACAGTGATTGGAAGTATTTATACAAATTATGTGGGCTATCTGGGTTACCGCCATTAATGAACGGTGGCGAACTCATAGATATTAAATTGTCAGATTGGGGGCTCTACGAAAAAGCTTTTGAAGAATACACTCTAAAGTGGATGCTGCTACCCTGTAGTAATACCGTATTAAAAATAGTGGCAGACAAACATAGGGATGCTCTTAAAAATGCCATTCTAAATAATGAAGTAGTTGTTTACGACAACCTCACCCACCAACCAGTGCAAAAACCAACAGTGTTTACCGCACTTAAAAATACATACATACGTTTAAATGAATTCATAGAATTTGTAGCCAAATATGATTTGGACGTAGTAGTGGACAATATTGTTGAAAATAATACCCTTGCTAATAATGCCAAGAGTAATCTAAAAAAAATCCCCGTGCAGAGTCAACAAGAAACTGCAATTATTAATTGGCTGTTAGATTCTGGATATACTCCCACTGAATTACCTGTCGCTAAAAATGGCATGTCAGGTGTAAAAAAAATGTGCCGCGATGTGTTATTAACACACTCATTATTTTCTTCAAAAAGCATATTTGACACTGCATGGCAAAGGCTTCGAGATGATTCTAAAATAATTGACGCTTAGTATCATCCGCCCTCATTCATAACCCTCACATAAAATCAGTGAGGGCATTAGGGTTGCGGGGAGGGTTGGTTAGAGAGTTATTGTCCTCATAAGTGCTGAATTAACAGCATTAAATGAGGATAAACTACATGACTAACGAACTACTAAAACAATCGGTATCTAATCAATTTTTGGTGGAAAAAGCACTACCAATACTATCTACTATCAACAATTTGCCAACGTTTTTTCCTATGGCAAGCCTAACTCCAGCAACAATCCGCGCACAAATATTTAAATCTGAAAATAGATTCAATTCCAAAGGCGGTCTCATAGCAGGAAATGGTCTTGAAGAATTTGGTGCAATCATCAGACGCAAAGGTACCCGCTCAGTGCTGATTGATGTCTCTCGATACGGTGCTTGGTTATCAGGTAAGGAAATCCCATAAAAAATTTAAATATGGTGCGCTATTTTAAAAGCAAATGCTGCTTAGAGAGATAGCAATAACTGACTTTATAAATAACCACATTAAGCAATTTTAGGAACACCTTCTTAAATAAGGAGAAGTCTCGTGCTTTCAAATATTATTCCCAATGCAACTTTGCTAACACGCAAAGAGGCAGCCCAATACCTTGGTGTTTCTGCTTCAACACTAGCAAATTGGGCTAGCACCAAAACATTTGTTCTACCCTACTTTCGAGTAGGTAAAGCCGTTCGTTACAGGAAGTCTGACCTAGACGAATTCATACAAAACTCTAAGGTTACTTAACTCGCGCACGTGTACGCACGCATGCACTTGATTAACCCAGCCTAAGTAAAAACACTAAATACAACAAAGGATTAGAGATGAAAGTAGAGATGGTAGTAGGAGATGTAAATGTAGAGGTAGGACTAGATAGACTAGTTTTAGCCTTACCTTACCCAAAGAAGTTAAAGGGTGATTTATTAAACCCAGTAACAGTCAATCAAATAGCTCAATATGAATTCGAAAAAGCTGAGTTTGTCTCAGCAATGCATTACATAAAAAATATGGTGGTGGATAACTTTAAGCACCACGTCATCAATACAAAAAACAAAGACTTGAAACGCTACCATGTATTTTTTAATGGTGGTGGTTTAATGTGCATATTCACGCTTGGGTTCTGTTTTGGTACAGGTGTTATCAATCTTGAGTTAAATCCCAGCAAACTATCCCCCAAACAATTTTCTGAACTATTCAGTTGGCTGGATTTATTTTTCAATCACGGATACCCAGAGCTGTATTCCAAAACCGTTGTGTCACATGCTGAGTTCTACGTGGACGCCGTTGGCGAAGATTTATCTAACCTACTAATGGTAGACGATAGCCGCAGGGCTACTACAAACTACAAAGGCACTACGTACCTTGGTAGGCGCGGAGCCTCCAACGTAACCACCATGTACGACAAAGCCCAAGAGCAGGAAGTCGAAGGCAAACTTGTCCGAATAGAAGCCAGAATTAACCGCAACGACATTAGATTCCAAGACCTCGTTGAGCATTACCTATTTAATCCGTTCGGTAACGTATTAGTCGTAGATATAAACCAGTTGCAATCAGCTGCAGATGAGTTTAACAATCCCCAAATTGCAAACCACATAAAAGAGTTAGGATTGGTTGGCTCAGTGAAGAACAAGCACGCACGCAAAAAGATGTTTGCCGTACTTCAAGAAAATACAGTGCCATGGTGGCAACCTGAATTATTTTGGGAGTCTCACCGAGAAATGCTGATGATGTTCAAAATGAATTGTGTTGGTAGCGTTGTATAAGTTTCCCCGCGAGAATGTTAGCTAATGTTAAATAATGTGAGGTGGTTATATGAAGAATGATAGGTCTCTGAAAGCTAGGCAACTTAATGCAGTGCAGTTGTTAGCTGTAGGCACCCCAGCCTATCAAGTAGCGGCAAAGCTGGAAGTTTCAACGATGACAATCTACCGTTGGCAGAAACTCCCAGAGTTTGAGGCTAAATTAAATGCTATTGCATCATCTGGGCTGGAAGAAATAGCTAAGAAGATGAACGCCACTGCACTAACCGCTGTGGAAACGTTACAGGAAATCATGTGTGACTTACGAGAACCCTCCTCTAGCCGCATGAAAGCAGCTATTGGAGTACTTGGTGCCATGTCATCCGTAAATTCTGCATTAGAACGTAGTCTTAAACATAGGGTTGCTGATTTTGACTTGAATAATCGACTCGGCGACCGAGCATTCACCTACGATGCCGATTGTAATAGGTATCCAACATTTATAGAGCCAACAGTTGAGTGTCATGATGGTGTGTGTGTTATTTAGCTTACTTACTCAAAAAACCATCAATGATTTAACGATTCTGAGACTTAATGAGTATTTCAGTGAAAAGAGCCACCTAGAATTTTTTCAAAGGAGCCACCTGTTATTATTTGAAAGTAGCCATCAATAATTATTCAACGTGAATCTTTTTTGAATGAGTAATTAGGGGACAAAGCGGCCGTACGATTTAGCCACATCTACTTCTGCATCGGGCCCAAAGCGACCCGTCATCAAATAAAAAACCTCAATGATTTTTTCAGTTAAGGCGTGTTTTTTATAAATGAATTGCGTCCGTACTTGCTATTTATTATCATACGGACAGAGCAATAGTTAACTATAAGATTAAAAAAAATAACATGTCAAAATCAACATTCACAATATTATTATACGGACGCATGCGTCCGCTTATAACAGTTAGCTCCTAGGGGAGTCTGAATTGAGTAAGCGAGTTCCAGCACGAATCACCTGCCCGGCATGTAAGGCTCAATTTGATGTCGAGCTCTATAGGTCGTTGTGGGTCGAGGACCCTCAAAATCGTCGCCTAGTAGCAGATAACCAGCTTAATCTCGTAACTTGCCCACATTGCCATGTAAGCACACGCTTTGAGTTCCCAGTACTTTGTACAAATGTTCAGCGGAAAATAGCTATTTGGTACGAGCCGTACCCCGATCCGGCAGTAGACGATGACATGCGTCAGTACGCACAGCACTTTGGGCCAAATAGCTTCTATGCACAGGCGCCCAGAGTAAGAAACTGGGACGACTTCAAGGCAAAGCTAACGGTGATGGAGGCTCTTTCGCACAAGGACATACAGCGCCCATTGCCGAATCCATCGCCAGAAATGGCTGCAACCATGAACGCCTTCATCAAGTCGTTGCCCAAAAGGCGTCCTTCATGGCTATCCCATCTCCAGAGTCCTGTATTCCGGCTTATCTATGCCGCATTGCCAATGACCGCACTGATTCTTTTTGCTGCTTGGAATCACCGAACCGACTTTGATGGTTGGCTGCATGACTTCGGAAGCGAAATAGTTTTGTATTTTGTAATCGTCACGGGCCTACTCTTTGGCCTTCTGGCCGCGATAAATGCCTTGGCGGACAATCTCCCCAGCGTCCTTCCTAAAGCCGCACGCGCCTACCTGTTCCTTGCTATATGTTGGGCCATCATAAGTTTTTTCGTGCTACTGCTCTTTGATCCTCTTGACTACGGAAGTCTTGGCTACATGGATGGCAGGCAGATTGCGCAGGCGATCTTCATTGTTGTCGGCCTTCCATTTTTGATCGGTCTTGCGTTCTATTCTTTCAAAAGGTTTGTAAGGTGACTGTGCTGGAGGCTAACCCAGCATCCAGCATCCACCGGACCTGCGCAAAAAGCCGCGTAGGTCGTTGAATTCAGACGTTGACTGCCTTCTTTGGGTGGGGAGTGACGATTCTCATTGTTAGCTTTGAAGAAATGTGAATATTCGGCCCAATAGTAGATGGTTATAAAATCCACTCAAAACTCAATTCGGACTGTCAATATTGACAATACTAAAAATTAGAGTAGGATGAAGTTATGCGCCGATTTGAAATCAGCTTGCGGGCGCTTAAAAAATACAGCTAAAGTGGGAGACCCGTTTTAGCTTAGCTATACGGGTTTTTTGTTTTACTATTGTATCAATCGCCGAGTTAAATTTGACAACTTGCAGGGCGATAAATAAATGTTGCTAAAGCGTCGCCATGCTCCATCTCAGCATGCCGACTTTTATCGGTTTGAATTGGTATCGGAGTAAAAATGGCAAAGAATAACGATTTACATAGGGAATCCACATCATTTAATTCACAACCTAAAGTACCTAACTTTAAATTTGGAAAAAGTTGGTTTTTAGTAGATTTGTATCAAATAAACTTATTTGTAGCTAAATACAATTCAAAAATTATTGTTGATTATGCAATTGAAAATGTCATTCTGAAAAGAATCAGACAAGACTTTCACCTTCCAGAAGTATACACACACATTAATCTTCTAAATACGATTATCATATCTAGACAAGATGAAGTCTTAAACAAGATGAGAACAGATCCCAATCTGGTTTGGATCACGCTTGGCATAGCAACATCTGGATGTGTATTTTGTAACAATCAAGAAATTTCGAATGCAATCGATGGAAGACTCGTCGGAATTGCTGGTGCCTCACCATTTAATTATGGTTATTCAGGTTTAAAGTTATACATTTGGGATCATGACTACTTTCAGAAAACCAAGAAAATGCCACAACCATTAGCTTATTTTTATGGTGGATTAAGTTTAATTGAAAAAAATAATGGGAGCTTTGTATGAATTACAATGAATGGAATATTTCATCGCAAAAATGCGAAGCTTGTGGTTGGGAGAATTTAGGTAAAGAGGCTGTAGTTCGTGAAAGTTTTGGTGATGGAGTTGAATTTGAGTGTCCTAACTGCAAAAATTATTTAGGTTTTTTTGATTTTCCATTGGCTAACGGTTTATTGGATGGCGGAACATTGGCTAAGCCTAATAAGGATGATAATGAGTTAATACAGAATTCTAAGGAAGATCATCCTCGCTTAATTAAATTAAAACAGGATGTTTATTCACTTCCAGTCGATTCTGAGTATAAAAGAGCTTTATTAGAGTCTATTAGTTTATTTTGTGACGATATTTTGAAGAGTCCAGAAAATTCTCCTAATCAAGGTTTTGATGATTTAGAAAATATCCAGCAAATAACTTTGGCAAGAAGAATGGAGGACTTATTAGAAAATGCTGTTGGAAGCAATCATTCGGAACCAACTGATTGTCCTTTTTGCCAAAAAAATGACTGTGAACATTTAATTGCAGACTTGGCTGTTACGGAAGGCCATATACGCTCTGGGTTGATTCTCAACTATTTGTCATCTAACCAAGAAATGGAAGTTTATGAGATTAAAGAGAAACTAGAAACGATTGATGGTGTTAAATTTTATGAATATGAAGATGATGAAAGCTCCGGAAATTATGGATATGTAAAATTCTGGTCAAGAATGCCTAAAGCAGTATTAGATACCTTGTTTAAAATCAAAAATAATATTTATAAAAAAAATTCAAATCCAGGGTGTGGTTTCTAAGTGCGGTCTAACACTACAATCTAGGTGATCACCGCAAGTTGCGCTTGTGTTCCCTACACTTCGATGCGGCCGCCCATATCTTCTACATTGACAGGCAGTTATGCGGATGAATGTGCCATGGGGCATTTCGGGGGACTATGGAGACGTTGAGATTTGGCGTGGTAATTTCTACAACCTATTCAAAACGTTCATTAATGCCAATAGTAAATTACCTATAAATGGAGTTGTTCGATTACAATAAATCAATCGCGCTACGTCTCTATATTAATATTTCAATATAGAGACCGATAAACAACAAAACCAAGAAAAGACAAGGGATTCCAGCCATTTGTCATGAAATTACAATTATTAATGTAGAGACCCATGGGTCTCTACAATTACTGTTAGCTGCTCTGAAAGGACTCATACAATGAAAAAATATCTTATCCTTTGCGTATTGATAACAGGATGTGCAACAGTAGGGAAAAAACAAGCTGAATGTGAAAATCAATATTCAGCATTTTCTGAGGTTGTAACATGTACAAAAGAAGCTTTTGCTAATAATGCACGAGCAAAAAACAATGCAGACTTTAAGTTATATATACTTAAAGGCGAACAATTAGCCGAGCAAGTTAAATTAAAAGAAATATCTGATTTGGATGCAAAAGTTGAATGGCAAAGACTATATGTCGACCTAAAAAATAACGAAGACAATAAATCAGGAGCTGCCGCCGCAAGATATAACGCAACAAAACCTCGTCAGACTGTGTGTACTCCAGTTGGAAACTCCGTAAGTTGTAATACCTATTAAATGGCAAACTCAAAAATCAAGCTAGGCGAGTTAAAAACCATAAGTGAACCAATTTCGCCTCAAGAGCGAATGGATGTAGCGTTTGATAATTACTTCGCGTTGTCAGACATCTTACAGAAAGACCTAACGGCCTTACTTGATAGTGAATCCAACTCGCAACATTGGCGTCGCAACTACATTCGCGTCAGTGCGTCGCTTATTGAAGGTCACGCTCACTGCCTCCGCGAAATGTGTGCGGTTAGCTTCGAATGCCTCGCACCTGAAATCTGTAAAGAAGAGCAGGAAGTCCTCCGTTCGGAGCGAAGTTTCAATGCGAACGAACGAATCAAACTCACTCTTCGCGTCGCATACAAGCTCTTCGAGTTGCAGCCCGCGCCAAACTTCGGCGGCCCTGAGTGGCCTCGCGCACAGCGCGTGCTTGAAAAGCGCCACCTTCTTATGCATCCAAAAAATCCAACCGACCTTCAGATTCCGGACAGCCTCTGGGTCGAACTACGTGGTGACGTTACATGGTTAATTGAACAGCTTTTCAACTTCATGTCTGCACTAGAGAAGAAACATGGCGGCTAACCCATCCATCAAGTGGGACGCTGCTGAAGCGCGCCCTTTATGTCAAACTTTAGTCCTTCTTGAGGAGGAGTGCCATGATCTCGAATCCCTTCCGTATTGCAGCCATGCTTGCCCTTGTCACGTTTCTGGTCGGTTGCGCCACAGAAAGAACAATTTCGCCATCCATCTCGGCTTCTCCGAGAACTGGGCTCGCAGTTTATCCCCCAATCTTCGCCGCCGTCTATGACGGGCGCACCAACGTAGAATCAAAGGACGTAGCTGCCACCCTTCAAGCCGAGCTAAGTCGCATTTACGGTTCATCGTTGGAGTGGACGGATTACTTTGCGAAAACGCCTACCGGTCGAGTCTCGGTCCGAGTGAGAATCGTCACCCTAGGCTCATCGTTTGGTAGTCGTTTGGTCTCATCAGTAGCTTTTGCAAATGCGGTCGGCACCGCTCAAGTCAGCGCAACCGGTCCTTGGGGACCTGTTGTCGGTTCAGTCTCATCCGAACAATCAGTTCTAGCCGGCTCCTTCTCGGGTGAGGGATGGTGGAATGGAGCGGCATGGCTTGACTTGGAAGTGCAAGACAATCGGGGTAGAACGCCTGTGGCCTTCACCGTGCCCATAGTCGCCGAGCAACGCGAGTCGAACATATGGGGCTATGCATCTGGAGATAAAGCAGCAAAATTAGCATGGGATCGCGTCGGGGTTCAACTTACAAGGGCTTTAGATGCAATCACTCGTACAGTTCGAGACCAGCAGCCTTGAGAGTCATGACTAACAAGTCCGTCAACACTGTCCCATGCAAGTGGCACTTCTCACAGGCCAGTTACGGCGGACGTTAACCCTTAAACCAAGATGGCCAATACCCGCCCCACACCAGTAAAATTTTTTAGCGCAGTACGTTTGTGTATTCTTTTGCTGTTCGCACCAAAGAAACTGATTGAAGAACAAAATCGGGATGCACAAAACCTAAATAATTCCACAGCTCCTGTTGAGCGAGAACATAGCGCCTACATAGTTCGCAGAGCATTTCTTTACTCGTTTCTACTTGTAATTGTGTCAGGTGCAATCGGGTACGGTGCAGGTTTGGCACTTGGTTTGTGGCTTTGCTGCGCTACAAGCAAACTCATTTCTTGGCTTCAAATCATTGGCGCCTGCCTCTTGCTCTGGGGCACATTATTTGTTCGTGGGTGGGAAATTGAAACATACTGTGGTGTTACTTTTACTGAGCGCATAAATCAGTGGCTCTATCGGGCTCTTTATTGTGTTGGCACCGCAGTGCTTGTTTGTTCATTAGCTTGGCCTCAATGTATTTCATAAGAGCTAAGCCATCCATCAAGCGGGACGGGGAAGTCCCTTTCATTCGTTATGCGTAAAAAAGATTGCCATGGCGAATAACTGGGACATCCCTGCCTGGTTAGAAGCTGAGGTTCGCGCTAGAGACAAGGACTGTGTCTATTGCGGTACACCATTCACCCTTTCCAAAGTCTCGAAAAAGTCAGCCGCAAGTTGGGAACATATAATCAATGATGAAAAAATCATCACAAGAGAAAACATTGCCCTCTGCTGCTGTGGGTGTAACGCCAGTAAAGGACAGAAACAGCTTTCTGTATGGTTGCAGTCAAAATATTGCAAAGAGCGTGAAATTACAGAAAAATCAGTATCCCTTATAATCAAACAGGCAATTGCTAATGGGCTATAAACTACGCATAACCCATCATTCAAGCGGGACGCTGGTCTTGTCTTAAAAAAGTAGACACATTGACCTAACTTTAACTAAACTTTGTGTATATTTTTAGGTTATTTGAAGGTCTGCTTTGCGGATTTTTGAGACTATCGTAGTCGTCTTTTTAAGCGGATACTAAAACAAAAAAAGGACGCTGATGCGTCCTTTAATTTCCAGCCAGCTATTACTTGGGTAAATCATGATGAATTGACCTCAATCTCCTGTCAAATTTGTTCCAATTTGCAAACACTTATTTACAAGTGAAATGTTTTTGGAACATAATGTACGAAATATGCAGTACTTTTCATACACAGAGAAAGTCGTCAGTTTAGCGAATCAGAAGGGATTAATCCGCCCTATTGATCTAGACGCACTTAACATTCCCCGTATTTATCTAACTAGATTAACCGCAAGTGGCGCACTGATAAAAGTTGGACGTGGACTTTATAAGCTTCCTGACCATATGCTCTCAGAATACGAGGGTTTGGCAATGGTTACGAAAAAAATACCTCAAGCAGTCATTTGCTTAGTTTCAGCACTTCAATTCCATGAGCTTACGACACAACTTCCACGCCAAATTTGGATTGCAGTGCCACGTGGTAGCAATAGTTCAAAGATTAGCTATCCGCCAATCAAGATGATTCAATATTCAGGTGAAAGTTATAGTAAAGGTATTGAAGAGCATCAATGTGATCAGGTACCCATCAAAGTTTACTGTATTGCAAAAACAATTGCAGACTGCTTTAAACACCGAAATAAAATTGGGGTTGATGTTGCGATTGAAGCTTTGCGGGATGCACGTCGTAAAAATAAAGTGACCACAGAAGATTTATGGCGCTATGCCAAAATATGTCGAGTGTCTAACGTGATGCGCCCCTATTTAGAGGCAACTGAATGACACAAGACCTAGCAGCATCCATCCGAGCTAGGCTGCTCAACTTAGCAAAAGCAAATAACACTGACTTTAACCAAATTTTGGTGCGTTATGCACTTGAAAGATTTTTATATCGCATCAGCCAATCAAAGTATTCGGATCAATTCCTACTGAAGGGTGCTCTACTTTTTGCACTTTGGTATGACATGCCACATAGACCGACCCGAGATGCGGATCTTTTAGGATTTGGTGACAGCAATCTTAAATCCCTTGAAGAAACCTTTAGAGATATTTCTAGCATGATGGTTGATGATGGGGTCGTATTTGACCCCGATTCTGTTACTGTTGAAGAAATTCGCAAGGAGGCTGGATACTCTGGCGCACGCGTAGTTATTAGTGCAAATCTCGCAAAAGCTAGAACTAAAACTCAAATTGATATTGGATTTGGTGACGTAGTCACTCCCAATCCGATAGATGCAACATATCCAACTTTGCTTGATGATATGCCACCCCCTAAGTTACGAGTTTATCCAATATACACCGTAATTGCCGAGAAGCTACACGCAATCGTATTATTAGGT
>Ga0116157_10005076_pt1 | contig 12165 bp, 8 predicted proteins | sample AD_UKC048_MetaG_FD_89882 | JGI IMG/M metagenome (GOLD analysis project Ga0116157, IMG submission 89882) | Active sludge microbial communities of municipal wastewater-treating anaerobic digesters from USA - AD_UKC048_MetaG | ecosystem: Engineered > Bioreactor > Anaerobic > Digestate | place: USA... | reverse complement strand
GTTGCTTTCGGGTTGAGGATGAATCAGGGGGTGGATGTTCAACGGTTGGAAGAACGCTACCGTATGGCTGCGCCAGAGGCGCTGGAGGCAAGGGTTCGGTCCTTTATCCATGAAGGGTGGCTGGATGAGAAAGAGGCCGGGCCAGGACGCCCGTTATGGCTGGTAACGGATCGGGGACGGCTGGTCCTGGACACATTGATGCCCTATATTATATAAGAGAAGAGAGGGAGTTAGAACGGGAGCCCGTTTTGATCTGCGATAGTCCGGCTCTGGTGGAATAATTCCAGAAGGAGGCGTTGGACGTAACGGCGATATTGTTCCTTGATTTGAAGCTGTTGAAATATTTTTTCTGATTTTCGAAGGCGGGTCAGAATATGGTCCAGGCTGTAGGCCAGGCTGCCCGTTTCTATAAAAATTTTACGGACGGCCAGAAGATCCTTATGCGTTATTTTGGGCTTGGTGAATATTTCCATGAACCGAGCTTTATGTTTTCCTTGAAGCTGACTGTAAGCGTGGCACACCAGCAAGGTTTTTTTGGATTCCGCGATATCGCTCAATATGGATTTCCCGATGTTTTTTTGCGTGTCAAATACCCCTATAATATCGTCTTGAATCTGGAACGCCTGCCCGATCAGGAGGCCGAGCTCGGCCAGAAGTTGTATGTCCTGTTCGCCGGCTCCGGCCAGGATCGCTCCCACGACCAGGGGGCAGTCAAAAGTGTACCGGGCCGTTTTGAGTGAGTAGTTGAGAAAGACGTCCTTCTCGGAAACCTGCGGGACCGTTTTCGTCCCATGCAGGGTGTCAATGAATTCTCCCATAGCCGTGAACACGGCGGTCTGGATGAAGTATTTGAGCGCTCGTTCTTTCCGGTCCCGGTGTTCATTGATAGAGAGAAAAGCATCGATCGCCAGGGCGTATACGATGTCCCCAACGACAATGCTCAAGTCGGTCCCTAACCGCTGGCGGTCGCTGGCCTTCGCGGCTTTTTCCATCATCTTGTGCATGGTCGGCTTGCCTCGGCGCAGATCGGAGCGGTCAATGATGTCATCGTGAATCAGCATGAAGTTGTGGAGAAGTTCGATGCAGGTTGACACATAATAAATGGAGGGGGTCATCCGGATGCGTTTGCGACAGTAACCTTTATAACTGCAAATTAAAAGCAGCGGGCGGATGCGTTTCCCGGGCCGGAGGATGAAGTCCCGGATGCCATGAAAAAGGATGGGGTCAATCTGGTCGAGCCTATAATTTTGATAAGCCTTGCTTAAAAAGGTGTCTAAACTTTGGTCGATTTTTTTTCTCATTTGTGTTAACATGGGCATTATCCTAACATAGCTGGGGCACGGCTGCAACTTTTATGTCATTGGGGCCTGCTGTTGTCCTCAACCCGGCGTTGGTGTTTTTAAATAACAGAAAAGGCATTTATTTTGAAAAGGAGTTTGTTATGAAGAATCGTTTTTGGGCGGGACTGCTGGTGCTGTTGTTATGTCCTGGTTCGCTTTGGGCGGATGAGATTCTTTTAAAAAACGGGAATAAGATTGACGGAAAGATCCTGGAAGAGAGCAAGTATTCCATTAAGGTGCTGGTGGATAAAAAGATTCAGACGTTTTACCTCTCGGAAATTGAGAAAATCACCCGGGACGAGGAAATCGCCAAAGAGAAAAAAGAGAAAAAAGAAGGGGATGCTAAGAAGAAAGAACTGATCCTGAATTTGCTGAAGGCCAATTTAGCCCGGGACAATATGCAGAAGATTTTCAATCAGATTATCGAACAGGCGCCGGAGGAAACCCAGTCGCGGCTGCGTAAAATTTTGTTGCCGGATGAAATTATTGAAAGGCTTGTTCCGCTTTATTCTAAATACTATTCTTCCGAAGAACTACAGGATTTGATCAATTTTTATACCAGCCCAACCGGGAAAAAGCACCTTGAAAAGACCCCAGAGCTTCTGGAAGAAACGTTGGTGGAAGCCGTGAAATATTTTCAGGATAAAGTCGCGGAACAGTAACCCATCGGCCCCCTAAGCCCTATGTGAGGGGGGCTGATGTCCCGCTATGGGTTGCGTATATCACGTCCTGTTTCTTAAACAGCGGTAATTAATGCCGGAAAAATCTTGACCGCATTTTTTCTCTATGATATCATCCCACTTATTCTTGATTTAAAAAATAGGAAAATATTTTTACCTGGAAGAAAGGTTTACGCCCATGAAGTACGGTTCTTTTTCAAAATCGGGGTTGGAATACGTGATTTCCACGCCGCTGACCCCCCGGCCCTGGATTAATTATCTTACGAATGAAAACTACTGCAGCATCATTTCCCATTGCGCGGGGGGATACAGTTTTTATAAAGACTGCCGCACAAACCGGATAACCCGTTGGGCGCCGGAAAACTGGCATTTTGACCGGCCTGGGAAATATATATTTATGAGGGATGGCGCAAAGGCGTGGTCCTTAACTTATCAGCCCCTGCGGGTTAAGCCCCAAAAATACGAATGCCGCCACGGATTGGGTTATACAACAATTTCCGCGGTCAATAACGGCGTTCATTCGGAAGTGACCTATTTTGTCCCGGAACACGATTCCTGCGAGGTTTGGTTGGTCAAGATTTCCAATCAGACCAAAAAGGAGAAGAAACTGGAAATTTATCCCTATGTAGAATTCCTGATCGGGGATTATCATGAGGAGATCCGGTACCGGAATATTATGAACCTGTACACGCGGGTCTGGTTTGATAAAGGACAGAAGGCTGTCTTTGCCCAAAAAACCGCGCAGTGGCAGGGGATGAATATCCAGCCGTTTGATTCGCTGATTTATTTTGCCTCGTCCCTGGCCGTGAAAGGATGCTGCACGCAAAAGGACGCTTTTCTCGGGCGGTATAATTCCGAGGAGAAGCCGGAAGCGGTTTTAGAAGGGCGTTTTAAGAATTTTCCTCTTTGTTCAGGGGAAGACGGCATTGGGTCTTTTAAGCATAGCGTGACTCTGAAGCCCGGGGAGACGAAAGAATTTTCAGTTATTTTGGGGCAGACGCCCGATGTCCCGGGTGTAGGGAAGCTGATTGCCAAGTACCGCGACCTGAAGCAGGCCAGAGCGGAATTTGAGAAGACCCGAGAGCTGTGGCGCAGGCGCGTCACGGAGAATATTGTTTTGGAGACCCCGGACAAGGATTTTAATACTTTATTTAATGTGTGGGTCAAGTATCAGTTATATATTTGTAACCTGTGGTCGCGGTCTCCGAGTTTTTATCATGAAGGGTCCGGCGGCCGGGGGTACCGGGATTCGGCCCAGGATTCCGAAGCCGTTGTGTCCATTAACGCGTCTTTAACCCGTCAAAAGATTTTGAAACTGGCCTCCTTGATCCGTCGTGATGGCACGTCTGCCCCAGGATGGTCGGAAACAGCGGGGCCGCACAAATTCCTCCCGAATAAAGATCATCCCGTTTGGCTGACGACGACTGTCACGGCCTATATTAAGGAAACGGGCGACAAGGATATCTTGTGTGAATATGTCCCGTATTTGAAGGATAAATGGATCAACGGATGGGAGGTTGATCCGAATTATCACGGCGGCGCGCAGACGGACGGGGAAGGGACATTGCTGGAGCATTTGGAAAAGAACTTAAGTTTTTGTTTTAATGATGTCGGAGAGAAGGGCTTTCCACGGATCGGGCACGCCGACTGGAATGACGCGATTGACGCGGCGGGCATCAAGCACAGGGGGGAAAGCGTCTGGCTGGCGCAGGCCTTAGTCCGTTCTTTGAAAATGCTGGCCGAGCTCTGTCAGCTCGTGAATGAGGAACAGAAAAAATCCGAATACCTGCAGATGGCCAAAACCATGACGGAACGCATTAATAACGCCGGCTGGGACGGGGAATGGTATTCCCGCGGGTTTGATGACCAGGGGCAGGTTTACGGCAGCAAACAGGATAAAGAGGGCAAGATATTTTTAAACACGCAGGCCTGGGCGGTTCTTTCCGGAGTGGCCGAAGGCGAACGGTTGAAAAAGATTTTACAGTCCACGGATAAGCATTTGAACGGCCCGCACGGATTGGCGCTGTTCGCCCCGGCGTTTTCAGGCTGGGTTAAAAGGCTGGGCCGGATCAGCATGTTTTCAGAAGGAACGAAAGAAAATGCGGCGGTGTTCTGCCACGCGGCCACGTTCATGGCGGTGGGTTACGCCATGGCCGGGTACGGCGCGAAAGCTTACGAAGCGGTCTGCAAAATTATGCCTAATAAACAGAAAAATATGGACCTTTATAAAACTGAACCCTATGTGTTCGCGGAATATTTGGTCGGGCCGGATAATCCTTACCGGTATGGGGAAGGTGCTTTTACCTGGATCACGGGAACATCGGGTTGGAATTTTATGCTGGCGACAGAGTGGATCTGCGGGGTCCGCCGGGATTTCCAGGGGCTCAAAATCGATCCATGCCTGCCTCCGCAGTGGAAGAAATGTTGTGTGCGCCGGCCTTTTAGGGGGGATATTTACGAGATTGAAATCCTCAACCCGAAAGGGAAAGAAAAGGGCGAGAAGACGATAACGGTAGACGGACAACGGATAGATGGGGACGTTATAGTTCCTTTTAAAGACGGCCAGGTCCACCGCGTTAAGGTGGTTCTGGGATAAGAGCGGGTGGGGCTTGTGTGATATTAGAGAAACGCTTTTTTGACAAAGTAAAACATGCGTGATAGAATACGCCGTTATCTATTCTTATATTAAAGACATAATGTTTAATTTAATCATCCCAATGATTTAAAGCTCATCCCCGAAGTCGTCGTTTTCAATATGAATTTGTTCTACTCATTGGGGCCTCATTTAAAGGAGCGGGTATGAAAGGGAAATTGCTGTTGGTGATCGGGTTTTGTGCCTTGGCGACCATTATCTGGAGTTGTCAAAGTTGCGGGCCGGCTGTGCCTCCCAATAAAAATATGATTACGGTATGGCATTGGATGACCGATCGGCATGACGCTTTCAATGAATTGGCCAAGCGCTATCAGGCCGAAACGGGCGTGGAAGTGGTTTTTGAATTATACGCCCCGTCTGACGTTTATTCCCAAAAAATTATAGCCGCTGCCCAGGCGCATATCTTGCCGGATATTTTTGGCATCCTGGATAAAAAGGCCGTGTTCGCAACGTTTATTGAAAGCGGATTCATCGCCAATTTGACGGAGGAATTTCAGAAAGATGAGGCGGCATGGGAAAAAAGCCTTTTCCCAAAAGCCCTTTCCGCCAACCGTTTTGAAGAAGGCAATGTTTATAATATTAAACCGGGTATTTACGGGGTTCCGATTGATGTGACCAATATCCAGATGCTTTATAACAAGAAGCTGCTGGAGAAAGCCGGGGTCGTGCGTGCTCCCCAGACGTTTGACGAGTTCCTGGCCGCGACCGAAGCCCTGAATCGGGTCGGCGTTTCCGGGCTGGTTTCCGGTTGGGGCGAGCTTTGGATGGCGGATTGCTTCGCGTCTAATTACGCGTTTAATATTATGGGAGAAGACAAGGTCATGAACACGTTCCGCGGGAAAGTGCCGTACACTGACCCGGAATGGATTGAAGTGTTCCGGATTTTTGATATTTTACGGCAAAAAGGCGCTTTGGTGGAAGGGATTGTGACTAAAGCCAATAAGTACGCGGAACAGGACTTTGCCTTGGGCCGGGCCGCTTTCGCGTTTAACGGGTCCTGGTGCGTGAATGTGTACCATGAGATGAACCCGGATTTGGAGTATGGGATTATCCTTCCTCCTAAATATAACACGAGTCTTCCCATGCGGATTTGGGGAGGCGCAGGATCATCGTTTGTTGTCAATAGCGCTTCTGAAAAACAGGATAAAGCCGTCGCTTTCCTGAAATGGCTTTCCGCAAAAGAACAACAGGCGTATTTGTCTCAGGAAACTTTGAACCTGCCGGCTAACCGGTATGCGCTGACCGATATCCCGGCTGTGCTTTCGGAATTCGCCCGGGCCATGGACGCGACCACCCATCCGACGATTTGGCCGTTGAATGAGGAACCCTTGGTGATCGAGGCGTTTGACAAGGGGATTCAATCGATTATCATAGGAGAGAAAACTCCCGAACAAGTTGCCCAGGACGTGCAGAACGTGAAAGAGCGTGAGATGGCGAAAAAACAAAAACGGAAATAACTTTTAAACGAAATTAATCATAATGTCTTTGGCTCTCAAAAGCAAATTTTCACTTCCAAACCTTCGAGATCACCTGGAGAGTTTCGCGTTTGTCCTGCCCGCCGTCCTTATTTTTTGTATATTTTATATCGTCCCATTTTACGAAATATTTAAACTGTCCCTGCAGGAATGGGATGGCATCAGTTTATCCAGAAGTTATATTGGATTTGAGAATTTTAAAGAATTGTTGGTTGACCAGGGCTGGTGGAGGTCGATGTGGAATGCCGCCTATATTACCCTGGTGGCCCTGACCTTTCAGAATGCGCTGGCCTTTGCTCTGGCCCTGGCCTGTGACCAGGAAATTTTTATGAAAGGGGTGTACCGGGTTATTTTCTTTATCCCTCCGGTGCTTTCCGAAGTCGTGGTCGGGCTTATCTGGTCCTGGATTCTTTATTCCGGCATGCAGGACGGCCAGCATATCGGGTTGTTGAATACTGCTTTGGAAAAAATCGGTTTTTCGAACCTGATCACCAATTGGCTGTCCAATCCCAAGACGGTGTTGACCTGCATCGCCGTGGTCCATTCCTGGAAAGGGTTTGGGTGGGGCTTCATCATGTTTTTAGCCGGGTTGCAGACGATTGACCGCCAGCTATATGAGGCGGCGCGGGTGGATGGCGCCGGGTCGCTCAGTGTTTTTAAAAATGTGACGGTTCCCATGATGCTGCCGGTGATCGTGGTTGTGATGATTTTAACGATCCTGGGGGCGATGCAGGCTTTTGTCCTTATCCTGACGTTGGCGGGCAGTTCGGGGCTGGGGGATTATACCGCCGTCCCGGTGACCAAGATCTTGGCGGCCATGACCGGGCAGAACCGCTACGGTTATGCCTGCGCCATGGGGGTTAATTTCGGGATGATTTTAATAGCCGTGTCTTTTGTCCTCAAGAAAATGTCCGAACAGATGAAACAGGCTTAAAAAGAGGAATACATATGATCAGCAAATACAGGGTGATCCGGGCTGTTAAGGCGACATTGATCCATATTTTTCTTTTGACCGTGACCATAACGTGCTTGTTCCCGTTGTTTTGGATGGCCCGTTCGGCGCTGATGAGCAACAAAACGATTTTTACGGATAAATCCCTGATTCCGGCGGAGATTCATTTTGATAATTTCGTGAAGGCTTGGACGCAAGGACAGTTCGGCATGTATTCGCTCAATAGCCTCATTTACACCTTTTCCGTTGTGATTGGGATCGTGGTGATTTCGTCTCTGGCGGCTTATGCTTTTTCCCGGCTGGAGTTCCCGGGCAAGAATTTCTTCTTTTACATGTTTGTCATGGCCATGATGATCCCGCTCCCCGGGAGTTTTGTCCCGTTAACGGTGTTGATGACGAAGTTGGGGTTCATCAATTCGTCGTACCCGTTTGTCCGGCAGCTGGGGTATGTGCTGTGTATGATCAACGTGGGCTTATCGCTCAGTATTCTGCTTTTAAAAACTTTTTTTGACAAGATGCCTCCGGACCTGGAAGACGCCGCCCGTATTGACGGTTGCTCGAAGCTGGGGATATGGAGGCATGTGGCTTTACCCTTGGCCCGGCCGGCCATTGCCGTTATCGTGATTTTTAACGCATTGAATGTTTGGAATGAGTATATCCTGGCGATGTTGTTGTTAAACGACATCCCGAATCATCCTACCATCATGCCGATCCAAAGGGGCCTCATGGTTTTTCAGGGAACATACCTCGCGGACTATCCTCTTTTGATGGCTGGGTTGACCATCGCTGCCGTTCCAATTATTTTGGTGTATCTTCTGATGCAAAAGCACATTATTAAAGGTTTGTCATCCGGCGCTGTCGTTGGATAATCAGAACTGGGAGGGTTTTTATTGTGAGAAAAAACAAACAAGGGGAAAAAACTGTATTAGGATTTTTATTCCTGGCCGGATTTCTTTCGCTGGGGTTGGTGACGTCGGGCTGGACGCAGGGTGCGGATGGCGAAAGCCTTGTTGTTGATAGGGCGGTTGAGGCGAAGCAGGCTACTGAAGCGGAGGGTTCTCTCGCGCCGAGCCCGGAAGAAGAGCTTTTGGCGGAACCCGAGGGCGTTGCTGTTGCGGAGGATCCCTCAGAGGAAACGGAAGCTCCGGAAGCGGGTGAGGGAAAGACGGAAGAGGAGAGTCCGGCCGAGGGTGCTGCCGTGGATGAGGTTTCTAAAGAAGAAATGAATATTACTTTGCCGGTGGGAGGGGAGGCTGTCCCTTACACGGACATCGAGCTTGAGGCGGGGGCGAGCAAGGATGATTGTGTCCGGAAATCGTGGGAACTGTCCAGCCAGAGGAAATTAGAGCAGCTGGATAAGCTGGTGGCGGTGGCGTTGGCACTTTTTGATGGGGAGGCCCGCAAAGAACAAGCGTCTTTGTCTGGATTCCCAGGGCGGGGTAAGGAAAAGGATTATGCTTATTTAAACACGGTGGCGACCATCCTGTTTGTGCAGGCGGAAGCGATGATGAATTATGGCCGTACGGAAGAGTCGATCGCGACATTCCAGAAAATTATTGATGAATATCCCTGGGCGCAAGCTTGGGATCCTTCTCGGGGGTCATACTGGTCTGTGGCGGAAAAGAGCCAGGCGAGCATTGATGTCATGACCGGGAAAGTCGAAGAAGAGCCGGACGAGCCGCCGACACGGTTGCGGACGCTGCCTTCCCTGGCCTTTCCCGGAACGGTCCAAGTGGTCGATTATCATAAATACGGGGAGTTTCTCGATGTGGGAACAGACCGGTATCATTATAAGATTAATGACCTTAAAGGGTTGAAAGAGGCTGTGGGGGAAGGGGTTTATCCCAATACCGCGGATGTGTTTAAGGATCCGAAATATAAGCAGGCAAAAAAAGAAGGCCGCCTTGAAGGCAGCCACTGGGATTTTGTGCACAGCGATGACCTGGAAGCCGCTTTTTATAAATGGGCGACGGCCCCGGAACCCGGCGGCGTCAAGCTTTTTTACCTGGGTATGATTTTTGAAAAAGCGCAAATGTATTATGAGGCCATTAAAACTTACCAGGCCATTATCGTTCATTTTCCAAAGACGGTCGGGTGGACGTATTGGCAGACGCCTTGGTATCCGGCTCAAGCCGCGGTTTCCAAGATTATTTATTTGGTGCGTTCCCACCCGGAATTAAATTTAAAAGTGAAATGGATGAAAATAGAAGTTAAGAACGGTTTTGATAATGATGTCAGCAACGATGTTGTGGTTACGTATCCTGGTGTCATTCAGGAAAGAGGGTGGATGGATAAAGTTAAGGAAGGGCTGAACCTGGATAAAAAGAAGGTGCCTTTACGCAATGTCACGCGGCGTTTGGGGGAAGGCAAGGTTTCTCTGGTGCAGTATGATAACGGCCACTGGCAGCTCCTGGTGGAAGGCAAGCCGTATGTTATTAAAGGAGTCACGTATGCTCCGACCAAAATCGGTCAGAGCCCGGATAAGGGGACCTTGGTGTCTTGGATGTATGAAGATACCAACAAGAACGGCAAGGCGGATGGACCGTTTGATGCCTGGGTGGACGCCAACGGTAATAATCAGCAGGACCCGGATGAATTGGTCGTCGGGGACTTTCAGTTGATCCAGGAGATGGGCGGCAATACCCTCCGGGAATACCACCAGCCGTTTAAACCGAACAAGGACGTTCTGAGGAAGCTTTATGAGGAATATGGGATCCGGGTGATCCTGGGGGATTTCCTTGGGAAATACACTCTGGGGTCTGGGGCGTCCTGGTTTGAAGGGACCGATTATGAAAATCCGGAACATCAGAAGAATATGATGGAATCCGTCCGTCAAATGGTTATGGAACATAAGGATGAGCCTTATCTTTTGTTTTGGCTTTTAGGGAACGAGAACAATTACGGAGTCGCCTCTAACGCAGATAAGAAGCCGGAGGCGTATTATAAATTCGCCAATGAGGTGGCTAAAATGATCAAAAGCATTGACCCTAACCATCCGGTGGCGTTATGTAACGGCGACACCCTGTATCTGGATATTTTCGCGAAGAACGCTCCGGATATTGATATGTTTGCGGCCAATGTTTATCGCGGTGATTATGGTTTCGGCGCTTTCTGGCAGCAGATTCAGGAGTCGACCGGGAAAGCGGCTTTTATTACCGAGTATGGCTGCCCGGCCTACGCCAAGCATCTCACGAAAGCGGAGGGGGAAGAAGCGCAGATGAACTATCACCGCGGCAACTGGCATGATATTGAAGCGAATATGGCGGGCCACCCGGAGGGCGCGGGGAACGCCATTGGGGGGGTTGTCTTTGAGTGGACGGATGAATGGTGGAAGAATTATGAGCCGTTTTATCATGACCGCCGGTCTGATGCGATCGGGCCTTTCCCCGGCGGATACTATTATGAAGAATGGTTTGGTATTACAAGCCAGGGCAATGGAACGCACAGCCCCTTTATGCGCCAGTTGAGGAAAAGTTATAAATTTTATAAGGAAGCCTGGAATTAAGGAGATACGGTTGTCCTCAATATAAAATTTGCTAAATAACAGGTAAAAATGCTATAATTACTCCATTGTTTTTAGTTTTATAATCTTAATAGGAGAGGGGGTGTGGAGAACGGATCTAGTTTTTATCACTACTATCTGACCGCAAGGTTAGATTTCCCCGGCAAGAGGCTGGGAACTGATATAAATAATTTATTTGAAGGAAATTGGGTTTAACAAATTGGAGGTAACTTAGAGATGCACAAAAAGATTTTGTTATGCATGATGGCGGCCATCTTAGGCGTGTCCTTAGCCATTCCGGTGCCAGCGGCTGCTTATAATTTTGGAGATTACCGTTCCGTGACACTGATCACGAGTGCTTGGCAGGCCTTAGGGGAGAATGATTTGGAAGCCGTATTGGCTTATACGAATAAATGTGTTGAATTATATTCTGAGCAGGCCAAAAAAATGCAGGCCAGCCTGACGGCTTATCCAACCGGCACTAATGATGAAATTTTCTCTTACTGGGCGTTAAACGATATCGCGACCGGTTTGTTTATTCAGGGTGAAGCGTACCGCAAGGCCAAAATGACAGACGAAGCGGTGAAAGCGTATCAGACCGTTGTGGATGAGTATACCTATGGCCAGTGCTGGGATCCGAAGGGATGGTTCTGGAAACCGGCGGAAGCCGCGAAAGAGAAAATTGCTATGATCGAATCCGGATCAAATCTGGATTTTGGCGACTATACCTCCATGACTTTAACGGTTAAAGCTTGGGAAGCCCTTGGCAACAAAGATCTGGACAGTGTCGTGGCCTATACGAATAAGTGCCTGGAGCTTTATGAAGCGAAAGCTAAAGAGATGCAGGAATCCATGACCGAATATGCTTGGGAATCCAAAGACAAGATTTTCTCTTACTGGGCGCTCAATGACGTTGGAACCTGCTATTTTATCAGAGGCGAAGCTTATTTGAACGCCGGGAAGAAAGAAGAAGCGAAGAAAAACTTCAAGAAACTGGTAGACGAATATTATTTCTCGCAGTGCTGGGATCCGAAGGGCTGGTTCTGGAAGCCGGCAGAAGGCGCCCAGCAGAAACTAGAGGCTCTGGAGGAAGAATAATCCCGTCCGCGGGCCTTTGGTGTTGATCCGTATTTCTTAAACAGGATCCTCAAGGGTGTTTCCTCAACTTGAGGATCCTGTTTTTCTTTATCATCCTGCAGTCAATTTAATATTAGGTTATGGGTGTTGATTTACATGAAAGGGCGAGATGTCTTATGAACAAAATTGTCTTTTTCTGGGGGCTGTGTTTCCTGGTAATATGCGGCTGCAACCGGAGCAGTTCCAGCCTGACATCACAGGGAAATTCGAACCGGAATGTTGAACAGGAAGAAACCAATTTCCAGCCGTTCCTTGTTTATAAAGACAAAGGGTCCAGGGGAAATCATTTTGTCCCTTCCGGTTTTATGCCGAACGGGAAATGTATTAATTTTAACGACGCCTGGCAGGAAAATTGTTATGACGGCAAAACCTGTATTCGTGTGGAGTATGACGTGGCTTGCTCGAAAGATGATCAGAAATGGGCCG
>Ga0116157_10005070_pt1 | contig 12171 bp, 10 predicted proteins | sample AD_UKC048_MetaG_FD_89882 | JGI IMG/M metagenome (GOLD analysis project Ga0116157, IMG submission 89882) | Active sludge microbial communities of municipal wastewater-treating anaerobic digesters from USA - AD_UKC048_MetaG | ecosystem: Engineered > Bioreactor > Anaerobic > Digestate | place: USA... | reverse complement strand
TTTTTTGCTGGCTCCTCTTTTTTCGCTGGCACAGAATGACCCTTCCTTTACGATCAATGGCAAACTGGCTGGTTATCCGGACGGGACCACGATAAGGCTGGTTCGTAATGGTGATAATACCGATCTGGCTGCGGGCGTTTTGAATCAGACGGCTTTTCAGTTAAAAGGAACGGTAACTGAGCCTGTACTTTGCTTCTTATTTATCGGTACTGAACCAAAGCCCGTAGAGATTTACGTTGAAAACAAATCTATCAGTTTTTCAGGTGATAAGTCAAAGCCCGGTGAGTTTAAGATTGAAGGTTCCGCTTCTCATAAAGACTTCGATTTGTTTGTAAAAGAATTTATACCCCTGGCCCAGCAACTCAGTTCTCTGGCTTCCATTATTAATAATACGATGCCAGGACCAGACAGAGACAGTATGTTGTCGACGCATAAGAAAATGGAGACGGCTGTTCAGCAATCAATTGATAAAATGGTGCAGGAAAAGCCCCAATCACTGGTTACGGCCTTTGTACTTTCTGCCACCTATGGTTTTAAAGAAGATCCTCAGCAGCTGGAGGAACGATATAAGAAACTGAATCCTTCAGTTAAAGAGTCCGAGGCTGGTAAACAGATTGCAACCACGATTGCTGACAGCAAGATTGGAGCGATCGGTTCCCTCGCCACTGATTTTACCCAGGCGGATACCTCCGGCACCCCGGTTGCTCTTTCCTCCTTCAGGGGGAAATATGTGCTGGTGGATTTCTGGGCCAGCTGGTGTGGTCCCTGCCGCGAGGAAAATCCCAATGTGGTGGAGAATTATAAAAAATTCAACCCCAAAAATTTTACCGTACTTGGGGTTTCGCTCGATCGTCCCGGGCAGAAGGCCCGTTGGGTGGAAGCCATACATGAAGATAATCTCACCTGGACTCATGTGAGTGATCTCCAATTCTGGAATAATGCAGTGGCCCGGATGTACCGCGTTCAGAGTATACCCCAAAATTACCTGCTGGACCCTGAGGGAAAAATTATAGCTAAAAACTTACGGGGCCCCGCCCTGGAGGCCAAGCTTTGTGAATTACTTGGCTGTAATTAATTTTCCTTATATGGAATATTCAGAATTCCGCAGATTGATTTCCAGTTCGATTTCCTGAGCCTTACGAATTCCGTTGTGTGTGCCGTGTTTTTTGTTTTCAAAAAATCAATATAGGACTGAGCCTGTGCTTTTAGTCCCTTGAGCAAGGGGGTTAGGGTATTGACATATGTTACATCGTTAATATCTTTCAGCGCTTTTTCTTTTACCAGCTTGCTCAGGCTCTCTATTACAACATCCAGCATTCCTTGCTGTTCCTTTAACACGGCAGTGGCCAGGGAATCGGTATATACCCCATCCACAGACGCATCAGAAATGCTTCCGATGACTATATACGCATTGTAGATATAAGCGGAGGATAATGTTCCAATGCTTTCAAGTAATCTGGTTTCTCTTTGTTCAGTAGTTTGTGAAAAAAGAACAGTATTGAAAGACAGCATTAAAAATAAGGGGAGAAGGCGTTTCATAATAGGTGCTTTTCCTGAAATTACAATCAGGAGCAGGCAAATTCAATACCCGCTTCAGGGTATAAAAAAAGGGCAGTACCCGCCCTTTTTTTAAAACCGATTTTTTTAAATCATCAGTTAATATCTTTTCCTTCTTTCAGTTTATCAATCAGCGCCTGGACATTCTTCTTATTTTGTTCATCCGGCGCCAGTGGCAATGCCTGGTTGATATATTTAAGTGCGTTTTTGAAATCACCCAGTGCAGAATAGCCCCGTGCCAGTCCCATTGAGGTCGTGAACTGGTTGGGATTTTTATCAAAATTCAGTTTAAAGACATCGAAGGCTTCTTTATTCATTTTCAGGTTAAGCAGTTGCCGTCCATACTGATGCAGATCAATCATATCTCCGAGCGGCAGAGCTTTCTTCATGACAGCAGCGGATTCATCAGTTCTTCCCAGTTTTTGAAGTATCCGGGCTTTGGTTGCCCAGGTGCCAAATATCCGGTCGCCGCTGAATCCGGCGCTGGTGGCAGAATCCGCCCAGAGCAATGCTTCTTCCAGGTTCGTATTCCGTTGCAGACACCAGTCAGCTGCCTGATTCCAGCTCAGCCAGAAAAACCCTTTTTCCGTTCTAAGTTCCTGGCGAAATGATTCGAGTTGGGTTTTGTAATAGTCCACTTCAATTTTAAAAGGGATAGCTCGTTTTTCCCACTGAAGCGAAAGCACCGCACTGTTTTCGGTTTGCTGATTGAACTCATATTTCAGCCATTCCACTGAATGATCGGTTGCCTGTGATTTTACTTTTATCCGGAGGGCATCCTCTTTTTCACTGTAGAAATAATGTCCCCAGGAACCTGAATTTTTTGAAAAGATCAGGGTGCATTCTGTTGGGTCGTAGGCAATAAAAAAACCGTACTTACCTGCGGGCAGGGGTTGTCCTTCAATCATAACATCAGTGCTGAATTCAATCGTCGTGTTTTCATTGGCGCCGGCTCTCCAGGGCGAGGATTTACTGGTTCCAAACTCCGGATCTGTAAATCCCACATGGACCAGGTCTCCCCATACCTTACCGTCCCGGCCTTTCACCCCCGGACGGTCATAATGAATGGAGACCTGGGTGAGGCCAATTTGCTCACTAACGGTGGCTTTCTTATTACCACCGCTTGGCAGCATGGTTAAGGAGAGTTGTGCCTGACTATAGTTTAGTAAAAGGGTAAATAACAGAATAGATAATACAGGTTTCATGATGGCTGGTTTATCCTGGTAAACTAAATAATCCCTTGCATATAAAAAGTACCGTCGTGATGAATGGAAGTAAAGATGGTTAAATGGTGTATTCTTTCTGCCCGGGAAGGCAATTTACACTCCTGGAATTGTCATCCGGCTCAGGATTTGAATAATTCAATACAGCTATCCATTATTTTATAATACCCGTTCGACACCTGATCATGCAGGGACTGTCGGGCAACAAATAAAAGGATTTCATCTCTTTCGGAAAGGGGCCGCCGGGTCCCGGCTTCCCAACTGGAAATGGAAGGAACAAAAATTATAGCAACGCAGTCTCCGCCACCAAATTCAAAATCAAACCGGATAGAAGATATCGTGTCGGTGTAAACAACATGGCCGCCTCTTCCCTGATTAATGTATGCCAGTTTTGGGTTCATTGTTCAGGTCAGATCAGTTTATGCTCATATGCATATTTCACCAGCCCGATCACACTGTTGGTGTTTGTCTTGCGGAAAATGTTTTTCCGGTGTGTTTCCACGGTCCGTTCAGAGATGAACAATTCCTCGGCGATCTGTTTATTGTTGTATTCCTTTTCGATCAGCCGGACAATTTCAATTTCACGGTCTGTCAGGTGCGCATCTTCGATTTGTTTTTTCCGTTCACTGCTTCGCTGCAATTCACTGATCACTTCTTCGCTGAAGTAGATGCCGCCACTGGCAATTTTTTCAAGGGCCTTTACCAGTTCCTGTTTCCCCACATTCTTTAATACATAACCGGATATATCGGCGTCATTGATCATCTCATTGACCAGGTCACCCTGTCCGCTCATCGAGAGGGCCAGTATCTTTACGGCAGGATATTTTTCTTTTACCTTCCGTGCCAGTTCATTACCCGGAAGTACCGGCATCATGACATCGGTGAGCAGAATATCGACGGGTATTTCCCCCATTTTCGCCAGGACTTCAGAAGGATCTGTCGTGGCAAAAGCCAGCCGGAAACTTTCATGGCCTTTCAGCAGGCTCATAAGTCCGTCTATTACGATCTGGTGATCGTCAACCAGGGCCAGGGAGATTTTGCGGTTCATGCGTACTAATGGTTCGTAAGATAAATCAATTTTGGTTTTGGCGGCCACCATGTTTATTATTTCCCAAATAGATGCAGGGGAGGGGGGGATTACAGTTGGGGAAACGTTAAAGAGTTGAGGGGGCCTAAAGGAGGAGGAGGTTTATAGGAGGGTTTAGAGGGTATTAAAGAAGAAAGAGGATAAAAGAAGAGTTTAGTTGTTTAGTGGGCTACCCGCTAAACGACTAAACAACTAAACAACTAAACGCTCATATAGGGATATGCAGCGCCACCACCATCCCCCGTCCCGGGGCGGAATCAAAGTCGACTGTACCCTTGAGGTATTCGATCCGGGAGCTGATGTTTTTGATGCCGATTCCTTTGAGTTTCTCGGAGTCAGTGGAGTCAAAACCTTTGCCATTATCTTCTATAGTGCCACTGATACCGTCCTTGTCCCGGATCAGCGAGATGTCGAGGGTGCTGGCACCGGCATGTTTGATCGTGTTATTGACACATTCCTGTACCACCCGGTAAAGCATGGTTTCAATATTGGATTCCAGGCGTTGATCCAATCCTTCGGTATACACAACGACTCGCAGATCTTTCTGGTTCAGTTTGCCGGTAAACTCCCGGATGGCATCTCCCAGGTTATTCTTCAACAGGGCATTGGGCATCATTACATGGGAAACGGTACGTACTTCCCGGCAGCTTTCATCCACCAGGTTGATTACTTTTTCAAAGGATTTGCGCTGGTCTTCATTATCAAACCGGAGTTCGGATTCAAAGGCGGACAGGTTCATTTTGGCGGCACTCATCATCTGACCCACTCCATCGTGCAGGTCTTTGGCAATACGTTGCCTTTCGTTTTCCTCGGCTTCCATCACCGCCTTTATGGCATTTTCCTGCTGGCGCATCAGCTCCGTTTTCATGGCGGTTTCCTGGCGGAGTTTATTGCGCTTATACCAGGACAGCAGGAGCAGGCTGGACAGCAAAACAAATCCCGCGATCCCGGCAAAAAGATAGTTCTGCATTTTTAACCGGTTATTCTGTTGTTCGATCAGCCGGTCCTGTTTCTCCGTTTCATATTTCGTCCTCATTTCTGCGATCGCCTGCGGGTTGGCATCTGCATACATACTGTCCTTGAGGTCGCTAATTTTTTTATAATAGGCGGTGGCTTTTTCAAAATCATTCGCGGTTTCATAATTACTGGCCAGCGAGGTATAGATCATGGGCAACTTAGCCGTGATCTTATTTTCCTGTGCAATACGGAGCGCCTTTTCCCCGATGGCAATCCCTTCTTTAGTATTACCCAGTTTGGCGTACAACCTTGATATTTCTGCCTGATCCGATACTATAAAAAAAGGATCCCCGACTTTTTCCCGTAATGGCTGCGCCTCCAGATAGGAAGAAAGGGCTTCATTGAGTTGTCCCTTTTTTACCTGGGCGTTCCCCAGTATAAATAACCCATTAGCCTCGGTAATGATATCGCCGGCCTTCCGGGCACTGGTAATGGAAAGGCGGGCATATTTGAAAGCAGAGTCGGACTGGTTCAGGGAACCAAAGCAGGAAGCCATATTGCTCAATGCCACACTGGAGAAATTCTGGGGTAATTTTTTTTCCCCGGTAAAAGCAAGGGACATCCTGAAATTCTGAATGGCTTCTTCAAACTGGTTCAGTTCCATCATAGCCCAGCCGATATTGACATAGGCTTTAAGCTTAGTCATATCATCTCCGGCTTTTTCCGCATAGTTCAGCGCTTTGTAAAAACGGTTCAACGCTTCTTTCTTCCGGTCCAGTTTCATACAGCTCACCCCGGAGAATGAATAATACAAGGCCAGCTGCGATATAAGGGCCGGTTGTGTATGGAGCCAGTCTATATACCGCTGGGCAATCAACAGGGCTGAATCTGGTTTGCCCGTATTATAGTAATAATAACAAACGAGTATGTCCGATTTTGTAAGTCCGGCTGAATCCTTTTGAGTGGAATAAATAGCAGAAGCCTGCCGCGCGTACATGGCAGAACTGTCAGGGGAAGCATACCGGTACGCTGCAGCCAGCTCAACCAACAGGGCCGCTTTTTTCGATGGATTATTTTCAATAATGATCAGGGAACGTAAACTGTCTCCCTTTTGCTGTGCATGCAGACTACACGCCCCTAAAAAAAGTAATAGAAAATAAAAACCTTTTTTCATATGCAATGGCTTACAGACCCAACACTTCTTTCATCGTGAAAAATCCTTTCCGGTCCTTCAGGAACTCGGCGGCCAGTACGGCCCCGGTGGCAAAGCCGGTCCGGTTATGCGCGGTATGAATAATTTCAATCGTATCTATCACCGAAGAATACTTTACACTATGTGTTCCGGGTGCCGGATCTTCCCGCTGGCTGATGATTTCCAGGTCCTCCGGATTATCACTGAGTTCATTCACCCATTGTTTTTTCCGTTTTACTTCGGTCAGCACCTGTTCGGCGAGGGTAATAGCCGTGCCACTCGGTGCATCTTTTTTCTGGGTATGATGAATTTCTTCCAGGATCACTTCATATTCTTTATGCGGGGCCATCAGTGCCGCCAGTTTTTTATTTACTTCAAAGAAAATATTCACCCCCACGCTGAAATTACTGGAGTAAGCAAATGCCCCGCCTTTTTCTTCACATAATTTTTTCATAGTGTCTAACTGGTCAGTCCAGCCGGTAGAACCACAAACGACAGGCACCCCAAACTCCAGCAGTTTTTGTACATTCTCCAGTGCACTGTGCGGACTGGTAAATTCTATTGCGGCTTCTGCCTTTGCAAGGTTTTCCTTCGTGAATTCATGCAGGTTTGGCTGATCGATGCTGATCACAATCTCATGTCCCCGGTGAAGGGCAACTTCTTCAATGGCTTTTCCCATTTTTCCATAACCAATCAGGGCAATGCGCATATAGTGGGTTGTTTAGTATTTTTTATAAATCAAAAAAAGCTCCTTCATACAGGCTGCTACAGATATTCAATTACAGACAAATGTAAATATTCTGAAGGGCTGACCACCCCGTACTGGCAGGTATTTATTTACCGATTTTCACCACCAGGCTGAGGCCGCTGGTGCGGGCTGTTTCACTGTAACCGGGTTTGAACCGGAAACTCAGGTCGGGGCTTACATCAAAACTCCTGAGGTGGGCATCTACCGTGGCATCCACTACGTTTAACCCCCAGAGCAGCAGGAAGAAAAGCACCGAATAGTCAATATCCCGCCGGAAAGAATTACGGTAATACTTGAGGGATTCAATATCCAGCGGTTTCAGGTTGGCCCGGATCAGGGAATAGAGGGCGCTGTCCGTCTGGTTATACTGCATATTATACTTAACCCGGTAAGCAAAGCGGGTATCTTTATAATTCTTGAGATTGTAAAAGAATACACCCCCACAAGCGCCAAGGGCTCCATAAACAATCGGGAGTTTCCAGTATTTTTTATTGTAAATCTGACCCCAACCTGGAAGGATGGCCGAACGAATCGTCGCTTTACGTGGAGGATGCGCTTTCATAGCAGAGTCGTAGCGACTGCTGCCACTGGCGGATTTTTTAACCACGGGTATGGAATCCTTTTTAACCGGTGTAGACTCCTGGGCACAGAGATGCGTTGAGGTAAGCAGCCAGAGACACAATAAAGAGAAGAGTATTCTCATGATGATTTAATCAAGCGGTGCATCCATTTGCTTCAGAATTTTGGTCAGTTCTTCCTGGGAATAATATTCGATAACGATCTGACCACTTCCATTCCGGCTGTTTTTCAATTTGACCCTTGTGCTGAAGTAACCAGCTAATTTATCTTCTATTCGCTGAAATGCGGAGGGTAACTGGCTTTTTGAAGTTTTTTTAACAGCCCCGTTCTGTTTATAAAGCGTGCGGACCAGGGCTTCTGTCTGACGGACCGAAAGTCCTTTATTCTTTATTTCCTTGTATATATAAAGTTGCTGATCCACGGTATCCACATTAATCAGGGCACGGGCATGACCCATGCTCAGTTCATTGCTGCGGACAGCGAGCTGGATATCGGGAGGGAGTTTGAGCAGTCGGATGAAATTAGCCACAGTACTCCGGTCCTTCCCCATGCGCTCTGCCACTTGTTCCTGGGTATACTCCAGTTCTTCCATCATCCGCTTATAACTCAGCGCAATCTCCATTGCATTGAGGTCTTCCCGTTGTAAGTTTTCCAGCAAGGCCAGCTCCAGCAATTGCTGGTCATTCGCCTGTCTTACATAAGCTGGTATATCTTTCAGTCCGGCAATTTTGGAGGCTCTTAGTCTTCGTTCCCCAGATATGAGGCGGTACTTACCATTCGCCATCCGGGATACAGTCACCGGCTGGATAATATCATGCAGCCGGATGGAGTCAGCCAGCTCCTGTAAGGCTTTCTCATCAAAATCACGGCGCGGCTGTTTGGGATTGGTTTCAATTTCATCCACTGCCAAACGGGAGATGCCCGTGGCATTCTCCACCACATTCTGTTTCAAGGCTCCGCTGCCTGTTTTGAGATCAGAGTCAATGCTTTGTAATAAGGAACGGATTCCTTTGCCTAAGAGGTCTTTGTTATTTTGTTTCGGAGTCGTCATGGGAAAAGTTGTCGGTTGTCAGTTGTCAGTTGTCAGGAAACAGCCCGTATTTCGTACTTCGTATTTCGTACTTATAATTCTAGTATCCTTTCTTCTTGCGTCATCTTCGTCATACCATTTTTCTGCAATATCTCTTTCGCCAGGTTCAGGTAATTCATGGAGCCTTTGCTGGCTGCATCGTATAAAATAACGGGCTTACCGGCGCTGGGGGCTTCTGCCAGTTTTGCATTACGATGTACAATGGTGCTGAATACCATTTCATCAAAATGGCGGCGTACTTCACTCACGACCTGGTTGCAAAGACGGAGACGGCCATCATACATGGTCATCAGGATGCCTTCGATCAACAGGGCAGTATTCAACCGGCTTTGAACAATTTTAATCGTATTGAGCAGTTTGCCTAATCCTTCCAGGGCAAAAAATTCAGCCTGAACCGGAATCACCACGGAGTCTGCAGCGGTTAATGCATTTACAGTAATCAAACCGAGGGAAGGGGAACAGTCGATAATGATAAAATCATAATCATTACGTATACCATCCAGCAGATTCTTCATAACCATCTCCCGGTTAGGGTAGTTGATCATTTCAATCTCGGCACCGACCAGGTCAATATGCGAAGGAATCAGGTCCAGGTTGGGAATCTCGGTCTTCAGAATTACATCTTTTGCCCTGGCCTGGTTGACCATACAATCATACAGACTCTGGGTCACGTTATGCAGGTCAAACCCCACACCCGTGGTACTGTTAGCCTGCGGATCCCCATCCACCAGCAGGGTTCTGTATTCGAGCACAGCAAAACTTGCCGCCAGGTTGATAGCGGTGGTGGTTTTGCCTACACCTCCCTTTTGATTAGCTACACCGATAATTCTTGCCATTTTGCCGAAAACTGGTTGAAGTAAGTAAATGAATGTGGTAAAATTGCCCCCTGATCACAAGAACGCAAATTTAAGTTTTACGCCGGTAAAAAGGCATTCTGGCAAAAATAAGCGTTCGACAAAAGACTGCCTATTATTCATGGACGCTTAATTTTGACACTTATATGCGTAATTCCCCGTTTTGGTGGGTCTTCCTGGGCTTTATGTTCCTGATTGACCTCTATTTTTTCCAGGCCCTGAAGGTGTTGACTCATTCGGCCAGCCCACGTACCCGGCTGATAATTCATTCCGGGTATTGGACGGTTTCCGCGCTGGCCATTGTGATGCTGATTCTTTTGCCCTACCTGCAGATGGATAAAGCGGCAAAACTAGCCAAAAGCACCATTTTTTCGATGATAGCGGGTTTGTTTTTCGCCAAACTGATCGCCTCCCTGTTTTTCCTGGTGGATGACTTTCGTCGCGGAGTACTCTGGGCAGGTGAGAAAATCCTGTCCAAACCGAAGGAAGTGGGGGCGGCTGCCCTGGCCGGCGAAGGCATTACCCGTTCGGCTTTCCTGAGTTGGGTAGGCGTACTGGCCGGAAGTGGTCTTTTTGGTACACTGGTCTATGGGTTTGGTAACAAACACCGCTACCAGGTCAGTAAAGTGAAACTCAATTACCCGAATCTGCCAGACGCTTTCCGGGGGACAAAAATTGTCCATATCTCTGATATCCACTCAGGTAGTTTCTCCGACAAAGAAGCAGTAATGAAAGGGGTGCAGAAAATTCTGGCCGAGAAGCCCGATATGATTCTGTTTACCGGCGACCTCGTGAATAATGTGGCCACAGAAATGCAGGATTATATGGAGGTGTTTGATAAACTGAAAGCACCCATGGGCGTTTATTCCACCCTTGGAAATCACGATTATGGTGAATATGTACAATGGGATAGTCCGGAACAAAAAACAGCGAACCTGGAAAGCCTGAAAAAAGTACATACAGACCTGGGCTGGAGACTCCTGATGAATGAACATGTGGTACTGGAAAAAGATGGCCAGCAGATTGCCCTGCTGGGGATTGAAAACTGGAGTGCCAAAGCCCGTTTTCCGAAATATGGAGACCTCAGTAAGGCCCATACAGGAGCCGCCGCTTATCCCTTTAAAATACTGATGAGTCATGATCCTTCACACTGGCGGGCAGAAGTGATGGAAAAATATCCGGATATCGATCTGACTTTATCCGGGCATACCCATGGCATGCAGTTCGGGGTGGAAATACCCGGACTGAAATGGAGTCCCGTACAGTATATGTATAATGAATGGGCCGGTCTCTACGAAAAAGAAAATCAGAAATTATATGTCAACCGGGGCTTCGGCTTTATCGGCTATCCCGGACGGGTAGGGATTTTACCTGAAATTACCCTGATCGAACTGGCGTAACAGCTAATCCATTATCTTTTAATGAACTGGCAAAAATCCTTTTTTATCTTTGCACGGTATCCGGTTAAACTTTCGGGTTTGTTGCCGGTCTTAAAAAAAATAAGGGTTTCATTTTCTGTTAAAATCGGCCACCTTACTGCCTGATGATTAAAAAATGGTCAATATGCCTGGCCTTTCTCTTTCATTGTATAGCCGGATCCGCCCAGGTATCCCCGGTTGATACCGCATTGATTAAAACAGACAGTTCAATTTTCGATATCGATACCAGTCTCGATTATGACGCGTTGTTCCGGGATTTTGATTCCTTTATGGATTCCCTGCTGACGCCACGCAGTTATTCCCTGGCCAGTTTATCCATCGGAAAGGGGTATTATAATTACTCCAGTAAAACCGACTATTCCATCAGCACCACACAAAAACTGAATTATTCACCCACGCTGGGATATTTCCATAAAGGGGGCTTGGGTATTTCAGGCACGGGCTATATTGTAAATGATGGAGAAAACCTGAATTTTTACCAGTCAGGCATCACCCCTTCTTTTGATTATTTAAAGAACCGGAGCATTGCCACAGGTATTTCCTACACCAGATACCTGACCCGCGACTCCTTACCTTTTTATACCACCCCCCTGCAAAATGAATTGTATGGTTATTTCATGTACCGCAAATCATGGTTTAAACCATCCGTGGCCCTCAGTTATGGATGGGGGAGCCGCAATGATTATATGCAACGCGAGGAGCTGATCCAGGACCTGCGTCTGCGCCGGAGAGGGTTTACGTATATTAATACGGAAGAAACAGTCAGTGATTTCTCCCTGATGGCCTCCATACGGCACGACTTCTACTGGCTTGAAGTTTTTTCCATCCGGGATCATATCCGGCTTACCCCGCAACTGGCATTTACCAGCGGTACACAGAAATTCGGGTTTAACCAATCTTCAAGTACCTATGCCACCACGATCCGTACCGGAAGCAATGTACTTTTCAATACGGATAATGTATACCTGGATGATCAGATCGATTTCCAACCCTTGTCGCTGACGATGTACCTGCGGGGGGAATACTCTTTTGGAAAATTCTTCTTTCAGCCACAACTGATACTCGATTATTATTTTCCGGCTGATACCAAAAACTTCAATGCGCTTTTCACCCTGAATGCCGGTTTCTTCTTCTAAACACATTTTCTTTTAGAAAACATTCACATTTCCATTGCAACGGGACTGTTACAATTTCGTTTTCCGCGTGTACCTATTTACGTTAAATCAAATTTAACAGCGGGCATGGGTGACTGGCACTATACTTGAAAAATTATTACCGGTCTCAAGCCATTCCAAAAAACAATTAAAAAAAATGCGCATGAAAACAAAACTCCTTTCGCTTTTCGCCCTGGTACTGATGACACAGGCGGCCATGGCCCAATTTCATTTAGGTGTGAAAGCCGGTACCAACATTACCAAGGTCGATGGCAAATCCTTTAAAGATGA
>Ga0116157_10005063_pt1 | contig 12178 bp, 10 predicted proteins | sample AD_UKC048_MetaG_FD_89882 | JGI IMG/M metagenome (GOLD analysis project Ga0116157, IMG submission 89882) | Active sludge microbial communities of municipal wastewater-treating anaerobic digesters from USA - AD_UKC048_MetaG | ecosystem: Engineered > Bioreactor > Anaerobic > Digestate | place: USA... | reverse complement strand
CTCTTTCTACTATCCTTCGCTATTCCTATAACCTAGAGAACCGCCGTATACGTGACCCGTACGTACGGTGGTGTGAGAGGCTCTCCCCGTCAGTCTTTCTGGCGGGGCGGTCTACTCGATTATAGCCAGTGGTACTTTCAATCAAACGATTATCAAATATTTTTTTGCTAATTTTTAATATCAATAGAATGTAGTAACGGCAACATATCATGTTTAACTTGAATTTTCATTTAATGTCGGTATTTTAACATCTTTATTATAAAGAAGATTTTCAATTTTATCTCTAATAACATTCATAATCTTAGTTTCATCGTTAAAATAAATACAATAATCATTACCGTTATTTTCAAGTGCTTGTTGAGAACATCCTCCTATACAAATTGGGAATATTTTACAAGAAAAGCAAGTTTTATTTTTGAATTTTATATGCATCCTTTTTTCCAAGAATTCATTTATCCAAATAATATAACCATTCTCATCTATAAAACCTTCTCTATTGGCTGGATTAAAATCTCTAGCGGTGCATTTATAAATATCTCCATTATAATTAATAATAAGGCTGTTTCTTTTATCTGCATAACATGGGTCAATTAAATTATTCATGTTATTTTTATGGTTTACATTGAAACCTTCTTCTTTGAATTGTAAAATAGTTTTGTATAGAATTTCATCTATATTTAAACCATTTTCATTTTGCCATACTCTTTGAAAATCAAAAACAAGATAATTATCCTTAATGTCGGGTGTTAAATCATTAAAATCGTTTAGTATTTTACTTAAATGAGTAATATTTTTATCTGTGTAATTAATCCGAACTCTGACAAAAAAGAGATTATTCAATAGTAGCCTTATATTTTTTATTATCTTTGTATAACTATCTTTTATAGTTTTATTATATCGAGTGATATTGTGATCATTTTTAAATCCGTCTAAAGTAATTTGAAAACTAGGGGAAATATTATTTTTTAAGAAATAGTCGATTAAAAAGTCATTAACTAGAAAACCATTTGTTGTAAAATTAACATTGTTCAAAACACCGAACTTATTACAATTAAAAATAAAATTGTCAATTAATGGAATTACATTTTTTCTGAAAAACAATAAGGGTTCACCACCAAAAAATGATAATGAAAAACTTTTTAGAGATGGATTCTCATTGAATAAATTATTTAAATATTTTTCAATCTTTATTAGTGTAATAGTATCTATTTTTGAATTTTTGATTTTCTTTTCATAACAATACCAACAATTAAAATTGCAATTCATTGTTGGGTTAACAAATAATATGAATTCTTTCTTATTTTCGTCTATGATAGTTCGTAAATTTATTATATCCTTAACCTCATCAACAGAATTATCGATAATAAATTTGTGCCTTATTAAATAATAAAAAAGTGAAGGATGATGATTTTCTATATCATCAATATCATTTGACGATTTTAATAGTAAATGTACCTTTGGGTCTAAAAGAATTACTTTATTATGGTAAGAATTAAATAAAGCAAATTGATCACGATACTCTAAAATTGAATTAAACTGACTGAATTTCATTAAATAAACTCATTTTTCTTTAATTACAATAAAAAATCTAAACCCAATAAATGGAGTACTTTTTTCATTATAATAGTAATCTAACTTTAAAAGATCAATCCCATTTTTCCAATCACCCCCTTTAGCTAAACCTTTAGTACTAGTCATTTCTTTAACACTGCCTAAAATATTGTAAAAGCTATATTTTTCTTTATATGTATCAATAGGACTTACTGAATACTTTATTTGTTTGTAGTTTTTTTTCGATGCTGCATAAAAATAAAATAAATCCCATTCTTCTTTCGATGGTAAACAAATTTCAACCTTATTGTATTTTCTTTTAGGAAAATTGTTATAGCATTCTGTGAGCCATTTGCAAAATAATGTAGCTCCTTCATAACTTATATTTACGACAGGATAGTTAAGATATGCTGGATGTAGTTGATATAATTCAACTAATGGAGCTTCCATGTATTCAGGCAAAATCCAATTTATTGAATCTATTTCTAATAATGAGTAATTAGAATCATTTTTTATTTGTTTTGATAAAAATAAATTATAGAGTTCATTACTCGTTTCATATTTGTTCACATATATAGTATCGTTTATTTTAATAAAATTTTTCTCAATTTTTTTCATTGATAAGGCTTTCGGTTGGCAGTAGCTGTAAATAGAAAAAAATATAAAAATTAATGAGCAATATATTGATATTGTTTTCATAATTGTAAATTTTATTTTTTGACAACAAGTGTACAATTGTTTGTACATGTATTAGAACAAGAACCAGTATTGGAACAAGTATTTGTTCCAGAATTTGAGCATTTTCTCTTATTTGAGCAATAACTATTTGAGCTAGCCATTAAACTATTATGTGTATTTTCGCCAATTACATCAGAAAATCCACCTGATATTTGATTTGGTTGGATCCTAGGTACCCATTTAAAAATTACTTTACCAGCACCTAATGTCAATGAACCAATGAGTGATGAAACTATTTCAACAGTTACAATATCAGTAGTAGGTGCAATTAAACCCCTTTCACTACAACTTGATCCTACTAATGCACCTTCAATACATGAAGTCAACCAAAATGGAATATTAATATAGTTTTGAGGTAATTCAGGTTGGAAGAATTTTTTCCAGTCGCCAGGGTCATTAACTTTCTTGAGCCAATATTCATAAATATTTTTACCACTTTCAATTCCTAACATCAATGGAGTTATCTGATCTGTTGAGAGATTAGAAGAAACAACATTATCTTCGATGTCAGTCAGCCAAGCACCAAGAGCATTAATAGGAGTATTATCAGTAGTTGTCTCACCAAGTAACATGTCAACAAAAACCATTTGGTGGAAATTAAACATAGTGCCTAAAACTTTTTGATTGTTATAGGCATTAATAATGTTAAAAACTATAGATTTGATTTCAAGTTCAAGTTGAGTTGTTGCTTGTGAGTAATAAATTTTCTGAATATACTTATAAATTATCTCCGCTAGTTCTTCCTCTGTTGAGTTAGAGTTTAAAGATTTAGCAATTTCGTCCATTCCCTTAATTAATTGACCACCAATTAACGGATAAGGATTAAAAGTCTTTGTTCCCATAATTGAAAATTTTTAAGTTAAACAAATGATTCTGATTTAATTTGTAAAATTAAATACTATATTTCAGACTACCAAATAAATTAGAAAAAAAAATAAAAAAATCTTAATGTGCTTGTAATCACATATACCAGCGTCTTTCTACCATTGGCTATAACGGTTGCAGCTATGTTTTGTGCGGGTTTTCAAAGTACTAATTTTTCAGAGTTCCCACAAGCCAAATTTACTAATACAATTTTATTTTGCAAGAATAATTTTCACTAATTTTTTACACAAAAGCAAATCTAAATTTGGCGTTTTTTCGGTGTTGCGATGCTTTGTCATTAACCCACTCACCCCGCATGAAATATAGGTGCTGTTACCGCCTGGTGTTCTTTGTCCTTAATCATTTTTCTTCCAATTTGCTACACTATTTCTGTCTGCCGTGCGTTTGGGTAGGCAAGCTCTTTGGCTGGTTCTGGTCATGCGTTGGCTTTTTCGAGCGACCAGCCAATGTGCTTGACTACGAAGGGTGGGCTTCTGAATAATGTTCAATGAAAATTTCGTTTATTTTGTTAACAATACTTTCATCAGGTATATTTTCAATTATTGATTTTCTGTATAAATGATACAAGTCTAAAATTTTCTTTTCAATTTCTAGGTCAAGTAATTTCAAATCCAACATTTGGGCTTTATTTATATCATTTGGTTCAAACTTTTGTAATCCATTTCCATATTCACGACTATTATCCTCAAAGATTTGTCTTGCAACGTCTGTAAGCAAATAAGCAAAAAGCAAATCTATGTTTATACTGTTAAATAGATTTGCTTTAGATGGGTAGATACAATGAAAGGTTGTTAAATTGGAAATATTCGCTTCATTCCTAATAAAACGCAAACCATTACGGTTAAAAACAGAAACCCAAATTGGAGCAGGAGGTCTGTTTTCTAAAGAATACCAAGGGTTTCTATTTGCAGTTAAAAATTTCTTGTGAATTTCTTGAGTTTCACCTAACAATAAGTATTGCTTAATATTCTCATCTATTGGCGCAACTGTATTGAGAAGAAAAATTGACTTGTCATTATTTTTAAGTTCTTCAAAATCTTCTTTCAAAAAAAATGACTTTTTAGAGTCTATTGCTTTACAAATACACGGTAGTAAATATTTATCAGTAATTCCATATTCTTTCGCTTTAGATGAACTAAACGTAAAATATTCATTTGCTCCTGTTGCAATGCCACGCACGACTTTACCATAATTAGCAAATGGCACTAAATGTTTATAATTGATTGAATTTTGCTTTTGATAATAAGCCTTCCATTTTATTTGAGGATTGAGAACTTCAAATGGAACAATTTGTTCTTTTGATAAATAATCAGGATAGATGTTAATAATGTTGTCAATACTACCTAAATCTTGGATATTGCTAATATTGCTGAATTGAACCTCGTTTGATTTATTGTCATTTGCACAGAGAAGTATTGAAGCAGTTGTCAATGCATCATCAAATACATTTTCATCGAAATTTATTACAATAATATGTCGAAGAGTTTTACTCTTTATTAAATGTTTTTTTACTAGTTTACCATAGTCAGAGTTAAGGAATTCAGAAGGGATAATATATGCTGCTCTACCATTTTTATTTAATTGATAAATGGATTTTAGTAAAAATAAAGTATAAAGATTTGTAAAACCATTAAGTTTACAAGAAATCCTATCTTCAATTTCCTTTATAATAGTCTTATTATCATAGTCGTGGAATTTAAAATATGGTGGATTACAAATAATTCCGTCATATTTATTATCCCAATCATTATACATATAATCTTCTAAATAAATTGAAACATTTTCATTTTCTTCAAAAATATTTTTTGATTTGACAAAATATTTTGGTCAATTTCAAACCCCTTAATTTTAATAGTTTCTTTGTAATTTAATAATGCTCTAGAAAAAATTCCAAGCCCGAATGCAGGTTCCAAAACTGTTTTTAAATTCTCATTACCTATAATCCATTTTGCCATTAAATCAGCAATAGGAAAAGGCGTAAAGAATTGGGCAAATTTCTTTCTATGTACTATTGAAGTGGATTTAGAATATTCACGCTCAATATCATGTGACTTTATATGTTTTTTTACAGTTGACATCAAAACTCATTTTCTCCTATTCCTAAAGTATTACGTAAATTATCTACGTCCAAATATGCTGCACCACCATTGAATTTTACGTGAAATAAAAGTCTCCCTCTACCTAATTTCCTCATAACACTTGTGTGGTCAGGCATATCAACCTTAAAACCTACTTCTTGCCCTTCCTTATAATCAATCTTAACTGTCCATTTGTTTTGATTTTTACTATCCTCGTCACCAATAAAGTATTTATCTTCCTCCAATTCAGGATTTGATATTAATTCAAGTATTTTTTGAAAAGAAATACCATAAACCTTATCAAAGAAAACTTGAAAGTAAAAGTGAGGAACATTGAAAGTTTCTATCCATTTAAAAACAACTTTTAAATCCTCAACTTTAGGTGTAATGCTTAAAAAATCACGTTTCTTAAATTCCTTTAAAGCACTATTCATTTCCTTAATTAAATCGCTTGCTTCTTTTAGCCTTTCAGACCCTCTCCACCCTGGTGCTCCTTTTATTTCTATAACACCAATAGTTTCAGTCGTTATTGCATTTAAAGTGTCAATCCAACCTTCTTTTTGAATTAATAAATCTGCATAGTTTTCTAATAGAATAGTTTTAATTTGAAGAACTTTTCCAATAATATCGCTTTTCCTTTGTTGCATAAACTGGTTATACTCTTCAACTAAAAAGGCACTTGACCTAACTTCAATACCAGCAGTTGCCCAAGGGACTATTTCATTTAATTTTTCCGCTGAGAAATTGCTTATATTATTACCCCATTCCTCTGAGTAAATATCTCTTGAAAACAAAAGTATATCTGGTCTTTTTCCAATAGTTTCCAATTCATCTTGATATTGCTCATAGAATTCCTCAAAACCAGATTCACCTGCAACAATATTTTCAGATTTCCCATATTGAACGGCTTTGTAGTGATTGGATTCTGAATTAATAGCTTGTAGAATAAGATTTTCTGCCCAATCTCCCTGCTCTCTATTAGTCAGGAATTCTGAAAAAGCTTGTGTTGGTGGTTTTCCTCTTTTTCGTTCAATTTCCCAATCAATAATCGTTGTAGGTACTGTGAGAATTAACTCTTTTATGCGTTCGTAATAACTCATATATCAATATTTTTTTATTTTACAAATTTAATAATTTTGTTGAGAGTGTCGGCAAGAAAACAGCTCTTTTGCAAACTTTGGTCGTGCGTTGGCTTGTGTGGTTTGCAAATGTGCTGTTTTGTGCGTTGGCTGTTTATTTTGTCGTTTTTCTTTTCTGTCCTTATGTAGCAAATTTTCCGATGTAGTCTGTCTTTTTACACTTGGCGGTAACTCATTTATATGTGCACCAAATTTTGCCAAAAGGTATACATATACACCCAAAATGGTGAGATAAGCTGCATTTTTTTTATTTATTAATGTTTTTTATTTTTTGTAAAATTATCTATTTTATTTTTCTTTTCAAAACTATTTTTTTATGTTATTCTCAAATATTTAAACACCTCCACTAAAATACTTCTTATTACGAATATATAGAATAAAAAAAACTCTTGCAAAAGCATTTATGCTTGCAAGAGCTTTTTTATTATATACTGTAATCGAATAGCAGGATGATAGAATCAGAAATAAAAAGACCTCCGCCTTAGCCTCCGCTTTTTCTCCGCCTCTGCCTTATATGCTACTACTCCGTTTTTGCTGCTTTCGAATTTTTCTTTTCAATAGGTAAAACTCCTGCCATTTCGCCAATAACATTTACTAAATCGGAGCCTGTTGGAACAACGATTTTTGCATTGTCTTTGAGGGCGTTTTCGAGAGTTTCGAGTTTTTTGAGTATCTGAGCATTTCCAATAAAGTACTTATCAGCGGCTTCGTTAACTAATTTAATTGCTTCGGCTTCACCTTCTGCATGAAGTATTTTAGATTGTTTGTAACCTTCTGCTTCTTTAATTTTTGATCTTTTTGTACCATCAGCTGATGTTTCAGCAGCAGTTGCATAGTCTATCGCAGCAATTTTTTCGTTTTCAGCTTTAACAACCTTGTTCATCGTTTCTTGAACATCTCTTGGAGGATCAATTTGTTTTAATTCTGTACGAACTATATCAATACCCCATGTTCTGGTCTCATCACATAGTGTTTTGTGTAATTCAGCATTTATCTTTCCTCTTTCGCTGTTTGCCGATTTTAAAGTTAATGTACCAATAATATTTCTTAAAGTGGTACGGGCAAGGTTCACAATCTGCCATTGATAGTTATTTACATTATACTGTGAGTTTTTTACACTTTCTTCATCAGTGTTTACTTTAAAATATACCTGAGCATCAACACTTGCATTAAGATTATCATTTGTAATGATTTCCTGAGGTTGTGCGTCAACCATCTGCTCTGTTGTGTTTACTTTGTAAAGCTTGTCAATTCCGGGTATAATCCAATGAAAACCGGGGTTGGCATATTTGTGATATTTTCCCAAACGTTCGATTAAACCTCTGTGTGTTGGTCTGATAATCTTAATACCTGCAAGCAGAAATACAAAAACTACAGCACCGATAATGAAATAAAATTGTGGTTCCATGATAAAATGTATTAGTTAATAATTATAAATTCTTTGATGACAAATTTAGCAATAATTTTGGTTTAAAAACAATATTAACATTTTATTAAATGAATAGGAATAGATACTCGGTTATTGAACAATAAATCTTGACTTAAGCCCTTTTGTTTTCAGCCTTATAAAATAAGAACCGGATTTCAGATCAGAGATATCAATAGTATTTTCACCATTAACAACTTCTACAGATTTAATAAGCTGTCCTGAAACATTACATATTTCACATATATCATAATTTATGCTTCCGGGAATAAACAAAAACAATTCGGAATTTGCAGGGTTTGGATAAGTTTCAATTTTTGATTTTGTGTTATTCTGACGAACTACTACCGGAAATTCAAATAATTCAAGTGTATTGTATTCTACCGGAGTGCTCTCGCATGCCTGAACTCCTGTTGTGGTATGGCGTGATAATTTTAAAAAATTTTGTTCGGGAGCAAATTGCATAAATTGAATATTGCCTGTCCATGAGAACGCACAAGAGCTGCTGTAATTCAACAAAATGTCCCAATTTTCTGTTTTTCCGATATTAGTGCCGTCTCCCATGTGAGATTTAACTGCATTGTATCTTGTGCAGTAATTTAAAGCATCATTTCTTGCAATTGATGAATTGGCAGCATATAAATTGTCACTCGGGATACCGTCCTCATAGTCGGTATTACGAATTGTTATATATGGACTTGAAGGTGCTACTTCAATAATGGTTGCAATCTTGTCATTGTCAATATTTGATGATGGGGCTACTCCCGTAATTATATAACTGTCAGCGTAACCATGTGTATTTTCGTTTATTACTGCATTTATATCGAGACAATTATTAGCGCCGTCTGAATTATAATCATAAACTTCCAATGCTTTTCTCAAACTAAACCAAATAGGTTCGTATGACGAAAAAGTAACAGCACCTGCCGATACATCAGAAAGCATATGTTGCATTACACCAACTCCTGAAGCATTTACTCCTGAAAGTACAGACATTTGTCCGGCGAATCCAACTAATAACCATGGTTGTTCACCTCCTTCGGTAGGGAAATGTATAACAATAACCTGGGTACGTAATACTGACGGATGTGCTGACCAGTCTAAATGTCTTGACATTACAGATTTGCCATCAAGTTCTGTCCCTTCAGTTGCCTCACCCCAACTAATCAGAGAAGAACAACCGTTTTCTAATCCAAGCCCCTTCGCAACAAAATTCTGAAAATCCAAAAAGCAGTTTGCCAGCAAAACATCCAGATAATCAACTTCATTTTCAAACTCTCCGCTGTCATTTAAGCCTTCTGCCATAGCCATTGCTTCGTAAATGTAAATAGAATCTATTTTTAAATGATCATCTGTACTTAGCAGATTCCTTGCTGCTTCATAATATGAACCAAATTGTGGCAAGAGATAATTAATATACAGATCTTCTGTTTCGGCAGCTAATAAATAACCTGCTGCATAACCACGTTCTTCATGTGTTCCCCACACTTTAACAATTTTAAAATTATCCTCCGAATAATAAACAACTCCATTTACTTGTTGGGAAAATAAAACCGAAAACGACAAAACGCTGATAATCAATAAAATAGACTTTTTCATAGCATACAATTTTAATGCTAAAATACTAAAAAATTATTTAACATTATTTTTTTTGTAAAATAAAGCAGACACAACTTATACCATTTGTAATTATAAAATAGTCTATTATTCTTGAGTCTCTCTGACTCTGCTATTTTATAATTTTACAATGGTTAATGCCGATGATAAATATGTTTAGTCAAATCAAAGGCTTGTGCTGAGGGCACTCGAAGTAGAGTGCCGATTGGACTATTACATATTTACAATCGGCATTAGAAAAATAATTCTGCGAAATATTCCCATACCCCAAATAAATGGAGAGAAAATGCCAGAATTATAACTACTAAAAATATGCGTATGAATTTTGCCCCTTTTTTTATAGCCAGATTTGTTCCTACTAATCCTCCGATTGTATTGCCTACAGTAGCAAATAATGCCACCCAAAGATCAACTTGTCCGTTCAGAAAAAAAATCAGTAATACAACTGGAGCATACATCAAAACTAGAAATACTTTTAATGCATTTGCATGAACTAAATCAAATCCTGCATTAAGGACAAGTGCCGACAATAAAAATATGCCTATGCCAATGTGGATAAAGCCGCCATAAAATCCTATTGCCAGAAATAATAAAATTTGCCATAATCCTGTTTTCTTTTGTTTCTTTTCCGATTGTCCTTCTATCCATTTTTTGGGGTCATAAAAAATGAGTATTAGCATTAACAGAAGTACAACTCCAACTATAATTTCAAAAACATCTTTGTTTATTGAAACTGCCATCATTGCCCCTACAATAGAACCAACAATCATTGGAATTCCAAGAATAAGTCCTTTTCGAACAGATAATTTATTATTTCTGTAGAATTTTATTGATGATGCTCCTGTCTGAAATAGAATACCAAGTCTGACCGTTCCGTTAATCATGTTTACAGGCATTCCAAAGATGGACAGTGTGGTGTACATTACAGCGGTTCCTGCACCTGCTATTGTGTTAATAATACCCTGCAAACATCCGACAATAACTATGATAAGATAAACTTGCCATAATTCCATTCCAAAACCGGATATTATTTCTGTTGACATATTACAAAAATAGTATTATAAATGAAATATAAATCAATTAATCCGACCCGCCTAGTGGTTTAAATCCTTCACCTAGAATTTCATTTGTATTCATAACCGAAATAAATGCTTTTGGATCTATTTCGTAAATGTATTCTTTCAAAATTTCAAATTCACGACGACTGACAGTTGTATATATAACCCGTTTTTTGTCTTCGCTGTACATTCCTTGTCCGTCGAAAAATGTTCCACCTCTTTCGAGGTCTTCGATAATTTTGGTTTTTATCTCTTCATATTTATCCGAAATAATAAACAGGGCTTTGTTATATGTTGCACCTTCGAGAATAAGATCAACTACTTTTCCGGTGATATAAATAACAATCCATGAATAGAGTGGAATTTTCCAGTCTTTAAAAGCAACTAATCCAACTATAACAATTACCGAATCTATATATATCATTAACTGACCAAGTTGAATTTTTGTGTATTTATTGAAAATCAATGCAACAATATCAGAACCTCCGGAAGAAGCCTTAGATTTAAAAACCAGTCCTAAACCTATGCCGATTAGTACTCCTCCAAAAATAGCCGAAAGCAATGCATCACCTTCTACTAGAGGAACATCACCCTGAAAGTATGTCAATAAATCAACGAATATAGCCAAGGATACAAATCCCAGAACGGTTTTCCATCCGAATTTTGGTCCTAATATTTTAACTCCTATAATTGTTAATGGAATATCCATTGCGAGAGCAATCATTCCCGTAGGTAGATTGAACATATGATGCAAAACTATAGCAATACCATAAACACCTCCGGGCACTATGCGATACGGAGAAATGAAATATACAAATCCTGCAGCCATTATAAATGTACCGGCAAGTATGAACATAACGGCTTTGAACCATTTTCCGGAGAAAATTTTCTCCTTTGTTAAGAAACCCATAGCTATATTTTTAAAATGCAAAATTATATCTTAAAGACTGATAATCAATATAAATCTAATATTTTTAAAACAGGCCTTGAATATTGAATTACGAACAAGTGAACAAACGAACAGACGAACAATGGAACGATCGAATTGCGAACAAATGAACAATCGAAGTACGAACAGCGTGATGACGCAAGAAATAGGAGTGAAGACACCTTAGCCTTAGCCTTGAATAATCGAAGTACGAGCAACGTGATAACGCAAGAAATAGCAGTTAAGATGCCTTTGCCTTAGCCTTCTCCTTACCTTAGCCTTAGCCTATTAAAACAACAATAAATCTAATTTTACGAGTCAATAATAATACTTATGCTTTCAAAAACAAAAACTATCAATGTCTTCTTGTATCAGAATATCAAAGTTTTTCATAAGTAATCGGAGGTTTGGATTGTTTACTGAGAATTCAATTTCGTCAATTTTCTTTATAGGAAGTATATTAGGAGATGTTCCCGATATAAATGCTGCATCAAAATTTCTTATCTCATTTGTATTTATTTCTTTTTCAATAAGTTTTAATCCGCTACGCTCAGCATCTTTAAGAATGAATTTTCTAGTAACTCCTAATAAAATCTCAGAAGGTGGTGCTGAAATCAGGTTTTTATCTTTTATAAAGAATAAATTAGATCGGCTGCCTTCAGTTAAACAATTATTATCATTTACATACAAAACTTCATATATATGATTTGTAACAATCATTTTATCTGTAATTTCTCTTATTTGCCGGTTGAATATCT
>Ga0116157_10005062_pt1 | contig 12179 bp, 9 predicted proteins | sample AD_UKC048_MetaG_FD_89882 | JGI IMG/M metagenome (GOLD analysis project Ga0116157, IMG submission 89882) | Active sludge microbial communities of municipal wastewater-treating anaerobic digesters from USA - AD_UKC048_MetaG | ecosystem: Engineered > Bioreactor > Anaerobic > Digestate | place: USA... | reverse complement strand
TATGTAGAAGACTATATTACAAGATTTGCAGCTATTCCTGGCAATGGATTATACAAACCTTACAATAGTAGTGTGATCGACCGATTGCAGGGAAGAGATTTCCTCAATGCGCAAGCCTATGTCGGCATACCCCTTTCAAAAAATATTCAACTTGAACTTGGCCATGGAAAACATTTCATAGGAAATGGCGTGAGGTCTTTGCTCCTTTCTGATTTTTCCAATAATTACCTGTTTTTGAAATTCAATGCCCAGTTTTGGAAGTTTCACTACCAAACCATCTATGCAGAGCTCAATGGTTCCAGCCCTAATGAAAACATTTACAGTCCGAATAGCGCCCTGCTTCCAAAAAAATATACAGCCAATCATTATCTGTCATTCAGACCAAATACTAGATTTGAAATTGGCCTTTTTGAGACAGTAATCTTTGGTAGAAGAGATCATCTGGAGTTACAATATCTCAACCCGATCATTTTATACCGGACGGTGGAGCAATTTCTCAATAGTCCCGACAATGTGATTGTTGGTTTCAATGCTTCCTATTCGCCAGTAAAAAAATTAAAATTGTATGCCCAATTTGTTTTAGACGAATTTTCTCTCCCAAATTTAAGGGCTAGAAACGGTTGGTGGGCCAATAAATATGGCATTCAAGTTGGGGCCAAGGTGGTAGATTTAGTAAAGGGATTGGATTTTGGCGTAGAATACAATGCTGCAAGACCTTACACCTACTCGCATTTTCAACCCATTGATACAGCAATTGGCAATAAAACAATAACTTCTTACAGCCATTATAATCAAGCATTGGCTCATCCGCTAGGTGCTAATTTCAAAGAAGTGATCTTGACTGCAGATTATAAATTCAACCAGAAACTATCAGCTCATTTTGTTTCTTTTTTTTGGACGCAGGGTTTGGATCCAACAGGTCAAAATTTTGGATCAGATATCTTAGTGAATTATACTTCAAGAGCTCAGGATTTTGGGAATAAAATTGGGCAAGGTATTAAAACTCAAACAAGAAATATAAGGGGAAATTTGAGTTACGAATTTTTCCCCAATTATGTGTTAGATCTCAATGTTTTATACAGAAAGGCAAGCAGCCAATCCTCCACTTTTTTAATTGGTACCGGAATAAGAGTTAATATTGCACAACAAAATTTTGATTTTTAAAATGACAAAAAGCAAAATATTAATTTTTGGAGATGTGATGCTTGATAAATATGTGATTGGTGATGCACATAGAATATCACCGGAAGCACCAGTCCCGGTTGTGAATATTACCAACACTTATCATACACTAGGGGGCGCTTCCAATGTAGCGCACAATCTGGTAAATGTAGGAGTAGAAAATGATTTAATAGGTGGAATTGCACCAGATGAAAACGGGAGATTGTTGCAATTTTTGTTGAATGAGAAAAATATTGGTGACAAACTCAAAGAGGTTTTGGATGTGACCATTACCAAAACAAGAGTCATCTCTAGAAATCAACAGATGATCAGGATTGATATGGAGGGTAAACCGTTGAATAATGGACTTTACAATACCATTGAGGAGGAGCTTTTTGATCATTATGGCTTTATCATTATATCAGATTACGGGAAAGGAACTTGCACTGAAAGGATTATTCAAAGAATCCTCCATAAAGCAGAAACTGCGCAAATTAAAGTTTTGATTGACCCCAAAGGTAGTAATTGGGAAAAGTACAGGGGAGCATATTTGGTAAAACCCAATATAGCTGAATTGGAGGAGGCGATTGGAAGAAAAGTATCCAATGAAGACAACGAAGTAATTGAAGTTTGCCAGGCTTTGCTCAATCAGTACGACTTACAAAACATTGTTGCGACTCGAGGAGAGAAAGGGATGGTCCTGGTAAATAAAAACATGGTACACTTCTTCAGAGCAAAAAAAGTGGAGGTTTATGATGTTTCGGGAGCCGGAGACACAGCCATTGCCATTTTAGGATATGGACTTTCTGAGGGTTATAGTTTAGAAAATTCCATCATCATGGCCAACTTAGCAAGCTCTTATGTAGTTACCAGACCTCAGACTTATGCCATCACAAAAGAGGAACTAAAAAACCTTACCAGCAAAATTTTAAAGGATTAGCATCCAATTCAAATAAGAATTTTGTCCAGTTATTTAATCTAAATTTGCCGTTTTCTAAATTATAAAATTTTATGCAGTACCTAGCAATTGAGCATGCAACCAAAACGTACGGAGAAAAAGTCTTATTCAAAGACGTCTCATTTACCATCAGCCAAGGTGACCGGATTGCTCTCATCGCAAAAAACGGAAGTGGCAAAACCACTTTGATGCGTGTACTCAGCGGGGAAGAAGGGATTGAAGGCGAAGGTGCAAAACTGATCATTGATAAAAACATACGAACTTCATTTTTACACCAAGAGCCAGATCTCAATCCCGAAGCTAAAATCATTGACGAAGTATTTGAAGCGGATCTTCCAGCAATCAAGGCTGTAAAGGCTTATGAAGTAGCAGTCTTGTCAAACGACGCTAATGCCCTACAAGAAGCAACCCTTCTGATGGATGACCATAAAGCATGGGATGTCGAGGCTCGGGTCAATATTGTTCTAGCGAAATTAAAAATTGCAAATTTAGACCAAAAAATAAAAACACTTTCTGGCGGTCAACGAAAGCGGGTGGCTTTGGCAAAACTGATTATAGAAGAGCCTGAATTTATCATCCTCGATGAGCCTACCAACCATTTGGACATTGACATGATTGAATGGTTGGAAGAATATCTACAAGGTGGAAATGTGACCTTATTTATGGTGACCCACGATCGTTATTTCCTTGAGCGGGTTTGTAATGAAATTATGGAGCTAGACATGGGGAAAATGCACATGTATCGCGGCAACTATAGTCAATATTTAGAGAAAAAGGAAGCCCGACTGGCCAATGAAGCGGTTGTTTATGACAAGACCAAAAAGTTATTTAAGAGGGAATTGGAGTGGGTGCGACGCATGCCACAAGCAAGAACGACCAAATCAAAATCGAGGGTAGATAGTTTTCACGATATCAAAGAAAGTTTACGTGATAAGCGCAATACCGACGAGATGCAAATCCTGATAGAACCCACACGCTTAGGTTCCAAAATCGTAGAATTACACAGCGTCAGCAAGGCTTATGGAGATAAAAAATTGATCACCAAGTTTGATTATAAATTTAAAAAAGGTGAACGAGTTGGCATTGTTGGCGTAAACGGGGCGGGAAAAAGTACGCTGATCAAAATGATAACAGGCCTGGAACCTACCGATACAGGCAAAATCATCATCGGCGAAACAATCAACTTTGGCTATTTCGGTCAAGACGGATTGGTGGTCAATGAAACCAAAATGGTCATCGATGTCATCAGAGACATAGCCGAATACATTCCACTTGCCAAAGGAATGAAGCTTACAGCAGAAAGTCTTTTGGAAAAATTTCTATTTCCTCGATCCCAACAAAGAGTCCAAGTTTCTCAATTGAGCGGCGGTGAAAGAAGGAGATTATATCTATTGACGATTCTGATCAAAAACCCCAACTTCCTCATTCTGGATGAGCCGACCAACGACTTGGACATCATCACACTCAATGTTTTGGAAGATTATCTGGAGGATTATCCAGGATGTCTCATCATCGTATCACACGACAGGTACTTTTTGGATAAGTTGGTAGACCATATTTTTGTATTGGAAGGTGACGGCGCCATCAAAGATTACAATGGTACCTATACGGAGTACCGCATGGAAAAAAATGAAGAAGCCGAAATAAATCGCGAAGCAAAGTCGCAATCGAATACAGTAGCTGCACCAACCACTTCCAGCGAAAATAAATTGAGCTTTGAGCAACAAAAACAAATCAAAGCGCTGGAAAAGCAAATAGAACGACTCGAACAAAGAAAAGCGGAAGTTACAGCAAAGTTTGAAGACATGAACCTGGCCCCGGACATGATTGGAAAGCTGTCAAGCGAGTTGGCAACGATCAATGCGGAGATAGAAGAGAAAGAAATGAAGTGGATGGAATTGGTAGAAGGGTAGGGTTAGAGTTTTAATTTATAGTTTTCCTTTTTTGAGTCTAGCAAATTTAAAAATGATAATATTTAAAAATAATTACCCAAATATTGCATGTCACCATATATAAATAGATATTTGGGGTATAAACTCAATTTAAGCCCCAAAAAAGTACTTATGATTAATTTGTTCTTATTTAATTGCCAGTAAAGTATTTCTAATAGACAGATTATGGATAAATCCGAAGTTTTTATTGTTTTATAAACAATAAAAACAATTGATTTTTGTACTAACTAATCTGCTGTGGCCCAGGTACTGAAGTTTATTTTTATGAATCAGACAGAAGTTTTTAATTTATCTATTTTAAAAATAAAGAAATGAGTAGAAAAAATTTGAAATCGCCAAAATGGATCAAAACAATATGTTTGGTAGCTGCACTGTGTTGCACATCTCTAATTTTTAGCCAAAAAATAGATCTTAATTACGGGATAAATGGCATCTACCACAACCTGTATGATATGGCAGGAATTCAACAAAATATTACAATAAAATATGGTGTTGCAAAACACTTTCATATCATCGGCTCAGTGATTTTAGCAACTGCATCTGGTAAAGATATTTCTGAATTAGCCAATGTTCCTTATTCAACCTTGTCGAAAGATGAGGAAGGTCTTATAAAATTCGAAAAATTGCCAAATGGTCTGCGGATTGATCAAGGATACAGTTTTGGCATAGGATATAATACAAATAGTAATAAATACTATCTAGATGTGGGCTTGTCGATGCAAAAATCTACTTCTATAATGACTATAAAATTTGAGCCTTATACGACTTATCTCAAAGACGGAGATTCATTAATCGAAATTTTTAATTTTCCAGAAGTAAAACATAATGTTTCAGATTACAAAGCCATTTTGAGTTTTGGCATCTCCAAAAAGATCCAAGAAAAATATTTTATTGGCGTTCAAGGGCTGTTCCAACAAAGTCTTTTTGGCCTAAAATATGATCTGGGTGGAGGACTTGTAGCAGGCGTAAAACTGTAGAAAGATGAAGAAAAATTTGATTTTATTTTATTGTATCATTTTTTTGCTTGAAATAGGCAATTCGCAAACTTTGGTTTCTGTAAAGAGGGGTCAAAGCTTTATGGGACTTGGCGATTTGCAAGGCCCAAGTTTGGGATTCGGTCTTGAGCATCGGATTTGGAAACGGCTTGGACTAGAATTAGGTTATTCCAATTCAGGACTAAAAGGAGGTAACAATTATCCATTCAAGTCTTCTTCGATAAATTTAGGTTGGAATTATGCAGATCAAGGTGTTTTGCTTATCAAAAAAAGTGATATAGCTAGAAATGCAATTTTGTCAAGTCAACTTTATTTTGGTAGTAAATTGGACCTACTGTCTTATCGCAATTATTGCAACTTGTCGCAAATTACGTTGAGCGGCAAGGTATATTTTATAGACAACAATAAATTCAAATTAGGTGGAGCAGGTATGCTTGGTGTTGTGAAAATGAATTTAGATTACACTTTTACAGAGGCGAATTTTCCTTTGAGTGATCCTGAGAGTATTTTAGATGGTAGTAATGTCTTTCTGGTTACTAAGCTCAGCACAAACGCCCTTTCAGTTGGAGCAGGTTATGGCATTTTTTCATCCCTAGAGGTGGTAGAATATTTAAATTTAGGAGTTTATGGAAATTACATTCAATATATAAAGGGATTACAAAATGTGGTAAACTGGGGTATTAGTTTGGAGTATAACTTTCATTGAATGTGATGTGTTAGTTGGATTAGGTGCATTCTTTGAAACAAATCAACGATCAAAATTGAGTATATTTTACTTTTTTGAGGTATCAATATCTGCATGTCATTCCCAATATCTCCTCCAAGTACTTTTGATCCACCTCATCATAAGTGTTTAAGTATTCAATGTCAAATCCAACACGCCTAAGATTTGTTTAACTTTTTTAGGAATTTTTTAATGGATAAGCATTTTCTCAATATTGAAAGTTTTAGGCTAATTTTATTACAAAGTGCTAAATTATTTCGCCCGACCAGAGCTTTTCTAAAAATATCTTCCAAGGAAGAACCAAAATTTGGTCTCCAATACTTCTTGGATAAGGGTCATTGGAAACAATTATTTTTGACTTCACGTTATATTCTTCAGAGAAAGCTTTGATACCTTTAAGGAATTTTGATTGCACATTCGTAGATGATTTTACTTCTATGGCGACTTCATGATCACCTAGAATGAAGTCCACCTCCAAGTCGGAAGAAGTCCGCCAAAATGTGATTGGAAAATTTTTCTGACTATAATGACTGTAACAATGAAGTTCGTTATATATGAAGTGCTCAAAAACTAAACCAAAGTTGACACTTCCAACTTCAATGGATTTTCTCTTCTGAAGAAAGTTTGCAATCCCAATATCAAACAAGTAAAATTTTGGTGAAGAAATCACTCTTCTTTTTGGTTTTTTTTGAAAAACTTCTACATACCTTCCAATCATAGAATCCTTCAAAATTTGAAAATATTCTTTAACTGTTGGACTACTCACCCCACAATCAGTTGCAATGTTTGTATAGTTCACAATTTCTCCATTGCTAAATGCGACCTTCGTCAGAAAATTTGAAAAAACTTCTACGTTTCTTATTTTAGTTTCTGCGATTATTTCATCTTCCAAATAGCTTCCAACGTATGCGGCATGAAGAACCTCAGCATCTAAAGCATCATAATGTTTTGGTAAAAGACCATTATTCAAAGCCCTAACTAGGTCAAAATCAGGGATTTCGCTAAAGGATAAAGGATATAATTCATAACGCAATGCCCTTCCACCCAGCAAATTCACACCGCTTTTCAATATTTTTCTGGGACTAGAACCTGATAAAATAAATTGTGTTTTTGAATTTTCAATCAACCAATGAACTTCATCCAAAAGAATAGGTATCTTTTGGATTTCATCAATAATAACAGGATTTTTTGGTTGAAGTGCAAGTACAATCTCTCTTAGAAGCGCTGGGTTATTGATAAACCTGAGATATTCATCACTTTTCAACAAATCAAAATACAAAGCATCTTTATAATTTTCTTTTAATAAAGTGCTTTTACCTGTTTGCCTGGCTCCCCAAAGAAAAAAGCTATGTTGACCACTTCGATTAAATGATTGATTCCGCGTGTACATAAGTTTAAAAATGCATGTAATATTAAAGTTTATATTTAAAAATGCATGTAATATTAAAGTTTATATTCTAAAAAACCTAATCTTGTTTAAGCAAACCATCTAAAAATAAAGATTCAATTAGTTTATTTAGCAATTATTTCCAATATCTCCTCCAAATACTTTTGATCCACCTCATCAAAAGTGTTTAAGTATTCGCTATCAATATCCAACACGCCAATGATTTGCTTATTGGAATCATATAGCGGAAGTACAATTTCTGACCTACTCAAACTACTACAAGCAATGTGCCCGGGAAAAGCTTCTACGTCAGGAACAATCAACGTTTTATTCTGAGCCCAAGCAGACCCACAAACACCACGACCTTTTTTTATCCTTGTACAAGCCACGGGGCCTTGAAATGGTCCCAATACGAGTTCATCTCCCTTTACCAGATAAAAACCGACCCACAACCAGCCAAATTGTTCTTTCAGGGCTGCACTGATATTGGCCAAGTTGGCAATCAGATCATCTTCACCGGCCACCAAAGCTTGGATTTGAGGTACGAGGTTTTCATACATTGATTCTTTTGGTCCGCCAATAATTTGCAAGTCCTCAGCCATAAATCATATTTTAATTTTGTTTTTCAAAAGTATGGTTCTAATACTAGTCGGAATATGGAATGACCATTTAGATTGTGATGATAAAAGTTAAAAAGTCGAGATGAAGTGCGTGAAGAAATCGTTGCAAACGATTTTAGCGCTGAACTGTGATCCCCCTGATCACAGCTACTTCAAAACCAAAGTGGGCGCTCCGACGTCCCGTTCCAAAAACGGGACTAACGAAGAATTTTGAACTTTTAGCAACAAGATTGTGGTCAATTTCATTTTCGAATAGTATTCAATGTAATTTTGATTGAATTTGTTGAGCCAAAGTCCATATGATTTAAATTCCTTGGAAGAAAAACGAACTATGGGCAAATATAGCTGTAATATAGATTCAAAGTCATCAAAGATATTGTCACACACATCAATTTCTAATGTTATCTGATCCGCAGTTTCACAAAAAACTCAATTATAGAACGAAGTTATTTCTTATTCTAGTGGGCACGATCATACCTCTTTTTGGTATTGTGAGTTTTACTTTTTACATAGAATTTACAGCAGGAATTGATAATAGGATTTATGAACAGCTCAATTCTGTAAGATCATTAAAATACAGACAAATCAAACAATATGTGGAGAAGGCTAGCCTTAAAGATACACTACAAGATTTGAAAGCTATTTCGGAAAATAGATATCTTGCCATTCAAAAAAGAGATACCACTCTTTATCTATCACTCGCGCCTATTTATGATATTTTATTACACCGAGAAGGCTTGGGGGATTCTGGAGAATCTTATTTGGTTGACTCTACAAAACAACTGATATCTCCATCTAGATTTATCCCAAGATCCGAGAAGGAAGTAATTTATGCAAATACAATACCTGTGGATTTAGCGCTCCGAAAAAAGAAAGGCCAGGGTATTCACAAAGATTACAGAGGAATATGGGTATTCTCTAGTTATTCAAATATTGAAATACTGGGGAATCGCATGGCTTTACTTTCTGAGATCGATCTCGAGGAGGGCAGAAAACCAATCATTGCTTTGAGAAATAAAATGATCGGTATATCTTTCTTTGTAATCATTCTCATAGTTGTACTAGCCTATATCATTTCAAACGCGATCGCAAAACCCGTGAGATTGATGGGAAAATATTTAACGGAAGTTGCTCAGAATAATCATTCGATACCGATTTCGATTCCAGAATCTGGCGACGACATCGCTGATATGTTCAGGAATTTAAAAGACTTGGTAGACGCAAAGGAAGATGCCATCAAATTTGCCGAAAGTTTAAATTACAATAATCTGGAATCTGCCCACACTGAGAATAGCAGTAACCTTGGTTTGGCACTGTTGAATATGAAAAACAAATTATTGGAAGAAAAGGTGCAAAAAGATGAAATAAGAAGAGATTCAATTAAGAAGGTAAAGGAGGCAGAATATAGAGAAAGATTGAGACTTGCGCGGGATTTACATGATGGAGTTGGACCACTTTTGACCTACCTTAAATTGCAAATTGAAGCTTTTGATTCATTATCGCCACAAGACAAGGCAAACATTAAAAACACCATTCTTCAGATCATCTCAGAGGTAAAAATGGTTTCGAAAAATCTCATGCCAACGGTTTTGGATGATTTTGGTTTGATTGCTGCCCTCGAGAACCAAGTTTCTGAGTTCAACCGCAATGACAATATTAAAGTTACTTTGAACGCACATGCTGAGATAGATGAGAAACAATTGAGCAATGAAGTAAAAAATGCGGTGTATAGAATAGCTCAAGAACTCATCCATAATGCCGTCAAACACAGCGGTGCAAGTCAAATAATTTGCTCAGTTTCCATTTTTGAAGAGTATCTTTCTTTGACAGTTTCAGATAATGGCCATGGTTTTATCAATGAAAGTGATCATAATGGAATGGGCTTGATGAATGTAAAAGACAGAATAGAAATATTGAATGGACTGTTTTCAAGTGAGCGCAATGAAGGGTGGACAGTTTTAGAAATAGAAATTCCTATAAAATGATAAACGTAGTGATAGTTGATGATCATACCTTGTTTAGACAAGGGATTTTATTGATGTTGGAAAGATATCCCAAATACCAAGCTATTGGCGATTTTGGTTCTGCAAATGAAGTAATGACCTTTTTGAAGGAAACAAAAGTTCTTCCTGATATTATGTTATTAGACATCAGTCTTCCCGACCATTCTGGGTTTGAAGTTGCCAAAACGATCAAAAAGAAATATAAAGGCATCAGAATAGTAATTCTATCTATGCACGAAGAAATGGCATACAAAAGCAAAGCATTGAAGTTGGGATGTTATGCATATCTCTTAAAGAGTACTGAAGAAGAGGATTTAATTTTTGCACTGGATGAGGTTGCTAACGGTAAAAAGCATTTTTCTGAAATGGATTCTTTTAAGGTAATTGAGTTTATTGGAATGGAGGAAGATTTGCAACAACCCAGCAGAAGAGAAATTGAAGTGCTTGCAATGGTTGCAGACGGCTTTACAACAAAAGAAATATCCAGCAAACTTTTTATCAGCAACCGTACAGTCGATACGCATAGAAACAATCTTATGAAAAAGCTAAATGTGCAAAACACAGCAGAACTCATAAAAAAGGCTCACCAATTCAAAATCATTTAGGTGTTTGGTCTAATTTGGCCAAGCAGTAGGTAAAAATACGGATACATTTTTGAGTAATTATGGCTAATGACAGCCGTTGCTTTTTTCAACAATTTGCCCTTAAAATTAAGAAGGATGAAAAAAGTAATATTATTAGCAATGTGTTTTATTTCTTTTACTGCTTGGTCACAAAATGATCAGGTTAAGAAGTTGAACATGACAAAGGGGCCCAATTTCCAAAAAGCTGTTAATCTACCAGCTGTTCCTGAAAGCACCGTTTCTACAGGACCACTTGAAAAAAACAATAGATTGAAGCCTTGGTTGCAAGGCGGACCTGCTGTTCAAGAAACTACTGAACCCAAATTTTTTGGCCCTAAAGGAAAGTTTTACCAAAATCGCACAAAACGTAATTAAGTAAGTACAAGATTGAATAGGAATTATTAAATAGGCCAATGGGAGCAAACTTTCTTCCATTGGCCTTTTCATTTTAGAGATATGCCCAATCATTGAATCCTTGATGGCCATTTTTATGAATAAATACCATAAAACAGAAGAAATCGTACCGGAAAACACCTTTTAACAAAATACGAAAAACTTTTTTCAAACTTTTTTTTCAAACTAATCGACTGATTTTCAACTTTAAAGAAAGCAGTTAAACTTTACTTCAAAAAAAACATTGATTAAGAACTTGCAAGATATAAATAACCGTATTACCTTTGCGATCCCAATTCGAAGGAAGGGGTTTTTTTATAGACTTGAAAAGAAAGAAGATAAGGAGAATTGCGAGGGCGAAAGTTTTTAAGATTTGACTTGACGGGAATAGAACGAGAGTCGGAAGATATGAAAAAAGAAATTTGACATTGAGGGATAGTAGGTAAAGAATACAGAGCAAAAGAATAGTGACATGTGTAGTCACAAAGAGATGCGAGACTGGTAGGGCGACTTACTAGATTGAGCGAAAATAAATACTATGGAGAGTTTGATCCTGGCTCAGGATGAACGCTAGCGGAAGGCCTAATACATGCAAGTCGAGCGGTAGAATAACTTCGGTTGTTTGAGAGCGGCGCACGGGTGAGTAACGCGTACATGACCTACCTTTAAGAATTGGATAGCCCTGGGAAACTGGGATTAATACAGTATGTGATATGTTTTATAAATGAGGCATATTAAAGCTTCGGCGCTTAGAGATGGATGTGCGTCTGATTAGCTAGTTGGTAGGGTAAAGGCCTACCAAGGCGACGATCAGTAGGGGGCGTGAGAGCGTGATCCCCCACACGGGTACTGAGACACGGACCCGACTCCTACGGGAGGCAGCAGTAAGGAATATTGGACAATGGAGGGAACTCTGATCCAGCCATTCCGCGTGGAGGAAGAATGCCCTATGGGTTGTAAACTTCTTTTGGATGGGAATAAAATGACCCTTGCGAGGGTTACTGAAGGTACCATCAGAATAAGCACCGGCTAACTCCGTGCCAGCAGCCGCGGTAATACGGAGGGTGCGAGCGTTATCCGGAATTACTGGGTTTAAAGGGTGCGTAGGCGGAAATTTAAGTCTGGGGTGAAATATTGTGGCTTAACCATAAGCTTGCCTTGGATACTGGGTTTCTTGAATTGGGATGAGGATGGCGGAATGTGACATGTAGCGGTGAAATGCATAGATATGTCATAGAACACCAATTGCGAAGGCAGCTATCTGGTCTCATATTGACGCTGAGGCACGAAAGCGTGGGGAGCGAACAGGATTAGATACCCTGGTAGTCCACGCCCTAAACGATGCTAACTCGATGTTTGGCCC
>Ga0116157_10005060_pt1 | contig 12184 bp, 10 predicted proteins | sample AD_UKC048_MetaG_FD_89882 | JGI IMG/M metagenome (GOLD analysis project Ga0116157, IMG submission 89882) | Active sludge microbial communities of municipal wastewater-treating anaerobic digesters from USA - AD_UKC048_MetaG | ecosystem: Engineered > Bioreactor > Anaerobic > Digestate | place: USA... | reverse complement strand
TCGACTTCAGCGGTGAGTACATCGACACCTACGAGCAGTACTACACCTACTCCGACCACCAGGCCGAGTCGTTCTGCTACATGGGCAACGACCTGACCGAGTCCTGATCCGCACCCTTGCCCACCATCGCAGCGAGCCCCGGCCGGGACACCCGGCCGGGGCTCGTCGTCGTCGGTCCCGGCGATCCGGGCTGGACCGACGCGGTGGGTCAGCCGGTCGGCCTGGGCAGGGCCAGCAACGCGTTCTCGATCACCTCGGGCAGCGCCGGGTGGATCCAGTACTGGCCGCGGGCCACGTCGTGCGCCCGCTGTCCGAACGACATCGCTTGCACCAGGGGCTGAATCACCGTCGCGGCCTCGGGCCCGATGACGTGCGCGCCCAGCAGCAGGCCGGTCCTGGGGTCGGCCAGCACCTTGGCGAATCCGGTGGTGTCCTCCCGGGCCCAGCCGGCGGCGGTGCCGCCGTAGTCGCGGCGGCCGACGACGTACTCGACGCCCTGCTCCCGGGCCTGCTGCTCGGTCAGGCCGACCGCGGCGATCTGCGGTTCGGTGAAGACGGCGGCCGGGACGAAGCGGTGGTCGGTGGTGATCCGGTCGTCCGGGTGGTTCAGGTTGTGCCGGACCACCCGGGCCTCGTGGTTGGCCACGTGCTTGAGCGCGTACGGCGAGCTCAGATCGCCCAACGCGTAGATGCCCGGGACGACCGTCTCCTGGTACTCGTCGACGACCACCCGGCTCTGCTCGTTCACGGTGACGCCGGTGGCCGGCAGGTTGAGCAGGTCCGAGTTCGGACGGCGGCCGGTCGCCAGCAACAGCACGTCGGCATCAACGGTCGCCTCGCCGTACGGGCCTTCCAGGAACACCCGGACGCCCTGCCCGTCGAGCGGTTTGATGCCGCAGATCTCGGTGTCCCGGCGCAGGTCGTAGCGGGCCCGGACGTGATCGGTGAACGTGGTTGCGACGTCCTCGTCGTGGTGACGCAGCAGCCGGGAGCCGCGGACCACCTGGGTCACCCGGGAGCCGAAGGCGTCGAAGACGTGGGCGAACTCGGCGGCGATGTAGCCACCGCCGATGATCACGATGCGATCCGGCCGTTGGGCGATGCGCATGATCGTGTCCGAGGTGTGCACCACACCCTCGCCGACGATCTCCTCGTCCAGCCCGGGGATGTCGGGAATGACCGGGCGGCCGCCGGCGGCCAGCACGAAACGGTCGGCGGTGAGGTCGACCCGGCCGCCCGCGGTCAGGTCCACCGCCATGGACTTGACGCCGGTGAACCGGGCGATGCCCGTCAGCATCTCCAGGTTCGGCCACTTGTCGCCCTGCCGGTACTCCAGCCCGTGGGCGGAGATCTCGTCGGTCCGGCTGAAGATCCGGTCCCGCAGCACCGCCCAGTCGACCGGTGCGACCGTGGCCTTGAGCCCCAGCCGGTCGGCCCGGGTGACCGCGTCGGCCAGGTCGGCCGGGTAGACGAAGCTCTTGGTCGGGATGCAGCCGGCATTCAGGCAGGTGCCACCGAATGCCCCGGATTCGACCAGGGCCACCCGTTGATCCCGGAACTCCCGTCCGAGAATGGTGTTGCCCGAACCAGAACCCACCACTACCAGGTCGAAGTGCATGCGGCCAGGCTACGACGCCGCGCGGCCCGGGCCACCCGGCAGGTCCGGCTCCGGTCCGGACGGGCCGATCAGTAGGCGAACGTGGGGGTGATGACGGCCCGGGCCAGCGTGTGGAAGACCAGGTTGAAGGCCACCACGGTGGGGCTCGCGCTCGCGTCCGGCCCGAGGGTGGGGACGTCGACCGCGTGCACGACGAAGAAGTAGCGGTGCACCTGGTCACCCGGTGGCGGGGCCGGCCCGTCGTAGCCGGCGGAGCCGAAGTCGTTGCGCACGTGGAACGCTCCGTCGGGCAGCGGGCCGCCGGCGCTGCCGGCGCCGCGCGCCAGCTCGGTCACCGAGGCCGGGATGTCGACCAGGGTCCAGTGCCAAAAGCCCGCCGGGGTCGGCGCGTCCGGATCGAAGCAGCTCACCACGAACGACTGGGTATCGGCCGGAAAGCCCGACCAGCGCAGGGCGGGCGAGAGGTTCTCGCCGCCCGGCGCGTCCGGCCCGTACCGGAACTGCGGCCCGACCTCCTGGCCGTCGGCGATGTCCGGGCTGGCGACGGTGAACGAGCCCACCTCCGGCAGCAGGGCGTACGGATCCGGGGCGACGGGTCGATCCAGGCTCACGGCGAACTCCTCGATTCCGGGACGGTCCAAGTCGGTGATCCCGCGTGCGGGCGGGCCCACCGGCATTCAACCATCCCACCGCGCGGGCCGGGCCGGGCTCAACCCAGGGCTCGGTCAGGGCAGGGCCAGTCCGCTCAGCCGCAGCGCCAGCGTCGAGGCGTCGGCCGCCAGCACGCCCCGCCGGGCGAAGAACTCGGCGATGTTGTGGCAGTCGCGGTGCAGGAAATCCGACCCCGACGGATTGGCCACCAGGTCCACCACCTGCGGCAGATCGATGAGTACGCAACGGGTGTCGTCGACGAGCACGTTGTAGGGGGACAGGTCGCCGTGGGTCAGACCGCACTGCGCCAGGACGTCCAGGGTGCCGACCAGGTCGTGCCAGAGCTCGGTGAATTCGGCCGTGCTGGCCTGCACCGCGGCCAGCCGCGGCGCCGCGGTGCCGTCCGGGTCGCCGATGAACTCCATCATCAGCTCGGAGCCGATCAGCTGTACCGGGTAGGGCACCCGGGCGCCGGCGTCCCACAGCGTGGCCAGCGCGGTGAACTCGGCCGAGGCCCACTTGCCGGCCAGCAGCTCGCGGCCGAAACCGGTCCGGGCGGCCATCGCCCGGGTCTCCCGGGACCGTCGGACCCGGCGCCCCTCCTGATAGGTCGCGTCCCGATGGAACATGCGGTGATGCGCGTCGCGGAACGTCTTCACCGCGAGCAGGCAACCGGGTCCACCCGGTACGGCGCGCTCCAACAGGGCGACGTCGGCCTCCTTGCCGGACTTGATCACCCCCAGCCGGGTGTCCCGGGCCGAGAACGAGGTGACCAGCCAATCGGGTACCGGGGCCGGCCCGCGGGTGGCGACATCGTAACTGGAGTAAGGACTTTCGTTGGTCGAGCCGGGCCCACCGGGCAGCGTGCCGAGGTCGATGTCCGGGCTCTGGTGGCCGGATTTGCCTTCGGCCACCACCCGGGGCGGCAGATCGGCGGGCAGCGGTGGCCGGCGGTTCCGGCGGCGGGGTTCGAGCTGGTCGAAATGGTCGTGCAGGTCGTCGGCATCGTCGAAACGATCGGGTGAATCGGGCAGGCGAAAACGGGGCACCGGAAGACTCCTGGGTGAGGTCTCCGGGGCGCAGGGAAGGATCAGGCGGACCCGGAGGAGGGAACGGGGGCGGACAGCGGCGCGAACTGCACCAGGACGGTCATCTCGTCATCCCTCCTTCCACTGGATCGACCGCAGGTCGACCGGTCGGGGAGCCGGCTCGGCGATCGCGGTCAAGATTGCGACGCCCGGGCCGGATCGTCAATCGAATTACCGGCCCGACAGAAAAGGCGGCCGTCCCGGATGCTCCGGGACGGCCGCCTGCCGACTGCGTCAGGGGTGGTGGATCAGCTCGAGCGGGGCACCTCGACCAGCAGCGCGTCGCCCTGCCCGCCGCCGCCGCACAGGGTGGCCACGCCGAGGCCGCCGCCGCGCCGCTGCAGCTCCAGCGCGGTGTGCAGGACCAGGCGCGCCCCGGACGCACCGATCGGGTGGCCCAGCGCGATGGCCCCGCCGTTGACGTTCACGATCTCCTCGTCCAGGCCCAGCGCCCGGGCCGACGCGATACCGACGCAGGCGAAGGCCTCGTTGATCTCGACCAGGTCCAGCTCGTCCGGGGTGATGCCGGCCTTGTCGCAGGCCTTCTTGATGGCCCGGGCGGGCTTGTCCTGCAGGGTGGAGTCGGGGCCGGCGATCGAACCGTGCGCCTTGATCTCGGCGATCCAGTCCAGGCCGCGCCGCAGCGCCTCGTCCTTGTCCATGACGATGACGGCGGCCGCGCCGTCGGAGATCTGCGAGGACGAACCGGCGGTGATGGTGCCGTCCTTGCGGAACGAGGGGCGCAGCTTGGCCAGGCTCTCCACCGTGGTCTCGGCGCGGATCCCCTCGTCGGTGTCGACGACGACGTCCCCCTTGCGGCCCTTGACCACCACGGGTTCGATCTCGGCCTTGAACACCCCGGCGGCGGTGGCCGCGGCGGCCCGCTGGTGCGACCGGGCGGAGAAGGCGTCCTGCTCCGCGCGCGAGACGTAGTCCAGGTCGTTGGTCGTCTCGGTCAGCTCACCCATCGGCACGGCGGTGAACACGTCGTGCAGCCCGTCGTGGGCCAGGTGATCGACCATCGTCACGTCGCCGTACTTGAAGCCGGCCCGCGACCCCATCAGCAGGTGCGGGGCCCGGGTCATCGACTCCATGCCGCCGGCCACGATGACCTTGAACTGGCCGGCCCGGATCAGCTGGTCGGCCAGCGCGATGGCGTCCAGACCGGACAGACAGACCTTGTTGACCGTGATGGCCGGGACGTCCATCGGGATGCCGGCCTTGACCGCCGCCTGCCGGGCCGGAATCTGGCCGACGCCCGCCTGCAGCACCTCGCCCATGATCACGTACTCGACGTCGGACCCGGTCAGGCCGGCCCGCTCGATGGCGCCGCGGATCGCGACCCCGCCCAGCTCGGCCGCCGAGACCGCGGCGAGCGCACCGTTGAAGCGGCCGATCGGGGTTCGGGACCCGGCGACGATGACTGACGACATGGGAGGACCTCCGCAGGTTCCAGGTGCGCGGTGAGGCGCCACTCGGGCCACGGGACGCGCCGGCCACCGTCGCAGTTGATCTTCACAGTGCGGCGATGAGCCTTGTGCCAGCAGGCAATTGCGCCCCGCGACGGGATGTTAACGGCTCTTTTCATTGAGAGGTTAGCTCGGCGTCAGCTAACCTGCTAAGGGTGCCAATGTGACGGTCGTCACACGGCAGGCCCGTTTCAGAACGACTCGGACAGCAGGGCCTGCGCCCGGCTTTCCAGGGCCGCGGCCCGGGTCACCGCATCCGGTTCGGGGGCCCTGGACGACCCAGGGGACGACCCAGGGGTGGGCCCGGGGGTGAGCCGATCGGGGCGGCCGGGGCGGGCGAGGGGTCCGGGCTGGACCGGCAGGGCGGCGGCGCTGGGGGCCCAGCGATCGTTGTCGGGGAAGACCGCCAGGCCGACGGTGTCCGGCGCCCCGGAGGTGGGGCTCTGGCAGACGTGGGGGGAGTGCGCGGTCAGCGGCACGGCCCGGGCGATGACCGAGGCCACGACCCGACCGTCGGAATGCAACGTGGACAGGTCGACGGCGTGCAACCAGCGGGTCAGCCCGCATGGCCCGCACAGCAGGCCGTCGGCGGTCATCTCCAGGCGGACCGCGCTGCCGTCGGGACGCGCGATGGTGGCCACGCCGTCCTGGATGCGGATGTCGTCGACGGTCAGGTCGGCGATCTCGGTGAAGGGCAGGCCGGCGTGCCGCCAGAGCACCAGCAGGGCCCGGTCGCGCCGGCCGACCCAGCCGGCCGTCCAGCCGTGCGACGGCAGCGCGCGCAGGGCGGCCTCGACCGAACGGGTCTGCGGGCGGTGAACCGGTGGGGCGGCATTGGCGGGCGGTGCGGTCCGGGGTAGCGGAATGGAGCGGCGTAGGGCACTACCAGTCGTCGGCATGGCGTCCTCAACAGTCGGCACATCCGGAAAGGGCGGAACGGCGAGCCCCTTTGAATAGGTTAGCTGAATTCCAGCTAACGGCAGGATGAACGCCGTGTGATGCGCCACATGCCCGGCCGGGTCCGTGCCGGGCCGGCGACCCGGCACCGCCCCATCCGTCCCCACACTGCGCCAGATCTTCTGTGCGACAGCATGTTTGGCCCATGAATCGGGGGTTGGGGCCAGCCGCCCGGACAGCCGGTGACAGCCCGGTGGTTTCCCCCGGATTGCCCGGGGTCGATCCGAGATCGGCCGCCGGGCAGTCGATGTCGCCGATTCCCGGCAAATGGACCGGCAATCGGAATTGGTCACCGATTCGGGTGGATCGGCGCCGGCGTCGTCGTGATCGGTGTTGCTGACCGTCACCGGCGACCGGTGCCACTGGCCCGGACGGGCGACGCCCACGACGCGGTGAGACGGCCGGCACGAGGCGACCGGGGTCCGGATAGGCTGGCCCGCGCGTCGCGCCGGACCGGCCGCGGCGTGAAGGTCAGTGATGAACGGGCTGAAGAGCCAGTCGAGGAGCCAGCAGTGATCACACGGCTGTCCACCCTGTTCCTGCGCACCCTGCGGGAGGACCCGGCGGATGCGGAGGTGCCCAGCCATCGGTTGCTGGTGCGCGCCGGTTACATCCGGCGGGCGGCGCCGGGCATCTATACCTGGTTGCCGCTGGGCTACCGGGTGCTGCGCAACGTGGAGCGCATCGTCCGCGAGGAGATGGACGCGATCGGCGCGCAGGAGGTGCACTTCCCGGCCCTGCTGCCGCGGGAGCCCTACGAGGCGACCGGCCGCTGGACCGAGTATGGCGACAACCTGTTCCGGCTCCAGGACCGCAAGCAGGGCGATTACCTGCTCGGGCCCACCCACGAGGAGATGTTCACCCTCCTGGTCAAGGACATGTACTCGTCCTACAAGGGCCTGCCGCTCTCGCTGTACCAGATCCAGACCAAGTACCGGGACGAGGCCCGGCCCCGGGCCGGCATCCTGCGCGGTCGCGAGTTCGTGATGAAGGACTCCTATTCCTTCGACCTGGACGACGCCGGGCTGGCGGCCTCCTACCAGCGGCACCGGGACGCCTACATCCGGATCTTCGACCGGCTCGGCCTGCGGTACGTCATCGTCGCCGCCATGTCCGGCGCGATGGGCGGGTCGGCCTCCGAGGAGTTCCTGGCCGACTGCGTCAACGGCGAGGACACCTACGTCCGCTCACCGGCCGGCTACGCGGCCAACGTGGAAGCGGTCACCACCCCGGTGCCGGCGGCCATCCCGCTGACGGACCAGCCGGCCGCCCACGTCGAGGACACCCCCGACACACCGACCATCGACACCCTGGTCGCGCACAGCAACGCGGCTCACCCCCGGGCCGACCGGCCGTGGACGGGTGCGGACACCCTCAAGAACGTGCTGGTGATGCTGCGGAACCCGGACGGATCGCGCGAGCCGCTGGCCATCGGGTTGCCCGGCGACCGGGAGGTCGACCTCAAGCGGCTCGAGGCGCAGGTCGCGCCGGCCGAGGTCGAGCCGTTTGACGAGGTCGAGTTCGCCAAGCACCCGTCGCTGGTCAAGGGCTACATCGGGCCGGGCGTGCTCGGCTCGACCGGCACCTCCGGCATCCGCTACCTGCTCGACCCGCGGGTGGTGTCCGGAACCGCGTGGATCACCGGCGCGAACGAGCCGGGCCGGCACGTCTACGACCTGGTCGCGGGCCGCGACTTCACCGCCGACGGCACCGTCGAGGCCGCCGAGGTGCGCGAGGGTGACCAGTCGCCCGACGGATCCGGACCGCTGACCCTGGCCCGGGGCATCGAGATGGGCCACATCTTCAAGTTGGGCCGCAAGTACGCGCAGGCGCTGGGCCTGCAGGTGCTGGACGAGAACGGCAAGCTGGTCACCGTCACCATGGGCTCCTACGGCATCGGCGTGTCCCGGGCCGTCGCCGCCATCGCCGAGTCGTCCTACGACGACAAGGGGCTGATCTGGCCGCGGGAGGTCGCGCCGGCCGACGTGCACGTGGTGATCGCCGGCAAGTCGGCCGAGATCGTGGACACCGCGGAGCTCATCGCGGCCGGCCTGGACGCCGCCGGGATCACGGTCATGCTGGACGACCGGAATGCCTCGGTCGGGGTCAAGTTCGCCGATGCCGAGCTGATCGGGGTGCCGACCATCTGTGTGGTCGGCCGGGGCGTGGCCAACGGAGTCGTCGAGGTGCGCGACCGGGCGAGCGGGGACAAGACCGAGGTGCCGCTGGTCGAGGTCGTCGAGCAGTTGCGAGCCCGCGTCCGCGGCTGACCGCCGGCCGGCCCCGGCCGGCGTGGCGCGCACCGGGTGGGGCGGGCCGGCCGGCTCAGGGCTGGCCGGGGAAGGCGATCGTCGGCGGGTTGATGCCGGCGATCTGCTTCCACATGGCCAGGCGCACGGCCGCCTCGGACAGCCCGGTCAGGGCGAACCCACGGACCTCGGCGTCGTCGGAGGAGCCGATGACCACCCGCCAGGCGGCGGCCACGTCGGATTCGATGTCCTGGGCGAGCTGCCAGGCCGAGTTCTGGTCCTGGACGTCCACCGCGACCTGGTAGGCGGCGGCCGGTTCGGGCGCGCTGGCCCCGGCCGCGGTCAGCCGGGCGGCGGTGGCGTCGCGACGCAGCAGGTGACCCGAGCGGGCGTCGGCGATCATGGCCGACTGGTCCCGCGCGTGGGCGGCGACCAGCGCATAGGCCCAGACGGCGGCCTGCTCGGCCACCAGGGCGGCCTGCATCGCGGTCTGCGAGTCCGGCCCCAACGGGCCCGGCGGCGGGGTGCTGACCGGCGTGCTCAGTGGGGAGAGCGAGGAGGACGGCGAGGCCCCGGCCGAGCCGGGCGCCGCGCCGGACCCCGAACTGGGCGGGGTCGGGGTCGGGGTGGGGGAGGTCATGCGAGCACCGCCCGGTGGCTGGCCAACGACGCGGCGATCGAGCCGTACAGGGCGGCCCGGTAGCGGGACGCGGTCGAGATGGCGTCGGTGAACTGGACCTGCGCGGTCGCGGTGTCCCCGCGCACCGCCGAGACGATCGCCTGCGGCGTCCCGGGCAGGGCGACCGCGCCGGAGACCGGGGCGCCGGTGGCGGCGGCGGTGGCGTTCGGATCGCCCGGATTGCTGCGGGCGTACTCGGCGGTCAGCGCGTCCAGGTGCTGCTGGCGGTCGTCCCGCAGCGGCTGCAGCTTGGCGGCATCAGCCTGGTCGGCGGCGATCGCGGCGTCCAGGCGCAGCAGGTGCAACCGGGTGGTGGCGATCAACCCGTTGATCGGGTCGAGGGCCGACGGATTGAGGTCGACGGTGGGCGTCGGCGGGTCGTCGGAGCCGAAATAGTTGCAGCCGGCGATCGAGGACAGCACCGCGGCGGCGCCGACGGTACCGGCGCCGAGCAGGAGTGCACGCCGGGACAGCGGCGTGCCGGGAGCGGATGACACCCCGCCATCATGTCAGCCGCGCGGGGATTCTCCGCCCTCGGACGTGCGCGGACGAACGGTCACATCACATCGACGGGGCGGCGTCGAGGTGATCCGGCGGGACATCCGCGCGCCCCGGCGCGGCCGATGGCACGACCGGATCGCACGGGACCGATAGGCTTTCGCACTGACCGCCGGACCGCTCGGGCGCGGGGCGCGGGGTGTTCCTTCACAACTGCACACCGCGACCGACCGCGCCGGCTGTGGCGCCGGCAATGGCTGTCGGGCCGAACGGTCGGCCCACCAGCCGGCAGTGGGCTCGACTCGGTGGGCAGAATGGAGGCGGCGATGGTGGACGGCGACGAGGGCCGGCTGCGAGCGGTCGTCACCGAGGTGACGGCGGCCCGGGGCTACGACTTGGAAGAACTGGCGGTGCGGTCGATCGGCCGGCGCCGGGTGGTGCGGGTGGTGGTGGACAGCGACGACGGCGTCTCGTTGGACGACGCCGCGGAGGTCAGCCGGGAGATTTCCGAGCGACTGGACGGCCCGGACGACCCGATGGGCGAGCACCCCTACACGTTGGAAGTGACCAGCCCGGGCGTGGGCCGGCCGCTGCGCGAGCCGCGCCACTTCCGCCGGGCCCGCGGCCGGCTGCTGGTGGTCACCACCGAGCAGGGCCCGGTCACCGGGCACCTGCTGCGCGCGAGCGACACCGGCATCGAGCTGGCCCTGGCCCCGGACAAGAAGGGCGTGGTCACGGTCGTCGAACTGCCGTTGACCGCGATCGCCACGGCCAAGGTCGAGGTCGAGTTCTCCGCGCCGCCCGCGGCCGTGCAGGAGCTGCTGGACAAGGAAGGGGTCGGCCGATGAACGTCGACATTGCCGCCCTGCGGGCGGTCGAGAAGGAAAAGGGCATCGACTTCAACTCGTTGATCGACACCCTGGAGACGGCGCTGCTGACCGCCTACCGGCACACCCAGGGACACGCCGGGCACGCCCGGGTGCAGATCGACCGCAAGACCGGCGGGATCCGGGTCTGGGCCCAGGAGACCGACGACTCCGGCGAGATCGTGCGCGAGTGGGACGACACCCCGGAGGACTTCGGCCGGATCGCCGCGACCACTGCCCGCCAGGTCATCCTGCAGCGGCTGCGGGACGTGGACAACGAACGCACCTTCGGCGACTTCGCCGGCCGCGAGCACGACCTGATCACCGGCACCATCTCGGCCGACGCCAAGGTCAACGCGCGCGGCGTGGTCGTGGTCAGCCTGGGCGAGGGCAAGAACGCGGTGGAGGGCATCATCCCGGCCGCCGAACAGGTGCCGGGGGAGTCCTACCCGCATGGCCAGCGGCTGCGCTGCTACGTCGTCTCGGTCGCCCGCGGGCTGCGCGGGCCGCAGATCACCCTGTCCCGCACGCACCCGAATCTGGTCCGCAAGTTGTTCGCCCTCGAGGTGCCCGAGATCGCCGACGGCTCGGTGGAGATCACCGCGGTGGCCCGCGAGGCCGGTCACCGGTCCAAGATCGCGGTGCGGCCGGCGGTGGCCGGGGTCAACGCCAAGGGTGCCTGCATCGGCCCGATGGGCGCGCGGGTCCGTGCGGTGATGAGCGAACTCAACGGCGAGAAGATCGACATCATCGACTACGACGAGGACCCGGCCACGTTCGTGGGCAACGCGCTCTCGCCGGCGCGGGCGCTGTCCACCACGGTGATCGACCCGGTGGCCAAGGCCGCCCGGGTGGTGGTCCCGGACTTCCAGTTGTCCCTGGCCATCGGCAAGGAGGGGCAGAACGCCCGGCTCGCCGCCCGGCTCACCGGTTGGCGGATCGACATCCGCAGCGACGCCGCCCCGGACCCGGCCGGCGAGGGTCGATGAGGGTGGTGCCGGGGGATCGCGTCGACCCGGCATCGACCCGGTGCCGACCGGGCGTCGGACCGGTCCGAACGGTCGCGGAAAGGCGGTAGACTTCAATGTTGGCCCGTCTGTCTTCGTCGACTGCCCCTGCACCTGCGCTCTCCGGCCCCCCGGGACCGGTCCGCACGTGCGTCGGTTGCCGGCGCCGGCAACGAGCCAGTGATCTACTGCGCGTCGTGGCCGTCGACGGGGTCCTCATCCCCGATACTCGGCACCGCCTCCCCGGACGGGGAGCGTGGTTGCACCCAGAGGTTGGGTGCCTCGATCTGGCAGAGCGCCGTCGGGCGTTCGGTCGGGCCCTGCGGGCCTCCGAGCACCTGGACACCAGTAAGGTCCGAACGCTCCTCGATTCCGGGGAGTGGCGCGGACCAGCCGATCGGACCGGCCCGGATCTCGGGTCCCGGCCCGATCACGGGAAACGATCGACAAGCCGCCTGGAACAGAAAGCAGGTCGACCCAACGTGAGCACGCCGTGAAGCAGCAATGAGCAGCACCCGGCACATCGACTAAGAGGACGAGCGCGGCCTGAAACGCCCGCCCGCCCTCACCGTGAGGAGAGCAGTGGCAGGCAAGGCCCGTGTACATGAGCTCGCAAAAGAGCTCGGCAAGACCAGCAAAGAGATCATGGCGAAGCTCCAGGACCTCGGAGAGTTCGTCAAGTCCCCGTCCTCGACCATCGAAGCCCCGGTCGTGCGCAAGTTGCGCGACGCCTTCCCGGCGACTCCGCCGAAGGGTGCCGCCGCGGCCAACGGTTCCAGTGGATCGACCTCGTCGCGTCCGGCTCAGCCGGGCCGACCCGGCGGCACTCCCGGACGTCCGGCGGCGGCCGCCGCTCCGGCGGCCAGTTCCACGTCCGCGTCGCCGGCCCCGGCCGGTGTGACTCCGCGTCCGGCCACCCCGGCGGCGCCGACCGCCCGTCCGGCGACGCCGGCCGCTCCGGTGGCCCCGGCCGCCGAGGCAGCGACCCAGTTCGTGGCCCCGCCGGCCCGGACCGCGCCCAGCAGTTCGCCCGGACCGCGGACCGCACCGGCTCCGGCCGCCGCGGCCCGGCCCGCGCCGGCCGCTGCGGCCCGGCCGGCCG
>Ga0116157_10005058_pt1 | contig 12188 bp, 12 predicted proteins | sample AD_UKC048_MetaG_FD_89882 | JGI IMG/M metagenome (GOLD analysis project Ga0116157, IMG submission 89882) | Active sludge microbial communities of municipal wastewater-treating anaerobic digesters from USA - AD_UKC048_MetaG | ecosystem: Engineered > Bioreactor > Anaerobic > Digestate | place: USA... | reverse complement strand
GCTGCTGCTGGTGGTCATCGTCGTGCTGATGACCTGGAAGCCCTGATGTCGGCCATGACCACCACTGACCCCGTCATCGGGGTGCTGGCCCTGCAGGGCGACGTGCGCGAACACCTGGTCGCGCTGGCCGGCCTGGGGGTGACGGCCCGGCCGATCCGCCGGGCCCGCGAACTCGCCGACCTGGACGGGATCGTCATCCCGGGCGGGGAATCGACCACCATCTGCCGGTTGCTGGACGTCTTCGAGCTGCGCGAGCCGCTGACCGCGCGGCTGCGTGACGGGCTGCCGGCGTTCGGCTCGTGTGCCGGGATGATCGTGCTGGCCTCTCAGATTCTGGACGGCCGGCCCGATCAGGTGCCGCTGGGCGCCATCGACATCGTGGTGCGGCGCAACGCCTTCGGCCGCCAGGTGGACTCCTTCGAGTCCGACCTGGCCATCGCCGGCGTGGACGGGGGACCGGTGCGCGCGGTGTTCATCCGGGCGCCCTGGGTGGAGCGCGCCGGACCGGACGTGCAGGTGCTCGCGCGGGTGGCCGAGCACCCGGTCGCGGTGCGCCAGGGCCGGGTGCTGGCCACGTCCTTCCACCCCGAGGTCGCCGGCGACGACCGGCTGCACGAGCTGTTCCTGAGCATGGTGACGTCCGGCGACCCCCGGCCGGGGACGTAGGATCGTCTGTCGGGCAGCGGCCGTGTCGTTGCCCGGGCGGCAAGACGACGACGTATCGAGGGGTTCCGGGCGAGCGATGAGTGGCCACTCCAAATGGGCGACGACCAAGCACCAGAAGGCGGCCAAGGACGCCAAGCGGGGCAAGCTGTTCGCCAAGCTGATCAAGAACATCGAGGTCGCGGCCCGCACTGGGGGCGGTGACCCGGACGGCAACCCCACCCTCTACGACGCCATCCAGAAGGCCAAGAAGTCCTCGGTCCCCAACGAGAACATCGACCGCGCGCTCAAGCGCGGATCCGGGGCCGAGGCCGGCGGCGTCGACTACCAGTCGATCACCTACGAGGGCTACGGCCCCAACGGCGTCGCGATCATGATCGAGTGCCTGACCGACAACCGGAACCGGGCCGCCTCCGAGGTGCGGGTCGCGGTCACCCGCAACGGCGGCACCATGGCCGACCCGGGCAGCGTCTCGTACCTGTTCAGCCGCAAGGGCGTCGTGCTGGTGCCGCAGCAGTCCAACGGTTCCACGGTCACCGAGGACGACCTGATGCTGGCCGTGCTGGACGCCGGCGCCGAGGAGATCAACGATCTGGGCGAGACGTTCGAGGTCGTGTCCGAGGCCACCGATCTGGTCGCCGTGCGGACCGCGGTCACCGACGCCGGCCTGGAGTACGACTCGGCCGACGCCACCTTCATCGCCTCCGTCGACGTGCCGCTGGATCTGGAGGGCGCGCGCAAGGTGATCAAGCTGGTGGACGCGATCGAGGATCTGGACGACGTGCAGAACGTCTACACCAATGCGGACATCTCCGACGAGATCGCGGAGCAGCTCGACAACGAGTGAGACCGACGCCTCCTACTCGGCTGGTCGGGACTTAGTGCCCTGCCGTCCGGTACCGTGCGCCGACAAGAGTGACCTGGTTTGTGCCCACGCCTGTCGAGTCACGGCCCGCCGCGCGCCGTCGGCTTGCAACCGCCTTCTGGAGGCCACCGTTGTCCGTACTGTCTGATTCAACCGCCGCTGATTCGACCGCCGCTCCGCGCGATTCCGCCCAGCCCCTGCTCTCGCCCGAGTCGGAGGCCGTGGTCAAGGCGACGGCCGCCGTGGTCGCGGCGAACGCCGAGGCCATCACCGCGGTGTTCTACCCGAACATGTTCGCCGCGCACCCGGAGCTGCTGCGCGTGTTCAACAAGGGCAACCAGGCCTCGGGGGAGCAGAGCAAGACGCTGGCCGCCTCGGTCGTCGCCTTCGCGGTCAGCCTGATCGACCCCGATGCGCCCTCCTTCGACCACGTCAAGACCCGCATCGCCTACAAGCACGTGTCCCTGGGCATCACCCCGGAGCAGTACCTGATCGTCGGCCAGTTCCTGATCGGGGCGGTCGCCGAGGTGCTGGGCGACGCGGTGACCCCGGAGATCGCCGCCGCCTGGACCGAGGTCTACTGGCTGTTCGCGGTCATCCTGATCGCCGAGGAGGCCAAGCTCTACCAGCAGGCCGGGGTCGACCCGAGGCGCCCGCTGCGGCCGTACCGGATCGCCCGGCGGATCGAGGAGACCCACGACGTGGTGTCCCTGGTCCTGGAGCCGGCCGACGGCGGGCCGCTGCCGCCCATGCAGCCGGGCCAGTACGTCTCGGTGTTCGTCGACCTGCCCGACGGCTCGCGCCAGCCGCGCCAGTACACCGTGTCCTCCACCGCCTTCGGTACCCGCCTGCAGATCACCGTCAGCCGGGTCCGGGGCGTCGACGGCGCCCCCGACGGCCAGGTCTCGGCCTACCTCAACGACCAGGCCAAGGTCGGCGACGTGCTCGACATCAGCGCCCCGGCCGGTGATTTCGTGATCGGCGACGAGGACTCCCCGTTGCTGCTGGCCAGCGCGGGGGCGGGCATCACCACCGTGCTGCCGATCGTCGAGCACCTGGCCCGCACCCAGCCCGAGCGGCAGGTGATCATCGCGCACGCCGACCGGACCGCCGGCGATCACGCGCTGCGCGAGACGGTGCTGCACGTGGCCCGGCACATCGACAACTTCAGCGCCTACACCTGGTACGAGCAGGTCGACGCCGACGACGACGGCGCGCGGACCGGGTACATGGACCTGTCCACGCTGGACCTGCCCGCGGACCTGCAGGTGTTCACCTGCGGCCCGCTGCCGTTCATGCGGCACGTCCGCTCGACCCTGCTGGCCCGCGGGGTCGCCCCGGAGAACATCCGCTACGAGGTGTTCGGGCCCGACCTGTGGGGCCCCACCCTGGAGCGCGCCGCCGGCTGATCGGGCCGCGGACCGGGTAGCGTCCCTGGACAGGTGTTCGCCGGCCGGCTCGGGTCGGCCGGCGTTCCTGATTCCAGGCAGGTTCGGTTCGACGGTGCGGGAGGTCCGGGTGCGGGTGCTGGGGGTCGATCCCGGGCTCACCCGGTGCGGCATCGGCGTGGTCGACGGCGGGCCGGGCCTGGCCCCGCGGGCCGTCGAGGTGATGGTCGTGCGCACGCCGGCCGATGCACCGCTGGCCGAGCGGTTGCTGCAGATCGCGGTCCGGGTCGAGGCGATGATGGATCTGCACAAGCCGGACACCGTCGCGATCGAGCGGGTCTTCAGCCAGCACAACGTGCGCACGGTGATGGGCACCGCCCAGGCCTCCGGCGTGGTCGCGCTGGCCGCCGCCCGCCGCGGCATCCCGGTCGCCTGGCACACCCCCAGCGAGGTCAAGGCCGCGGTCTCCGGACACGGCAACGCCGACAAGGCGCAGGTCACGGCCATGATCACCCGGCTGCTCAAGCTACCCGAGGCGCCCAAGCCGGCCGACGCCGCCGACGCCCTGGCCCTGGCCCTGTGTCATCTGTGGCGCTCACCCATGCAGGCCCGGATGGCCGCCGCGGCCGCGGCGGCGCCGGCCCTGTCGGTGCCGCGGGGCAGGATGTCCCGGTGATCAGTTCGGTACGCGGCGAGGTGCTGGCCATCCATCTGGACCATGCGGTCATCGAGGTGGGCGGCGTCGGCCTGGCCGTGCGCACCACCCCGGCCGCCCTGGCCGAGCTGCGCCGGGGGGAGACCGCCCGGTTGTGGACAACCCTGGTGGTGCGGGAGGACTCGCTGACCCTGTTCGGGTTCACCACCACCGCCGGCAAGGAGCTGTTCGAGCTGGTCCAGTCGGTGTCCGGGGTCGGGCCCAAGATCGCCCTGGCGTTGCTGGCCGTGCTCGACCCGGACGAGCTGCGCCGGGCCCTGTCCGCCGGGGACACCGCCACCCTGTGCCGGGCCCCCGGCATCGGCAAGAAGAGTGCCGAACGGCTGGTGCTGGAGCTGCGGGACAAGGTCGGCCCGGTCGGCTCGCCGGCCGCCGGCGTCGCCCCGGTGGTCGGCCAGGTCAGCGGGTCGCTGGCCTGGCGGCCGCAGGTGACCGATGCGCTGGTCGGGTTGGGCTTCACCGCCAAGCAGGCCGAGGACGCGGTCGTCGCGGTGGCCGCGCACGAGGATCCGGCGGTGGCCAACGGTGACGTCGCCGTGTTGCTGCGCCGGGCGCTGGCCCTGCTGGGACGCAACCGATGACCGGCCGGCCGCCGGGCGGCGAACACGACCCGGACCTGGACGGACTGCCGGACCTGTCGGTGGAGGGGGTCGTCACGCCCGGCCAGGTGCTGGGCGATTCGGACGTCGAGGCCTCCCTGCGGCCCCGCTCGATGGACGAGTTCGTCGGCCAGGAGAAGGTGCGCGAGCAGCTGCAGCTGGTGCTGGCCGGGGCCAAGCTGCGCGGCACCCCGCCCGATCACGTGCTGCTGGCCGGCCCGCCCGGACTGGGCAAGACGTCGTTGTCGATGATCATCGCCGCCGAGCTGGGCGCCGCGCTGCGGTTGACCTCGGGTCCGGCACTGGAGCGGGCCGGGGACCTGGCCGCGATCCTGTCCAACCTGGTCGAGGGCGACGTGCTGTTCATCGACGAGATCCACCGCATCGCCCGCCCGGCCGAGGAGATGCTGTACCTGGCCATGGAGGACTTCCGGGTCGACGTGATGGTCGGCAAGGGGCCGGGAGCGACCTCCATCCCGCTGGACATTGCCCCGTTCACGCTGGTCGGCGCGACCACCCGGTCCGGGCAGCTGACCGGCCCGCTGCGCGACCGGTTCGGCTTCACCGCGCACATGGAGTTCTACTCGGCCGACGAGCTGACCATCGTGATCAGCCGCAGCGCGGCGATCCTGGGCATCGAGCTGCGGCCGGACGGCGCTGCCGAGATCGCCCGTCGCTCCCGCGGCACCCCGCGGATCGCCAACCGGCTGCTGCGCCGGGTGCGCGACTACGCCCAGGTCCGGGCGGACGGGGCGATCACCCTCGACGTCGCCCGGGCCGCGCTGGCCGTCTACGACGTCGACGAGATGGGTCTGGACCGGCTGGACCGGGCCGTGCTGAGCGTGCTCTGCCGGTCGTTCGGCGGCGGCCCGGTCGGCCTGACCACGCTGGCCGTCGCGGTGGGGGAGGAACCCAGCACCGTCGAGGAGGTGTGCGAGCCGTTCCTGGTGCGCATCGGCATGCTGGCCCGGACCGCCCGCGGCCGGGTGGCCACCCCGGCCGCCTGGGACCACCTGGGCCTGGCCCAGCTGCAGGCGGAGTCCCGGACCGCCGAGGCCAGCCTGTTCGACGGGCTCTCACCGGGCCCGTGATCTCGTCCGCTCCGCCCGTGATCTCGTCCGACTCGGAGGTGGGGCCGGGCCGGTGAACCGGCCAGGATCGGGAGGTGCACTTCGCCGAGATCATGGAGCAGGTCGCCCGCGGGTTCGAGGCGATCGGCGCCCTGGTGCTGGTCGTCGGCCTGATCTGGTGCGCCGTGCTGTCGGCTCGGGTGTGGCGGCGGGCCGGTGGCGAGCATGCCTACCGCACGCTGCGCCGCTCGATCGGGGCCGTGCTGCTGCTCGGGCTGGAGGTGCTGGTCGCCGCGGACCTGGTGCACACCGTCGCGGTCGAGCCCACCCTGACCAACGTCGGCGTGCTGGGCCTGATCGTGATCATCCGGACCGTGCTCAGCTTCTCCCTGGAGATCGAGATCGAGGGCATGCCGCCCTGGCGGCGGGCCGCGATGACCGGGGCCGAGCACCTCGCGCAGGCCGCGACGTTCGCCGCCCGGCCGCCGGATCCGGGCGAGCCGCGCCACTGACCGTGCCCGGGCGGGCCCGAGCCGGGTCCCTCGACCGTGCGTTTCGGCCCCGATCGGGCTTGCCCGGTCCGGTATCGTGGCGCTACCGACCGGGCCGCGACTCGTCCGGTCCTTGGCCTGGGAACCAATGGTCGCCGCGACCCGTTCACTGCGCGGACGACGCCTGACCGCGCCCGGTTGTGACCCGGCCGACGCGACAACGAGCCACCCGCGGGTCACGCCGACGAGATGAGTGCCGGGAGACCGGGACCGAGGAGAACCAAAGTCATGGAAAGCATGCTGCTACCGATCCTGATGTTCGCCGCTCTCGGCGCCCTCATGTACTTCAGCATGAAGAAGCAGAAGCGCCAGGCCGCCGCGGTCAAGGAGATGCAGAACCAGCTGGTCCCCGGTTCCCGGGTGATGACCACCTCCGGCCTGCACGGCACGGTGACCGCCGTCGCCGACGACACCATCGAGCTCGAGGTGGCGCCGGGCATGCGGACCACCTGGGTGCGGGCCGCCGTGCGCGAGGTCGTCGTGCCCGGGCCGGTCGAGGAGAGCTACGAGGACTCCTACACCGACGAGTCGACCGAGATCGTGGACGCCGACCCGGACACGGGCAGCACCAACGGCGGGATCAACATCCGCAAGTCCAACGACCTGAACTAAGCTCGCGATGCCCCGGCCCCGCAAGGGGACGGGGCATCATCGTGTGGGCGTGAGGATCGCCCGCCATCGCTGACGGCCCGCCCGTGACTGGCCCTGACCGCGCCCAGGTCAGTCCACGCTCATGGTCGGGACGCCGCACGGACGAGGATTGGCGCGACGTGGCAACACCCCCCGGGCACTTGCGGCCCTGGAGATTGATCGGGACCTTTGTCGGCATCGTCATCGTGCTGTACGGGTTGGTGTTCCTGACTCCGGGAAGCAACACCCCCAAGCTCGGTATCGACCTGCAGGGCGGCACCCGCATCACCCTGACCGCACGCACGGTGGACGGCAGCGATCCGACCCGCGAACAGATGCAGCAGGCCCGCACGATCATGGAGGGCCGGGTCAACGGCTCCGGTGTGGTCGGCGCCCAGGTGCAGATCGACGGGGCCAACCAGCTCGTCGTCACCGTTCCGGGTAACGAGGACCTGTCCGGCCTGACCCGGACCGCGCAGCTGAACATCCGGCCGGTGGTCGCCGACAGCAGTGGCAACCCGGTCGTGATGTACCCGGCCGGGTACACCCCGCCGCAGGCCAGCACGGCCACCAGTGCCCCGGCCACCAGCGGTTCCGAGACCGGCGCCACCGGCTCGTCGGCCCCCGGCTCGGCCCAGACCACGGTCCCGGCCATCGGGGACACCCCGGCGCCGACGTCCTCGGTCGTGCCGGCCATCGGCGACACCGCGACCGCGGCCCCCAGCGCCGCCGCGACGACCCCCGCCGCCGAGACGCCGGCCGCGACGTCGCCGGCCGGGTTGCGCGGCGACGACGCGGCCCTGGCCGCCGCCCAAACCGACGCGACCGACCCGACCGCGACACCCGCGGCCACCGACACCGCGGCTCCCGCGGCCACCGATACGGCCGCCGCGACCGCCACCGGGACGGCGGCGCCCACCACTGCGGCCACGACGGCGGCGTCCACCGTCACCTGGCCGACCGGCAGCAACCCGGAGAACCCGACCCAACCGCTGGGCACCGACCAGGCCGCGTTCACCGCCTGGCAGACCTCCGCCCAGACGGTCATGCCGACCATCAGCTGCGCCGACCTGGAGCCCTACCGCGGCCTGGACGACCCGAGCAAGCCGCTGATCGCCTGCTCGGACACCGGCGACGCGATCTACCTGCTCGAACCGACCATCATCTCCGGCACCCAGATCGAGACCGCCAGCTCCGGGCAGAGCACCCAGGGCGCCGGCTGGGTGGTCAACATGACGTTCAAGTCCGACGGCTACTCGACCTGGTCGTCCTACACCGCCTCGCACACCGGCACCCTGACCGCGATGACCCTGGACGGTCAGGTCATCTCCGCGCCCCGGATCAGTGGTCCCATCACCACCCCGGGCACCGAGATCTCGGGCTCGTTCAGCCAGACCTCGGCGGCGGCGCTGGCCAACTCGCTCAAGTTCGGCGCGCTGCCGCTGGCCTTCGACCGGGCCGAGTCGGTCAACGTCAGCGCCGAGCTGGGCTACCAGTACCTGATCGCCGGCATCATCGCCGGCGGTATCGGCCTGCTGCTGGTGGTCGTCTACTGCCTGATCTACTACCGGCTGCTCGGCCTGATCACGATCCTGTCGCTGATCCTGTCCTTCGGCCTGGTCTACCCGGTGCTGGTGCTGCTGGGCCGGTGGATCGGCTACTCGCTGGACATGGCCGGCGTCGCCGGTCTGATCATCGCCATCGGCATCACTGCCGACTCGTTCGTCATCTACTTCGAACGCATCAAGGACGAGGTGCGCGAGGGCCGCACCTTCCGCTCGGCGGTGCCGCGCGGGTGGTCCCGGGCCAAACGGACCATCCTGTCGGCCGACGCGGTCTCGTTCCTGTCCGCGTTCATCCTGTACATCCTGGCCGTCGGTGAGGTCAAGGGCTTCGCCTTCACCCTGGGCCTGTCCACCGTGCTGGACCTGGTCGTGGTGTTCCTGGTGACTCACCCGCTGGTCCACCTGGCCGCCGGCTCCCGGCTGTTCCAGTCGCCGACCTGGTCGGGTCTGGGTGGCGTGGCCAAGGCCGGCGCCCGACAACGGGCGGCGGCCGCCCGGCTCGACGCCAAGGAGGTGTCGGTATGAGTGTCGACGACGGCCTGGACACGCCCGCCGCGGTCAGCGCGGCCGCGACCGGCGACAAGCTCTACGGCCGGCAGGCCGGGTTCCTGAGCCGGTTGTCCACCGGCACCGGCGCCTTCAACATCCTGGGCCGGCGCAAGGTCTACTACATCGTCTCCTCGGTGCTGGTGGTCGCCTCGATCCTGCTGATCGTGTTCCGCGGCTTCCACTACGGGATCGACTTCGCCGGCGGCACCACGCTGACCTTCCAGCCGGTCGACAGTGCGTCCGTGTCCAACTCGCAGATCGCGCAGACGGTCACCTCGGCCACCGGGGTGGAGACCGAGTCGGTGCAGACGGTCGGCAACCAGATCCAGGTGACCTCCTCGTCGCTGAGCGTCGACCAGGTGGTCGCGGCCAAGGCGGCGATTAACCAGGCCTACTCGCCGCCCGGCGGCGTGTCCGACTCGGCGGTGTCCGAGACCTGGGGATCGGAGATCTCCCAGCGGGCGCTGCTCGCGGTGCTGGTCTTCCTGGTCGCGGTGGCCGCGTTCCTGTGGATCCGGTACGAAAAACGGATGGCCGCCGGCGCGGTGGTCTCGGTGCTGCACGACCTGATCATCACGGCCGGCATCTACTCGCTGGTCGGGTTCGAGGTGACCCCGGCGACCGTGATCGGCCTGCTGACGATCCTGGGTTTCTCCCTCTACGACACCGTCGTGGTCTACGACAAGGTGCAGGAGAACACCAAGGGCCTGACCTCGCTCAACCGGCGCACCTACCCGGAAGCGGCGAACCTGGCGATCAACCAGACGCTGATGCGCTCGATCAACACCTCGCTGATCGCGCTGCTGCCGGTGGCCGGGCTGCTGGTCGCCGGCGTGGTCATCCTGGGCTCGGGCACCCTCAAGGACCTCTCGCTGGTCATGCTGATCGGCATGCTCATCGGCGCCTACTCGTCGGTCTTCGTCGCGGTGCCGTTCGCGGTGGACCTCAAGCTGCGCGATCCGGCGATCAAGGCCCACACCGCGCGGGTGCTGGCCAAGCGCAAGGCCGAGGGGTTGGTCGTGGACGCCGACGGCGACCCGATCGCCCGGACCGGAGGGCCGGCCCGTGTGGCCGCCGCGGCCGCGAGCGCGCCGGTCGCCACCGCGACAGCCAGCTCGACGGCCACCTCGACGGCCACCGCCGTCCGGCCGGATGCGAAGCCGGGGGCGGCGCCCAAGCCCGGCGTCAAGCCGGTGCGGCCCACCGGCAAGACCGGTCCGCGCGGCAAATCGGGCTCCGGGCCCAAGCCGTCCGGCAAGCGCAGCCGCTGAACCGGGTGCCCGCCGACTCCGCAGATCCGGCGGCGCTCCGCGCGGCCGGTGCCGCGCTGGATCGGCTGGTCCGGATCCAGCCCGACTTCCCGCAACCGGGGGTGCTGTTCCGGGACCTGACCCCGGTGCTGGCCGACGGGCCCGCGCTGCGGGCGGTCGCCGTCGCGCTGGCCGGCGCCGCCCCGGAGGCGACGCTGATCGCCGGCCTGGACTCTCGCGGGTTCCTGCTCGGCGCGGCCGCCGCGATGGTGGCCGGCACCGGCGTGCTGGCCATCCGCAAGCCCGGCAAGCTGCCCGGCCGGATCCTGTCCGAGGAGTACGCCCTCGAATACGGCACCGCCCGGCTCGACTTGCACCCGGACGACGTGCCGCCGGGCGCCCGGGTGCTGGTGATCGACGACGTGCTGGCCACCGGTGGCACCGCGGCCGCGGCCACCCGGCTGCTGCGCCGGGCCGGCGCCCAGGTCGTCGGGGTGGCGGTGGCGGCTGAGCTGCGCGCCCTGGCCGGCCGGGCCGCCCTGCCGGACGTTCCGGTGACTGCGCTGCGCTCCTGGTAGGTCGTCGGGTCGGACTCGCGGCCGGCTGCCGACGGGGAGGCGGGCCGCCCTACAGTCGGGGGCGTGACCTGGTGGCGGCCTACGGGCGCGTGGCTTCACGCCCGGCCCGTCGTCGGCGACGCCGGGTTGGCGCTGCTGGTGCTGGTGCCGGCCTTCGCCGGCCGGGTGAACGCGTTGCCCGGGCCGCCGATCACCCCGACCGCGGTGTCCCAGCTGCTGGTCGTGCTGTCCTGCCTGAGCCTGGTGCTGCGCCGCCACTACCCGCCGGTGGTGTGGGCACTGACCCTGGGCGCGGCGATCGCGGTGATCATGCTGCAGCACGGGCCGTCCTCGGCGCTGCTGCCGCAGCTGGTCGCCCTGTACACGCTGGCCACGGCCTGGCCCGTGCGGCGCAGCCTGGTGGCCGCGGCCGGATCCGCCGCCGCCCTGCTGGCTGCGCAGGCGGTGGCCACGGCCGACCCTTGGGACCGGGCCACCACCTACGCCGTGGCCACCTGGTGCGTGCTGGCCACGGTGGTCGGCATCTCGGTGCGGCTGCAGCGTCGCGCGCTGGCCGCGGCGCGGGAGCGGGCCCGGGTGGCCGAGGAATCCCGGGAGGAGGAGGCGCAGCGCCGGGTCGCTCAGGAGCGGTTGCGGATCGCCCGCGAGCTGCATGACGTGGTCGCTCACCACGTCGCCGTCATCACCGTGCAGGCCGGGGTGGCCGAGCATCTGCAGGTGAGCGATCCGGCCGCCGCCCAGGACGCGCTGCGGCACGTGCGCGAGGCCAGCGGCCAGGTGCTGGCCGAGATGTCGGCGCTGCTGGGTGTGCTGCGGCACGGCGAGGAGCCGGGATCCGAACCCGCGCGGGGACTGGCCGACCTGGACGAACTGGTCGGCTCGCTGCGCCGTACCGGGCTGCAGGTCGTCGTGCGGCGCGAGGGTGGTCCGGTCCCGCTGGACCCGCTGGTCGACCTGACCGCCTATCGGATCGTGGAGGAAGCGTTGACCAACGCGTACAAGCACGGCGCCGGAACCGCCCAGCTGCTGCTCGCCCACCGGACGGGAGAGCTGACCATCGAGGTCACCAATCCGGTGCCGGCGGCGAAGACCGCTGCCGGTCACCGGGATCAGGGGCGGGGGCTGGTCGGCATGTCCGAGCGGGTGGCCGCCGTCGGCGGCCGGCTGTCGGCCCGGCCGGGTCCGAACGGGACCTTCCTGGTCCGCGCCGACCTGCCGGTGACCACCCCGTGACGATCCGCGTGTTGCTGGCCGACGACCAGGCGCTGATCCGGGGCGGCTTCGCCGCGTTGATCGGCAGCGCCGACGACATGGCGGTGGCTGGCCAGGCGATCGACGGCGCCGACGCGGTGCGGCAGGCCCGCCGGCTGCACCCGGACGTGGTGCTGATGGACGTGCGGATGCCGGGAACCGACGGGATCAGCGCGTGCGCCCAGATCACCGGTGACCCCGACCTGGCCGGGGTCCGGGTGCTGGTGCTGACCACCTTCGAGCAGGACGACTACATCGTCGGGGCGTTGCAGGCCGGGGCCAGCGGCTTCCTGGGCAAGAGTGCGTCGCCGACGGAGTTGCTCGACGGCATCCGGGTGGTGGCCGGTGGGGAGTCGCTGCTCTCGCCCCGGGCCACCCGGATCGTCATTGAGCGGATGCTGGCCGCCCCGGCCGGCGTCCCGGATCCCGGCGCCGGCCCCGACCTGTCCGGGCTGACCGACCGGGAGCGGCAGATCCTCACCCTGGTCGGCCAGGGCCTGTCCAACGACGACAT
>Ga0116157_10005047_pt1 | contig 12201 bp, 11 predicted proteins | sample AD_UKC048_MetaG_FD_89882 | JGI IMG/M metagenome (GOLD analysis project Ga0116157, IMG submission 89882) | Active sludge microbial communities of municipal wastewater-treating anaerobic digesters from USA - AD_UKC048_MetaG | ecosystem: Engineered > Bioreactor > Anaerobic > Digestate | place: USA... | reverse complement strand
TACTCGATCCAGTCGCCCACCGCGCTGCAGCAGTACGACGCGAACAACGTGGTCGCCCAGGGCGACTCGTTCGTCTACCCGGCCTACGCGACCGAGCACCCGACCGGCGCCGGCCCGTACAAGTTCCAGGCCTACGACAAGGCCAACAACACCGTGACCCTCGTCCGCAACGACGATTACTACGGCGAGAAGGCCAAGACCAAGACGCTGATCTTCAAGATCATCCCGGACGAGACCGCGCGCAAGCAGGAGCTGCAGGCCGGCACCATCGACGGGTACGACTTCCCGAGCCCGGCCGACTGGGACGGGCTGACCGGAGCCGGCTTCAACGTCGAGGTCCGGCCCGCGTTCAACGTGATGTACCTGGGCATGACCCAGGGCACCAACCCCGCGCTGGCCGATCTGAAGGTGCGGCAGGCCATCGCCTACGCGCTCAACCGCGAGCAGTTCGTGCAGTCCCAGTTGCCCGACGGCGCCAAGGTCGCGGACATCTTCTACCCGGACACCGTCGACGGCTGGACCGACGACGTCACCAAGTACCCGTACGACCCGGAGAAGGCCAAGCAACTGCTGGCCGAGGCCGGCCAGTCGAACCTGACGGTCAACTTCTGGTGGCCCACCGAGGTCAGCCGCCCCTACATGCCGGATCCCAAGAGCGTGTTCACCGCGTTCAAGGCGGACCTGGAGGCGGTCGGCATCACCGTCAACGAGATCTCCAAGCCGTGGAACGGCGGGTACCTGGACGGTGTCGAGGCGCACGACGCCGACCTGTTTCTGCTCGGCTGGACGGGTGACTACAACACGCCGGACAACTTCATCGGCACCTTCTTCACCCGCACCGACAACCGGTTCAACACCGGCACCCAGCCGTGGGGCGCCACCCTGTCCGAGGCGCTCAAGCAGGCCGACGCGATCCCGGATCCCGACCAGCGCAACGCCGCCTACGTCAAGATCAACCAGGATCTGATGGGCACGTACCTGCCGGCGGTGCCGATCTCCCACTCGCCGCCGGCGATCGTGGTGGCCGGCGACGTCGAGGGTCTGGTGGCCAGCCCGCTAACCGACGAGCGGTTCAGCACGGTCTACAAGACGAGCTGATCCACCCGCCCCTGTCCCACCCGTTCACCGCCCCACCACCGCTGACGTTGATCATGGCGTTCTCTGCTCGACCCGCCGGCGACACGCCGGCCGGGCGGCAGAGATCGCCATGATCAACTCGACGGGGGGGGCCGCGCCGCACGTGACCGCCGGAGGTGCCGATGCTGAGGTACACGGTTCGCCGTCTGCTTCAACTCGTGCTCGTGCTGTTCGTGCTGTCCATCCTGCTGTTCTTCTGGTTGCGCAGCCTGCCCGGCGGCCCGGTCTCGGCGCTGCTGGGCGACCGGGCCACCCCGGAGAAGCGGGCCGAGCTGGAGAAGGTCCTGGGCCTGGACCAGCCGGTCATCGTGCAGTACTTCAAGTACCTGGGCCGGGTGCTGACCGGCGATTTCGGCCAGTCCACCGGGGTCTCGCCCGGCACCGACGTGATGGACGTGTTCTTCACCCGGTTCGGCGCCACCGTCGAGCTGGCCGTCGGGGCGATCGTGCTGGCCCTGTTGTTCGGCATCCCGCTCGGCTACTTCGCGGCCCGGCGCAAGGGCGGCTTCCTGGACACCGGGCTGATCGTCACCTCGCTGATCGGGATCGCCGTCCCGGTGTTCTTCCTGGCCTTCCTGCTCAAGTTCGTCTTCGCGGTCCAGCTCGGGGTGCTGCCGCCGTCCGGCCGGCAGACCGTCGGCATCGGGGCCACCCGGGTCACCGGCCTGTTCATCCTGGACGGGGTGCTCACCCGGGAATGGGACGCGTCCTGGGATGCGATGAAACACCTGATCCTGCCGTGGATCGCGCTGGCCACCATCCCGTTCGCGGTCATCTTCCGGATCACCCGGGCCTCGGTGCTGGAGGTCCAGGGCGAGGACTTCGTCCGCACGGCCGAGGCCAAGGGGCTGACCAACAGCACCATCCGCAGCCGGCACGTGCTGCGCAACGCGATGCTGCCGGTGATCACGGTGACCGGGTTGCAGACCGGGGCGCTGCTGGTCGGCGCCGTGCTCACCGAGAAAGTCTTCGCCTACCCGGGTCTGGGTGAGGCGCTGGCCATCGGCTTCACCAAGAAGGACTACCCGGTGATGCAAGTGGTCATCATCGCCGCGGCCGCGGTGTTCGTCATCATCAACACCCTGGTCGACCTGGCCTACGCCGTGGTCGACCCGAGAATCCGGACCCGCTGATGGTCACCACCTACCGCCGGGCGCGGGAGCAACGCATCGACTCTCTGGTCACCAGCGACGACAAGGGACTGTCCCTGTGGGGATCGGCCTGGCAGCGGCTGCGCGTCTCGCCGCTGTTCTGGGTCGGCGCGGTGATCGTCGGACTGTTCCTGCTGCTGGCCATCTTCGGCCCGCTGTTCGCCCCGCACGACCCGGGCGCGCAGGTGCTGATTGGCCAGACCTCCCGGGCCCGCAACCAGATCGCCCCGCCGCAGGACGGTTTCCCGCTCGGCGGGGACACGCTGGGCCGGGACCTGTTCTCCCGCATGCTCGTCGGCAGCCGGCAGACCCTGCTGGTCGGTGTGTTCGCGACCATGATCGGGTTGATCGGCGGGCTCATCCTGGGCATCACCGCCGGCGCCTTCGGTGGCTGGGTGGACACCGTGATCATGCGCATCGTCGACGTCATGCTCTCGATTCCCAGCCTGCTGCTGGCCATCTCGATCGCCGTGCTGTTCGCCAATCCCAGCCTGACCAGCGTGATCATCGCGGTGGCGGTGGTGCAGATCCCGGTGTTCGCCCGGCTGCTGCGCGGGCAGATGCTGGCCCAGCGCGAGTCCGACCACGTGCTGGCCGCCCGGGCGCTGGGCGTCAAGCGCGGCGCGATCGTCTTCCGGCACATGGTGCCCAACTCGCTGTCCCCGGTGATCGTGCAGGCCACCCTGGTCATCGCCACCTCGATCATCGACGCGGCCGCGCTGTCGTTCCTGGGCCTGGGTTCGCAGAACGTGTCCGAATCCGAATGGGGGCAAATGCTCGGCGAGGCGCAGAACGTCATCGACTCGCATCCGGGGCTGGCGTTCTGGCCGGCCATCGCCATCATCGTGGTCTGCCTGGGCTTCACCCTGCTGGGCGAATCCCTGCGCGAGGCCATCGATCCCAAGAGCCGGCGGTGAGCAGATGAGCGAGGCGCTGCTGACGGTCACCGACCTGACCGTCACCTTCAACCGGCGGGGCGTGGCCCCGATGAAGGCGGTGGACGGGGTCAGCTTCTCCGTCGCGCCGGGGCAGACCGTCGGGCTGGTCGGCGAGTCCGGCTGCGGCAAGTCGGTGACGTCGCTGGCGATCATGCGGCTGCTGCCCCCGCGGGGCAACAGCGTCACCGGCGTCGTCGAGTTCGAAGGCACCGACCTGCTCGGCCTGCCGCTGAACGCCATGCGGGACCGCCGCGGCCGCGATCTGGCGATGATCTTCCAGGACCCGCTGTCGTCGCTGAACCCGGTGGTGCCCATCGGGATCCAGGTGACCGAGGTGCTCGAGCGGCACCGCGGGATGAAGCGGTCGGCGGCGATGGGTGAGGCCCGGGACCTGCTGGACTCGGTCGGCATTCCCGACCCCGGCCGGCGGCTCAAGGAGTACCCGCACCAGCTCTCCGGCGGCATGCGGCAGCGGGCACTGATCGCGATGGCCCTGGCCTGCCGGCCGCGGCTGCTCATCGCCGACGAGCCGACCACCGCGCTGGACGTGACGATCCAGGCCCAGATCCTGGCCCTGCTCAAGTCGCTGGTCGTCGAACACGGCACCGCGCTGATCATGATCACGCACGACCTGGGCGTGGTCGCCGGCCTGTGCGACGAGGTCAACGTGCTCTACGCCGGCCGGGTCGTCGAGCGGGCCGACCGGCACGAGCTGTTCGCCGTGCCCCGGCACCCGTACACGCACGGGCTGCTCGAATCGATCCCGCGGTTGGACGCCGGGCCGGGGGAGCGGCTGACGCCGATCGTCGGGTCGGTCGCCGACAACATCCCGTGGACCGGCGGGTGCGCGTTCGCCCCGCGGTGTTCGCGGGAGATCGATCCGTGCCGCCAGGTCACGCCGCTGCTGGAGCCGGCCCCCCAGGCGGCCCCGGATCACCTGCAGCGCTGCCACAACCCGGTCGTCCCGGCCGCGGTGGGCGGCCCCGACCTGACCAAGGGGGCGTCATGACGACCGGGCCGGCGTGGGAGGACCCGATCGTCGTCAATCCGGACGAGGCGACGGCCCACGCGGCGGCCGAGGTGGCCACCGACCGGATGGAGCACGGCGCGCACGAGTCGGAGCCGCTGCCCGATCTGCCCGCCGCCGAGCTGTCGGCCGCCACCAAGGACGCCGAGATCCTGCTGGAGGTCAACGACATCAAGGTGCACTTCCCGATCCGCAAGGGAGTGCTGATCGACAAGGTGGTCGGCCACGTCTACGCCGTCGACGGCGTCTCGCTGGCCGTCAAGCGCGGGGAGACCTACGGGCTGGTCGGCGAATCGGGGTGCGGCAAGACCACGCTGGGCCGGGCGATCCTGCGGCTGATCGAGCCGACCGCCGGGTCCGTGCTGTTCGACGGGGTCAACGTGGCCGACCTCAAACCCGAGCCGCTGCGCCAGATCCGGCACCGCATGCAAATGGTGTTCCAGGACCCGCTGTCCTCGCTGGACCCGCGCCAGTCGGTGCAGTCGATCCTGGAGGAGGGCATGCGCGCGCACGGCATCGCCACCACCGGCGGGCAGCGGCTGCGCGACCTGCTGTCCGCGGTCGGCCTGCCGACCTCGGCGCTGCGCAAGTTCCCGCACGAGTTCTCCGGCGGCCAGCGGCAACGCATCGGCATCGCCCGCGCGCTGGCCGTCGACCCCGAGCTGATCGTGGCCGACGAGCCGGTCTCCGCCCTGGACGTGTCCGTGCAGGCCCAGGTGATCAACGTGCTGGAGGACCTGCAGGCCGACCTGGGCCTGACCTACGTGGTGATCGCGCACGACCTGGCCGTCGTCCGGCACATCTCCGACCGGGTTGGCGTGATGTACCTGGGGGCGCTGGTCGAGGAGGCCACGTCGGCCGACCTGTACGCGAGCCCGCTGCACCCGTACAGCCGGGCGCTGCTGTCCGCGGTGCCGGTGCCCGATCCGGTGGTCGAGGACAGTCGCGAACGCATCCTGCTCACCGGCGACCTGCCCTCCCCGGCCAACCCGCCGACCGGCTGCCGGTTCCACACCCGCTGCCCCTGGCGGCAGCCGACCAAGTGCGACACCGACCGGCCCGTCCTGACCGAGTTCGCCCCCGGGCACCGGGTCGCCTGCCACTACGCGGCCGAGATCGCCTCCGGTGCGTTGGTCCCGCACCAGGTGCAGGAGTCGGTCATCTAGGCCTTTCGGCGGGTCAACGCCCGTCCCTGCGTGGTCGGTGAGGCCAGCGTTGGCGGGGATGCCGATCCCCAGGCACCATGGGCGCCATGGTCGCCGACGCCAACGCCGCAGCATCCTCGTCTGCCCGTCGTTCCGCGTCGGCCGAGCTGGGCAACGGGGCGGTGACGCTGACCAAGGCGCTGTCCATCGTCGAGTTCGTCGCCGAACGGGAGGGCGCCTCGGCCCGGGAGATCGCGGTCGGCGTGGGCATCCCGCTGAGCACCGCGTACCGGCTGGCCCACATCCTGGTCGGCGCCGACTACCTGGTGCATCTGAAGGAGGAGCGCCGGTACGCCCTGGGGATCAAGCTGCGCATCCTGAGCCAGTCGGTGGACCGGCAGTTCGGGTTGAGCCCGGAGCTGCGGGCCGAGATCGGGATGCTGCACCGGCAGGTCGGGGCGGCCGCCTACTTCGCCCAGTACCTGGGCAGCGAGGTGGTGGTGGCGCACGTCGAGGACTCGCCGGAATGTCCGCGGGTGGGGCCGCTGGACGTCGGCCTGCACGAGGCCACCCACGCCACCGCGTTCGGCAAGGTCCTGCTCGCCGGGATGCTGCCCGAGCAGCGCGATCAGTACCTGGTCGATCACCCGATGCGCCGGCTGACCCCGGCCACCATGACCGACCGGTCGGCGCTGGAGAACGACCTGGCCACGGTCAACCGGAGCGGGGTGGCCTGGGAGTACGAGGAGTTCCTGCCCGATCTGATCTGTGTGGCTGCCGGTGTCCGCGGCGGTAATGGCATGATCGTCGGGTCGGTCGCCCTGTCCGGGTCGGCCCAGCGGATGCGCCGCAGCGCACCGGCCTGCGAGGAAGCCGTCCGGCGAACCGCCGCACGGGTCAGCCGGTGCCTGCGGGCCTACGCCCAGGCCCGCCCCTGACCCTCCGCTCTCTCCCGTCTCTCCCGCTTCTCGCGCGGATCAACTACGCCCGCGCGGATGAACCCACCCCAGTTGTGACTCATGGGACCTGAGTCAACGAGTTCATCCGCGCGGGCCGTCGGGCGAGTGGTCGATCGGGCCAGGGCCGGGCCGGAACTTCGCGAAACGTCAACCCCCATCGAGTGACTGGTCGGGTCCCCGCGGCCCGGACTACCGTCGAAATCGCCGCCGCCCGCGACCCGGCGCCGGTCGTCCCGACGATTGGAGACCACGATGTCCGACACGCCCAGCATCGACCCGACGCGCACCGCCGTGGTGCTCATCGAGTACCAGAACGACTTCACCTCCGAGGGCGGCACCCTGCATGGCGCCGTCAAGGACGTCATGGAATCGACCGGGATGATGAAGAACACCGCCGAGGTGGTCGACGCGGCCCGGGCGGCCGGGGCCACCGTGATCCACTCGCCGATCAGCTTCGCCGAGGGCTACGGCGAGATCTCGTCCACGCCGTACGGCATCCTGGCCGGCGTCGTGGAGTCCAATTCCTTCGTCAAGGACAGCTGGGGCGCGGCGATCGTCGAAGAGATGAGTCCGTCCGACGGCGACATCGTCATCGAGGGCAAGCGCGGGCTGGACGCCTTCGCCTCCACCAACCTCGACTTCATCCTGCGGTCCAAGGGCATCGACACCATCGCTCTGGCCGGCTTCCTGACCAACTGCTGCGTGGAGTCGACCATGCGCTCGGGGTACGAGCGCGGCTACCAGGTCTACACGCTGACCGACTGTGTCGCGGCCACCTCGCAGGACGAGCACGACAACGCGATCGCCAAGGACTACCCGATGTTCTCCCGCCCGACCACCGGCGCCGCCTTCGCGCAGGCGCTGACCGGCGGGGACAAGCCGGTCGACGCCAGCCGCGGGTACTGAGCGGGCGAGCCGGCCGGGGAATGCCCGACCGGCCCGCCGGGTGCCGATCCCGCGCGGATCAACCTGCACCGGATGTGACTGGTGAGACCGGAGTCAACCAGTTCATCCGCGCTGGGGAAGTTGATCCGCGCGGGCAGGGGGGGCTAGAGCTCCTGGGCCTTGAGGGATTGCACGATGTGCTCGGCCTGCCGGATGGCCAGCGCGACGATGGTCAGCGTCGGGTTGGCCGCCGCGCCGGTGGTGAACACCGACCCGTCGGAGACGAACAGGTTCGGCACGTCATGGGCGCGGCCGTAGGCGTTGGTGACGCCGTCCTCGGGCCGCTCCGACATCCGCGCGGTGCCCAGGTTGTGGGTCGCCGGATACGGCGGGGTGCGGTGCGAGGACAGGGCGCCGACCGACTCGTAGAGCAGCTGCCCCTGCTGGTAGCCGTAGTTGCGCATGGCGACGTCGTTCGGATGGTCGTCGAAATGCACGTTGGGCACCGGCAGGCCGTGCTGGTCCTTGACCGCGTGGTTGAGGGTGACCCGGTTGGTCTCCTGCGGCATGTCCTCGCCGACGATCCACATGCCGGCCGTGTTGGCGTAGCTGTCCATGATCGAGGTGAATTCCGGACCCCACAGACCCGGCTCGACGAAGCTGGCCAGGAACGGCACCCCCAGCGAGAGGGTCTCCATGTAGAAGCCGCCGGCGAACCCGCGATCCGGGTCGTGCCTGGACTCGTCGGCGATCAGGCCGGCCATCGTCTCGCCCCGGTACATGTGCACCGGCCGGTCGAACTGGGCATACACCGAACCGGTCGTGTGCCGCATGTAGTTGCGGCCCAGCTGCCCGGAGGAGTTGGCCAGGCCGTCCGGGAACTGCGGGCTGGCCGACATCAGCAGCAGTCGCGGCGTCTCGATCGAGTTGCCGGCGACGCAGACGACGCGGGCCTTCTGCCGCTGCAGGGTTCCATCGGCGTCCAGGTAGAGCACCGAGTCGGCCCGGCCGGAGGCGTCGTGGGTGATCTGCACGACATGCGAATTGGGCCGCAGATCCAGCTTGCCGGTGGCCAGCGCCTTGGGGATCTCGCTGACCAGGGTGCTCCACTTGGAGCCGTTCTTGTCGCCCTGGAAGTTGAAGCCGTCCTGGATCGACGCGGGTCGCCCGTCGTACGGCTCGGCGTTGGTGCCGTACGGGCCGGTGGCGTAGTACAGGTAGCCCAGCTTCTCGGCGCCGTTGGCCAGCACGAAGTAGTTGTTGTTGGCCGGCAGCGGGGCGCGGCCGTTGGTGTGGGTCGAGCCGATGCGATCCTCGGCGGTCGAGTAGTAGGAACGCATTTCGTCGGCCGTCACCGGCCAGTCGAGCAGGTTGGCCCCGTCGATCCGGCCGTAGTAGGTGCGGGCCTTCCACTCGTGGTCGTGGAACCGCGGCGTCGCGCCGGACCAGTGGGTGGTGGTGCCGCCGACGGCCTTGACGATCCAGGCCGGCAGGTTCGGGAAGTCCCGCGGCATCCGCCACGATCCGGACGTGGTGCGCATGTCCAGCCAGGCCATCTGGCCGAACGCTTCCCACTCGTTGTTGACCCAGTCGTCGATGGAGAAGAACGCCCCGGCCTCCAGACAGACGACGTTGACGCCGGCCTTGGTCAGGTCGTGCACCATCGTGCCGCCACCGGCTCCGGAGCCGATGACGACGACGACCGAATCGTCGTTCTGGTCGAACTGCGCGCCGGCGTGCGCGCCGCCGCTGCCCTTGGTGGTCGCCATGTCAGATCACGCTCCGGTCGAGGTCTTGATGGGCACGAACTTGACGGGGCCGTCGTACTCGGTGATCCGCGGTTCGGGCAGCCAGTCCAGGTCGTTGAAGCCGCGGCCGAGGTAGCCGCCCTTGTCGAAGGAGGACCCCTCGTAGCCCAGGGCCGCCCAGGTCTCCGGGTCGTCGTAGAGCGCGACCGTGGTGAACCGGCGGACGTAGCCGAAGAACGGGGTGGCCTCGATCCGCTTGAGGATCTTGTAGCCCTCGGCGTTGCTGACCCCGACGAAGTCGCCGTCGGCCAGCGCATCCAGATCGGACAGTCCCTGCTGCAGGATGGCCTGGTTGTAGGCCGAGCCGGCGGCGTCGGCGATCAGCTTGTCCGCGGTGCGCTCGTAGGGTCCGCGCGGGACGTTGGCGTGCGGGTAGGCCGCCTGCAGCGCCCGGATCAGGACCTGCCTGGCGCGCTCGGTGTCCTGGGTTGAACTCATGCCCTCTCCACTTCGGTGTGGTGATCACAGGAGCCCGGATCGATCCGGGTTCCTGGGATGGTGTGCGCGGGCGACATGGAGTCGTTGGGATGGCCGCCCGTCGGCAGGAACGCAGCCACTGTGCTGCCCCGATCGGGTCGATATCCAGACCGGTTCTCGCAGCATGAGAACGATCGGTCGCGGTCGGCGGCGGGCTGCAATAGGGTCGGCGTCCGGCTCCGTAGGAACCATCGGAAAGGATTCGGAAATGATCTTCATTACCGTCAAATGGCCCGTCAAGCCCGAACATGCCGATCAGTGGCTGGATCTGGTCAAGGACTTCACCGAGGCCACCCGGGCCGAACCGGGCAACCTGTGGTTCGACTGGTCGCGCAGCGTCGACGATCCCAACGAGTACGTGCTGGTCGAGGCCTTCCAGGACGACGCCGCCGAGGCCCACGTGAGCGCCCCGCACTTCAAGCAGGCCCAGGCCGACCTGCCGCAGTACCTGGTCGAGACGCCGCGGATCGTCAACTTCCAGATCCCGGGCGAGGAGTGGTCCCGGCTGGGCGAAATGGAAGTCAAGTAAGCAGATCTCGCCGCCGGCGGGCGGCCGTCACCGGCTGAACGGCACTGGAGCGGAGCCCAGGCCGCGCAGCGAACCGGTTAGCCGCCCAGCAGGATCGGTCGCACTGACCAGGCACTGGGCGTAGAGGTAGTCGGCCGGCGGGACAAGGTTTCTGGCCGCCGACAGGTCCGGAATCGGCTCCACATCGGTGGTCTGCTCGCGGAACGCCCCGATGGTGACCTCGACCGTGAGGGCGCCGGCGGCGGTGATGTCCGACATGCCGGTCTGCGTGCCCACCAGGTCACGGCACCCCTGATCCAGCTGATCCTGGGTCAGCTCGGGTGCGCTGAGATCGGCGTCGGCGAACACCTCGGACCGGTGTGGCTGCGCGCACGACAGGTATTCCAGCGGGTCCTGCCGGCACACCCCGATCAGGTCGCGCACCGGCGGGTTCGACCACCCGCCGCGCAGCGTGAAGTCCACCCGGCCGGGGCGCTGGATCGTCGAGGCGAACGGATCGGAGATGGCGGCCACGCAGGCCGCCCAGCGCTGACCGGCCGCAGCCTGGACCCGCGACGGCCACAGGAACCCGGTGGCCAGCGCCATCACCGAGGTGTGCCAGTACTTCTCGGCCGGGCCGTCGGCCGGCGGGATCCCCAGGTACGCGGTCACCTGCTGATCGCATTCGGGCCACTGCCCCAGCTGCTCATCGATCGAGGTCTGGGCCGTGTCCACGGCGGCGATCTCACCGTACCGGGGTCCGTCGCAGGGGCCGGTCTCGGCGGCCGCGGGGGGATCGTCGGGGCCGGCGCCGGGTTGGTCGTCCCAGCCGATCCCGGTCGGCCGGGTCAGCACGCAGTCGCCGACCAGCGGTGCGGGTGGGATCGGCGCTGCGGTCGGGGTTCCGGCGACCGGGCGGGTGGCCACCCCGATCGCGGTGACCGCCAGGACCGTGAGCGCGACCAGGGCGACGCCGACCAGCCGGCGCTGCGCCTGACCGATCACCGATCCTCCGGATCGACCGGCCATTCCGGGCGCGCCCGGGCCGCCGCGTCGCGCAGCGGCCCCGCGTCGATGCTGGTCGCGGTCTCCGGGACTCCGCGGTCGGGCCAGGCGCAGACCAACCTCAGCGGGCCGGGCGGCGGCAGCGGCCACAACCAGATGTCGCGGGCCCAGGCCGCGCCGAAAGTGTCGACCCGGCCCAATCCCCGCATCACCGGCCGGTCCGGTACCCAGTCGGCCGGCATGACCTCCGGCGGCCGATCGGTGTGCGGTGAGTAGTCATCCAGGCTGGTGACCCGCTGACCGTCGGCGAACTCCACCCCCCACCGCAGGCCGCCCGGCGGCAGCGCCAGGTGCAGCATGCCCCGGCCGTGACTGACCGAGAGCTGCTGGAAGACGCGCCGGCGCAGCTCCGCCGGTTGCTCGCGGACGCGCACGGTCAACCGCAGGACGACCCCGTCCGGGTAGACGCGGGCGCCCTCGATGAGCACCACGGTGCTCGCCGACCGGCCCAGCTCGACCGACAGGGCCACCGGTTCCGGGCGCACGTCCCCGGGCGGGCAGTCCCACCGCGAGATCAGCGGGGGTGGCGTCACATCCAGCGTCACCCAATCGAGCTCATCGCCCGGAAACGATGGGAAGAACGAGACCGTCATGCCCCGATGATCCATGATCATGCGAGACGACGGGGAGGATGCGTGGGCGATCAACCGGTGGTGCGGACGACGGCCGGACCGGTGCGGGGCACCGACGACGGCCGGGTGCGGGTGTTCCGGGGCGTGCGCTACGCGGCGCCGCCGACCGGGGAGCGGCGCTGGCGGGCCCCGGTCCCACCCCAGCCCTGGACCGAGCCGGCCGATGCCACCCGATTCGGCCCGGTCGCGCCGCAAGCGGCCAACCCCGTCATCAATCTGGGTCCCGGCGCCGTGCAGGACGAGGACTGCCTGTTCCTGAACGTGTGGTCGGCGTCCTCCGTTCGGCCGCTGGACGGTCGGCCGGTGCTGGTCTGGGTGCACGGCGGGGCTTACTTGCTCGGCGCCAGCAGCCAGCCCCTGTACGACGCGAGCTCGTTCGTGGCCGCCGGGGACGTCGTCGTGGTGACCATCAACTACCGGGTCGGCGCCCTGGGGTTTGTGGACCTGACCTCGTTGTCGCCGCGGGCGG
>Ga0116157_10005046_pt1 | contig 12203 bp, 11 predicted proteins | sample AD_UKC048_MetaG_FD_89882 | JGI IMG/M metagenome (GOLD analysis project Ga0116157, IMG submission 89882) | Active sludge microbial communities of municipal wastewater-treating anaerobic digesters from USA - AD_UKC048_MetaG | ecosystem: Engineered > Bioreactor > Anaerobic > Digestate | place: USA... | reverse complement strand
TGGTGAAAGCAGTGTGATTGGTGATCGTTCCTTTGGGCGTGACCCGCGGGTTGTTGGCCTGTTGGCCAAGAGCTTGATGCACGGTCTGCAAATCAGCGGGATGGCCAACTGTGGCAAACACTTCCCAGGGCATGGTTTTGTCAAAGCCGATTCGCATCATGACATTCCGGTGGATAAACGCCGTCTGACTGCCATCTTGGCTGAAGACGCCGCACCTTATGGTTGGCTCGGTACGACGCTGGCCAGTGTGATGCCCGCACATGTTGTTTACCCAAAGGTGGATAGCCGTCCCGCGGGGTTTTCGTCCAAGTGGCTTAATGACATTCTTCGGGTCCAGTTAGGTTTTTGTGGCGCGGTGTTCAGCGATGACCTGTCCATGGCTGGTGCCCGTTTGATCGATGGTCAGCAGGTCAGTTACGCCCAGGCTGGTGTGGTGGCGCTCAATGCTGGTTGTGACATGGTTTTGCTGTGCAACCAGTCGGTGGATGGTGGCCAGGCTGTTGACGAACTACTGGATGGCATGACTGAGGCGCTAATGCGGGGCCTGTGGCAATCGTCCGATAGCAGCCAAACGCGCCGCTTGGCGCTGCTGCCGCAAATGGCCTCACCGGACTGGGATGCATTGATGGTGCAGCCGACGTATATGCAGGCGCTTGATCTGATCCCTTGATCTCGCCATGGCAGCATCGGGTCATGTAATAGGTTGGGCTCGTCCCGCGTTCATTTTTGTTTTTTTCACGTTGGGTTTGCAATGGACGCCTGGACTGAGCGATTCCTGGCAGTTCTCACGCCCGGCTTTTGAGGCGGGAGCTTGGTGGCAGTTGCTGACATCCCAATGGGTTCACTTGAGCGCGCAACATGCGGCCGTAAATGCTGTTGCTTTGGTATTCATCCTGCTGGCGTTTGATCAACTGATTGGGTGGCGTATACAGGCCGCTTCGTTGCTGGGCGGTTATCTGGGTGTATCCGTCATGATTGCCATGGATCCGGGTTGTGCTTCGTACGCTGGCGCCTCAGGCGCTTTGCACGGGTTGTTGGCTGGGAATGCACTCAGTGTCTTGGTTGATCGTGCAAACCGGGCAACTACCACTGTTGCCGCGAAGGATTCATTGATTGGGCGACATATTCCCATACGTGTAATGGCCTTGGTCACGCTGCTCATTCTGGCGATCAAGTTGTGGTTCCAACACTCTGCAGCAGCCGTCGCCCCCGTAGGATGGCTCGGATTTACAACCTATTACCCCGCACACGAAGCGGGTAGCCTGGGCGGCCTCATTGCCACGGCAGCGATGTCAGCATTGCGCCGCGACTCGTTGGCGAAGCGTCATGCCAGTCAAAGCAAGAACACCTAACGCCAGTAGATCCATCCATTCGACCGAACCACCCCCAGACGCAGCGGGCGTAACAATCGTTACGCTGACCTCCTGTGCCACGCCATACGCCGCTCCGTCGGTAGGAGCGATCAGAAATGTGTAGCGACCTGCAGGTTGTGCGGTAGGCCAGCCGAAATCGCCTCCCATGGTGTTGAAGGCAGCTCCAAATGGCAAGCCACTGATGGCGAATGTCACAGCATCACCATCCGGGTCGGTGGCGGTTGCCTTGAAGCTCAAACTTTGACCTACTTGTACTGTTTGCGACGGAATAGTGGCCAGTACTGGCGGCGAATTGACTGTCCTGACCGTGACCCAACTATCTGAAAATCTGCCCAGATTGTCCGTCGCCCTGAATCGAAATACATAACTGGCAGCGCCAGAGGAAACCACGAACGATGCATTGGCTGTATTGGCGTTGTTAATAGTTACTGTAGGGCCAGCAAGTTGAGACCATACCCTTGTTGAAATGGGGTTTGCGCCCGCAGTCGCTGCTCCGGTCAAGCCCACTGTGGCTCCTCTGGGCACAGGATTCGAGGGGCTTGAAGATGCTGTGGACGTGGGCGCACTGACATCCTGAGCGAGGGCTACCGCTGCATCCGCGTCTAACACTCCTGCGCCACACGCTGAACTGTTTTCACAGTACGTGCCCACGGGGTGGGGGCGGGCCGAGTTCATAAGAAGCGACTGCACTTCATCGGGGGTAAGGGTTGGCCTGATCTGAAACATGAGAGCCGCCACGCCGGCTACATGAGGCGCCGCAAAACTGGTGCCTGCTTTTGCCTCGAAACTGTCCGGGCCAGGCGTTGTCAGGCCTGCATTTGAGGTGGAATAAATTCCGCTGCCATCACCTATCATCCATGAGCCATATCCTCCCCCAGGAGCACTGAGGGCCGTTCCAGCGCCCACATCTGCGTATTCAGCGTTGTCGCCCGCTTTCGTGTTCGCTGTTACGGCTATTACCCCGTTGCAGTTGGCTGGCTGACCTATTAAAAGCGCTGCATCGTTTCCGGTCGATACGACAACAACGCTGCCGGCAGCTCGTACCGCATTGATGGCCGATTGAAAAGCATTGGAGCATGTGCCACTGCTGCCCAGGCTCAGATTGATGACTTTGGCGACGTTGGTGTTATTGGTAACGCCACTCACAGGTAACCCCGCCGCCCAACGCATGCCATCAACGATGTCAGACGTATAGCCGCCACAGACGCCGAGTACTCGCACTGGTAAAACCTTTGCCCCGTAGGCGGCTCCGCTCACTCCAGTGAAGTTGTTTCCGACAGCAGCTACAACTCCGGCAATGTGGGTGCCATGCCAACTGGAGTTGGAAATCGGACAGCCGGCGGTTGCACTTACTACAGCGTCACCAGGATCAAGTGCTGAGGAATTTCGCCCATTTGTAAAGTCATAGCCTCCAACAATGTTTGCAAACAAGTCAGAATGTGGACGGTACCCTGTATCCAGTATTGCCACGATTACTCCAGCGCCATTCACGAATGCGTTCCCAGTTGTCAATCGATCCCATGCAGTGGTCAGATTGGCGGCACCAGGCAAGCCAAGCGCAGGATTTTGCAGATTCCATTGCTGACTAACAAAAAAGGTATCGTTCGGCACGAAGTGTGGGTATACCTTCTCATCAATTTCGACGTATTCCACTCGAGAGTCTTGGGCAAAATCCCTGGCAATAGCTGACAGGGCTGACCTGCTCAGTTTTTCATCTGTCAGTGCTACGTGAGACTGTGGGGTGATGGATTTGAAATAAGTGAGCGTCACTTTTTTCCCGCCGGCATATAGCGGACTGGATGTATTCAGGGCTTTGACATGTTCCTTCGCCAACAGAGCGTTAAACGTACCGAATTTGTCCATTGCCCGATCTTTGAATTGGATGATCAGGCGGTTCATTGGCGCTTCTGCCGTTTGCTTGGTGGCCGGAGCGCCCAAGTCACGCAATGTGGCTTTCTTGCCCGCCATTGGCGTTATTTGAGCGGCTGCAACAACCGAAACTGTAGCCAACAATATTATTGTCGCCAATGTAGCAATGCGTCTTAAATTCAACATGTAGTTCTCCTCACTCATTTATTCTCGTTCTCTGATCAACTTCATCATTGCGCACCACCGGCATGTTGTCCGGTCGTTGCAATACTTGCCCGATGATTTGACCTGGAAACAACAGCACGTTATGGACGTGACCAGCGCTGAAGACTGGTGTCATATAGCTGAATCGTGCCAAGGCCAGACGCTGTATCTCAAGCAAGAAGACGTCAACGGCAAACGGGACACTTCGGTTGAACATCACGTTAACCGGAGTTGCTTGTCCTGACGAAGCCCCAGTCGAGCCAATCACGCGGCCGACTGGGGGACTCACTTCGGGAATTACGGTACTTTGTATCCAGGCTGATATAAAAAGAACCGTGCAGCAACCTGTGCAGAGAAAATGAACTCGCGAAATCAAGCGGAATATGTACTGGCGTCGCATGGCTAGTTTAATCTTGGTACCGAGGAATCAGATTGCGCCAAGCAAGCCGCATTGGTGAGCGCCATTTCCGCAATGAATCATATCTGAGCCCATTACTGTTCATGTCAAGAATCAGCTGATTTGTGATTTTTATCTGACAGTATCTGCTGCACGCTTGAACTTCTCTTTTAGTCTCAATTCACAGCTACTAATTTGGTAGCAAATCAGGTTTTCGAAGTCGATTTCATTGAAACTTGGTAACCTCACATCATGAACTCTAGTAAACGCCAATCGTCTGCACGGCAATCAGACCATCAGTCACCCATCGTCAACCTCGCCCTTCAAGGTGGCGGCTCCCATGGGGCGTTCACGTGGGGTGTCCTTGATGCGCTGCTTGAGGACGGACGACTTGAGCTCGAAGGCATCAGCGGCACCAGCGCGGGAGCGATGAATGCTGTGGCGCTCGCGCAGGGATTTGCCAAAGCCGAGCAAACAATCAAAGGTGATCCGCGTGAAGCGGCTCGGGAGTCACTGGCCTGCTTTTGGGACGGCATCATTGGTATGGGCGCCCTGTCGGAGGCGCAGCGCGCTCCGTTTGATGTGCTTTTTGGAAAGATGGGCGGCATCAACTCACCCGCGAGTCTCTGGACGAGTGCCATGACCAGTTTTTGGTCCCAGACGATGTCGCCTTATCAAAGTAACCCCTTCGACATCAATCCATTGCGGCAATTTCTCCAGGAACAGGTGGATTTCGACCGATTGGCGCGACTCAACAAACTCAAGGTATTTGTAGTGGCCACTCGGGTATCTACGGGTAAGGCGGAAGTTTTTTCAGGCAAGCGGTTGTCAGTGGATGCTGTCATGGCGTCAGCTTGTTTGCCAATGATGTTTCGTGCCGTAGAAATTGAAGGGGATCATTTTTGGGACGGTGGTTACTCAGGCAACCCGGCCATTCATCCGCTGATCTATAGCTGCAACAGCAGCGATATTGTGCTCGTCCAGATTAACCCGATCAAGCGCGACAAACTGCCGACGACAGGTGCCGAAATCATGGATCGCATGAACGAGATCACATTCAACGCAGGACTGATTGCCGAAATGCGTGCTATTGATTTTGTGAAGCGCCTGCTAGCTGAAGGAAAATTGGACACCAAGTCCTACAAGAATATATTGATGCACCGAATTGATGGTGGTGAAGTGCTTGAGGAGCAGGGTGCGGCAACAAAAACGTCCGTAAGCGCAGGCCTGATCCACGGGCTTCGTGATCTAGGCAGGGCCAGCGCGAAGGCCTGGCTCGCAACGCATTTTTCGGCTTTGAGTGTTGAAAGCACTGTGAATATTGCGCGGGATTATCTGGACGATATGCGTGTGCCTGTGTCGTCGCGGTCTTGATCGGATACAGACAATTCAAAGAGCGGGCCAGACAGGATCACTGCTACGCGAGAGCAGATCTTGCCAGGTCAGATACAGGCGAAGATCGAACTCCAGTTGATGGTAGCTGGGTTCCATATAGGTACACAGTTGGTAAAAGGATTTGCCATGCTCTTTTTCCTTGATATGGGCCAACTCGTGTACTGAGATCATCCTCAGCAGTTCAATGGGCACGTCCCTGAAGAGCGTTGCTATGCGGATTTCGCGCTTGCTCTTAAGTTTGTTGCCTTGAACCCGGGATACGGTTGTGTGAGTACCCAGCGCGTGCTGAATGACTTTGAGCTTGCTGTCAAACGCCACCTTGGCCAGTGGCTCAGAGCTACGCAGGTATTCATTTTTTAGGCGCATGACATAGTCATACAAAGCCTTGTCCGTTCTTATGTCATGCGTGGAGGTGTATTTTTTTCGTAATAGCGCCGTCAACCGGCCTTGTTCGATCAGTTCGCGGACCTGTGATTGAACTGATTCGGAATAGGCCGTCAGATACTTCAACGTCTGCATGGGCTGCGGCTTGCCTCTAGCTCTCCCTACGCAGCGCGGGGAACAGGATCACGTCACGAATACTGGGGCTGTCTGTTAGCAGCATCATCAGTCGGTCAATGCCGATGCCACACCCCCCAGTGGGTGGCATGCCATACTCCAGTGCACGCACAAAATCATGGTCATAGAACATGGCTTCGTCGTCACCGCTGTCTTTGGCTGCCACCTGGGCATGAAAGCGCGCAGCCTGATCTTCTGCATCGTTGAGCTCGCTAAAACCATTGCCAAATTCACGTCCCGTGATGTAGAGCTCAAAGCGCTCGGTTACTTCGGGGCGATCATCGTTGGCGCGGGCCAAAGGTGAAATTTCGGTGGGATGTTCCATGATGAAAGTTGGTTGCCAGAGCTTTTCTTCCACAGTTTCCTCAAAATACATCACTTGCAGGCTGGCCAGTGTGCGCGAGGATAGTTTGTCCTTTGCCTCTGAAAGACCGAGCTTGCGCAGGGCGTTGGTTAGCCAGACGCTGTCATTTACGTTGTCTCCGGCATCGGTGTGTTTGCGGATGGCTTCGGTAATGGTCAGCCGCTCAAACGGCTGGCTCAAGTCCACTGCCTTGCCGTTGTACGTGAGCTCAAGCGTACCAACGGTTTTTTGTGCAGCATTACGGATGATGGCTTCGGTGTAAGTCATCAGATCAAGATAGTTCCAGTAAGCGGCATAGAACTCCATCATCGTGAATTCAGGGTTGTGGCGAACCGAAATTCCCTCGTTGCGGTAACTCCGGTTAATTTCAAAGACCCGCTCAAATCCACCCACAATCAACCTTTTCAGATACAGCTCAGGTGCAATACGCAGAAACATCTCCTGGTCTAACGCGTTGTGATGTGTTTTAAACGGCTTAGCGTTGGCGCCGCCGGGAATCGGGTGGAGCATGGGTGTTTCGACTTCAAGAAAGTCGTTGGCCACCATGAATTCACGAATATTGCTCACAGCCTTGCTACGGGCTACAAACCGCTGGCGTGCAGTCTCATCAGTCATCAGATCAACATAGCGCTGGCGATACTTCTGTTCCTGATCGGCCATGCCATGGAACTTGTCGGGCATAGGTCGAAGACTTTTTGTCAGTAGCCGCACGCTAGTTGCGTGAATCGACAGTTCACCAGTTTTGGTTTTGAATATGCGCCCCTCGGCAGCGACGATGTCACCCAGGTCCCAATGTTTGAAGCTGGCGTACAACTCGTCGCCAATGTCTTCGCCTTTGACGTAGATCTGGATACGTCCGTTTGAGGGTCCAAAAGAGGCGTCCTGCAATGTACAGAAGCTGGCCTTGCCCATGACGCGTTTGAGCATCATGCGGCCGGCCACTTTAGCGATTGCACCCACTGCGGCGAGTTCGTCTGTGGTTTTGGATTCAAAATCTTTGAACAATTCGCCAGCCCGGTGGGTCGGCTGAAAGTCGTTCGGAAATGCCACACCTTTGCCCAGTGCCTGTTGCTGGCGCATCACCTTCAGTTTCTCGCGGCGCTCAATGATTAGCTGGTTGTCGTCTTGTGGTGTTTGGGTTGGAGTGTGATCGGACATGAGAAACCAGAAAAGATGGGGATGCGGCTTGCCGCACAAGTAGGACTAAAAAGTAGATTTTAAGTTTTTGTTGCCCGAAATGATCGGGCGCTATGATTCAACGCGCAATATCTAAAAATTCATGTTCTATCAAATCATTTCCCTGCTACTCGAAGTTGCCATTGGACTGGTGGCTGGTGCCTGCCTGCTGCGGCTGTACATGCAATACCTGCGCATTCCCATGTCAGCCCGTTCCGGCAATCCACTTGGCAGATTCGTATTTGCCTTGACGGACTGGCTGGTTCTACCCTTACGGCGTGTTGTACCTTCTCTGGGCCGATGGGATATGGCCAGCCTGGTGGCGGCTTTTTTGCTGCAGCTGACGCAATTCCTGATTCTCTGGTTGCTCGCAGGAGCTGGTGGCGGACTAGTAACACTTCCCATTCTGGCGTTATTTGGCCTGGCCCGGCTGGCACTCTCTGGGATGACCGGGTTGATCATCGTTTATGCCGTACTGTCATGGGTACAGACCCAGAACGTGTTGTCCGACGTGATTGAGAGACTTTGTTCGCCACCGCTCATACCGATTCGTCGCGTTGTTCCGTTGGTAGGCGGGGTGGATTTGTCGCCGCTGGTGCTACTTGTGTTGCTGCAGGTCGCCGCTATTGTGCTCGGAGCATTTCAAGGCGCCGTGCTGCTTTAAGACGAGCCCGCGCGATCAGCTCACAGCATCCGCTGGCTGCCGCTGCAGCATTGCCAGCGTGCTGGCCACTGTCTTGCGCAATTCGCGGCGGTCGCAGATGAAATCTATAGCTCCTTTTTGCTGCAAAAACTCGGCGCGCTGAAAACCTTCAGGCAAAGTCACGCGCACGGTGGACTCGATCACACGTGGGCCGGCAAAACCGATTAGCGCCTTGGGTTCGGCGATGACCACATCGCCCAGGAATGCAAACCCGGCACTGACGCCGCCCATAGTTGGGTCGGTCAGCACGCTGATATAAGGCAGACCTTTCTTGGCCAGCTTGGTCAAGGCAGCATTGGTCTTTGCCATCTGCATCAGGCTAAGCAGGCCTTCCTGCATGCGCGCCCCGCCCGTGGCCGTGAAGCAGATGAAAGGCACCTTTTGTTCGATGGCGGTTTCAACGCCACGCACGAAACGTTCGCCCACCACCGAGCCCATGCTGCCGCCCATAAATTCAAATTCAAAGCAGGCCGCCACCACGCTCACGCTGTGAACCGCACCGCCCATGACCACCAGCGCGTCAGTCTCGCCGGTATTGTCCATGGCTTCTTTGAGGCGCTCGGGGTACTTGCGGCTGTCCTTGAACTTCAGCGCATCGACCGGCAACACTTCTTGTCCGATTTCGAACCGGCCTTCGTTGTCCAGAAAGACATTGAGCCGCGCCCGCGCCCCGATACGGTGGTGGTGGCTGCAGGTGGGGCAGACGTTCTGGTTTTGCTCCAGGTCGGTCTTGTACAGCACGGTTTCGCAGCTCGGGCACTTGATCCACAAGCCTTCGGGCACACTGCGCCGTTCAGCCGGGTCGGTGTGCTGGATTTTGGAGGGGAGCAGTTTTTCGAGCCAGGACATAGTGGGTTCCTCAGAATCGGATCAGTTAAAGGCTGGGTCGGTGTAGGGCAGGGCTGAATTATGAATCCAAAGCAGCGCGAATTCCACGAAGGAAATCGCCTGCCACTGGGACCACCTTGTCGCGCGGCTGGTCGTCGATCAGTTGGATGATCTTGCTGCCAATCACCACCGCATCGGCGACCTTGCCAATCGCCTTGGCCGTGGTCTCATCGCGAATGCCAAAGCCCACGCCCACGGGCACGTTCACAAATTGGCGAATGCGCGGCAGCATGGCTTCCACCGCCGCCGTGTCCAGTGTGCCTGCACCAGTGACTCCCTTGAGCGATACGTAGTACACGTAGCCCGTGGCAATGCGGGCGATTTGCGCCATGCGCGAGTCGGTGCTGGTGGGGGCCAGCAAGAATATGAGGTCCATGCTGGCAGACTTGAGTTCGGCCGCGAAGGTCTCGCATTCTTCAGGCGGGTAGTCCACCACCAACACGCCATCTACACCTGCTGTGGCCGCGTCACGCACGAAGGGGCTCTGCGCAGAAGGTTTGGCCAGTGTTGTGGCGTGTTTTTGGTTGTAGCGTTCAATCGGGTTGGCGTAGCCCATCAGCACGACGGGCGTGGTGCCGTCTTTTTGGCGAAAAACACGCACCATCTCCAGCACGTGCACGAGGCCAATGCCAAAGGCCAGGGCCCTGTCGCCAGCCTTCTGGATGACCGGGCCATCGGCGCTAGGGTCAGAAAATGGCACCCCGAGTTCGATCACATCAGCACCTGCGGCGACCATGCCGTGCATTAGCTCGGGCGTTATGTCGGCGAACGGGAAACCTGCTGTGACATACGGGATGAGCGCCTTGCGGCCTTGTGCCTTCAGTGCCGAAAGAGTTGCAGCGATACGGCTCATGCTGACACTCCCGCTTTAACAATTTGCACAGGCTGCTCCAGCCCCATTGCGCCGCCTTTGATGGCCTGGCCCTTGCAGCTTGGCCGGCAATAAAAGTCAGCGTTGCTCAAATCTGCTACGGTGCCAATGTCCTTATCGCCACGGCCTGACAGGTTCACCAAAATCGACTGGTCCGTGCGCATGGTTTTGGCCAGCTTCATGGCATAGGCCACGGCATGGCTGGACTCCAGCGCAGGGATGATGCCTTCGGTGCGGCACAGGTAGTGAAAGGCTTCCAGCGCTTCCTTGTCAGTGATACCAACGTATTCGGCGCGGCCTATGTCCTTGAGGAAGGCATGTTCTGGGCCGACACCGGGATAGTCCAGGCCCGCGCTGATGCTGTGGGTTTCGGTGACCTGGCCGTTATCGTCTTGTAGTACATAGGTGCGATTGCCGTGCAACACACCTGGGCTACCGCGTTGAAGTGAGGCGGAGTGTTTGCCGCTGTCCATGCCTTCACCTGCCGCTTCCACACCAATGAGGCGCGTGTTGGCGTGGTTGATGTAGGGGTAGAAGATACCCATGGCATTGCTGCCGCCACCCACGCAGGCAATCACTGCATCAGGTTGGTCGTTGGCGCAGCCTTGCGCTTTCAGCATCTCGGGCATTTGCACCAGACACTCCTTGCCAATCACGCTCTGGAAGTCGCGCACCATCATCGGGTAAGGGTGCGGACCGGCCACAGTTCCAATGATGTAGAAGGTATTGTCCACGTTGGCGACCCAGTCGCGCATGGCCTCATTAAGCGCGTCCTTTAGTGTTTTGCTGCCGCTTTCCACCGGTACCACAGTGGCCCCCAGCAGCTTCATGCGGTAGACGTTGGGGCTCTGGCGTTTCACGTCTTCGCTGCCCATGTAGACCACGCATTCCAGCCCGTAACGTGCACAGATGGTGGCCGTGGCCACCCCGTGCTGGCCCGCACCGGTTTCGGCAATCACGCGGGGTTTTCCCATGCGTTTGGCGAGCATAGCCTGGCCGATGGTGTTGTTGACCTTGTGGGCGCCGGTGTGGTTCAGGTCTTCACGCTTGAGGAAGATTTGTGCGCCGTGGCCTTTGCCGTCTGCCATTTCGCGACTCATGCGCGCAGCGTGGTAAACCGGGGAGGGGCGACCTACGAAGTGCGCCAACTCATACTCAAACTCGGCGATGAAGGCCGGGTCATTCTGATACCGGGCGTAAGCGGCTTTGAGTTCGTTGATGGCGTGGGTTAAAGTCTCCGAGACAAAGCTGCCGCCGTAAATTCCGAAGTGGCCTGAAGCATCAGGCTGCTGGTAAGTGTTCATGATTTTGATCAGTTGAGGACAGAGCAAACTCATTAGCGTTGCTCATGGAGTCTTGGTCTGTCCCGCAAGGTTTTCGAATTGCCTGTCAGCTGCACGAACGGCAGCGACGAAGCGGTTGATTTTGTCGGTGTCCTTGATGCCCCTGGCCGACTCGACACCGGAACTGACATCCACGGCCAACGTTTTACAACGTGGCCGCACCTGCAAAATGCCGTCGGCCACGTTTGCAGCATTCAGCCCACCACTCAAGACGAGGTGAGCGTTGACGCTTGGAGGAAGAAGTGACCAATTGAATGCCTTGCCGCCGCCACCATAACCCTCAACGTGTGCGTCGAGCAAAATAGCTTGGGCGTTTGAGTAATCTTGGGCGTATTTTACGAGGTCGAAGCTGGCAGCGCCATCCCCCATCGGAATGCGCGCCGCGCGCAGGTAAGCGCGGGCGCCTTGCAGGGTGGCCTCCTGGCACTGTTCTGGCGTCTCATCACCATGAAATTGGGCTGTAGCCCTTGGAATATATGCGCAAGCCGCTATAATTTTAAGAGCAGATTCATTGACGAACAGCAAAACAGGGGTGACGAAAGGCGGTAGCCGCCGGGCCAGTTCAGCCGCCCGCTCGATGGGGACGTAGCGTGGGCTTTTTTCATAGAGCACAAAACCGATGGCATCGGACCCGGCTGCCACGGCGGCATCCACGTCCTGTTCACGGGTCAATCCGCAAATCTTGATCCGGGTGCGCTGCTGGATATTTTGTGGCGTCATGGCAGCCCATCATACGCAGGCGTGCGATCCGGTAAGCCCCAATGGGCTTCGTAACGTGGCCCCAGAAAGTAGAGACCATCGGGCGAAAAAGTCGGGGCAGCGGCATCGCGGTCACGCGCGGCCAGCACTTCCAGAATCCACTGCGGCGGGTATTTGCCCTGGCCAATGGCGACCAGGCATCCCATGATGTTGCGGATCATGTGGTGCAAAAAGGCGTTGGCTTCAAATTCAAAACGCCAGTAGGCCCCACGTTGTGCGATGTTGATGTGAAGTAGGTTCTTCACCGGGGACAGCGCCTGGCAGGCTGACGCGCGAAACGAGGAAAAGTCGTGCTCCCCTATC
>Ga0116157_10005044_pt1 | contig 12204 bp, 10 predicted proteins | sample AD_UKC048_MetaG_FD_89882 | JGI IMG/M metagenome (GOLD analysis project Ga0116157, IMG submission 89882) | Active sludge microbial communities of municipal wastewater-treating anaerobic digesters from USA - AD_UKC048_MetaG | ecosystem: Engineered > Bioreactor > Anaerobic > Digestate | place: USA... | reverse complement strand
TCCTGCGATTGCGATTCTTGTTTTCTTGTTTTCCAGCATGGTGTTCATGGTTTAAGTCTTTTTAAGGGTTTCATTGATAATTTCTTTTTTTATAATTTTTGTGTCGCCAGCCGATAGTAACCTCAAGCCATTGGCGACGTAGGCTGCGAGTTCTTCGTCCGAAATACTGTCATGGGCTATATCCAGCCAAAAAGCAGTTCCCAATAGGCGGCCTCCGTTGGTGAAATGCGTTTCAAAATCAAACTTTACCTGCTTGTGTTTTTTTGTGGTTTGCCGCGCCGGGGATTCATCCGATAAGGTTCTGGCCGATAAACCGATTAGTGCACTGATGCGGGCCAAATGATGATCATCATGTTCGGCCACAAACACAAAAAGGTCTGTAATATTCATGGGTGTTTTTAACCTTGGGTGCAAGGCCGATTGGATCAGGTCTTCATCGGTAAGCAATTGCAGTTGTTTAATGGTCTGTTGCCTTATTTCCCTGAAGCCGCGCAACAGCACTTCTAACGGCGTATCATTGTGACCGGCAAGATGGGTCTGGTTGTTTTGCAAATCGGTGGCGCGCATTTCTGGTTGGCCTGTCAATACGTCTTCTAATCGGCGCTGCCATAAGGTTTCAAGGTCTGACAAGTGCCCCAGATTTTCTTTGATTGTCCAGGAATGGTCTATTGCCAGGTGCAGCGTTTCTTCTGGGATTGCTCTTAGTTTTTCCTCCAGCCGTGTAGGAGTTCCCGAAAGCCTTTCTATAACGCCCGGGAAAATGCCCTGGCTGTTGTCCAGACTAAATTTTCGGTCAAACCACTTCTCTTGTCTCATGTTTAAAATCTTACCGATTTATACTGCTAGTTCTAGTAAGGCTACTTTTAGGTTTCTGTGCTGTTCGGGTAGTTTTTCGGTGTTGGGCGTAGTGTAATCTTCGATATGGAGAAACCCGAAGCTTTGGTAATAGCCGATAATTTTGGGGTTTTCTGCCCAAGTGTCCATCCGAATGTATCTTAACCCATTTTTTACAGCAAATTCTCGTACCCAATTGAGTATTTTCTGGAATTGCTTTTGCCCTTTGAACATGGGGTTTACCACGATCCTGTGTAGGTAGATCGCATTGCCTTTTTCTTTCTCTCTCCAAATCAGCGCGTCGGTAAAGCAAATGCTGAATACACATAGGATATGGTCGTCCTGAACAATCTTAAACTGGTGGTTACGCTCTATGTCGATTGTGAGGAAATCTTTGTCATAGGTTGTCCAACCCACATAATTGTTGTTTTTAATGTAGCCGATGGCTTCATCGAACAAGAAGTAAATGAAGTTCAAATCAGCTGGCGAAGTATTCAGTACGTTATGGTTTTCTGGTATTCCTGACATGTTAAGGCGTGTGATTGAATTATTGTCTGAAGTTGGGTTGATGCTGGTTCATTTCACTGAACTGTTGGATGGTCTTATGATGGTGCGCCACGTGGTAAATGGTGAAGTAAAGGATTTCGCGGACGGTTAATTTTCCCAACGTCGGATGCGGGCAATTGTAGGTCTCCAGATCCTCCTCCGACCAATCCAGCAAATGGGAAATGAAAGCCTCAAGTACGGCCTTTCCCTGATCTACCAAATCCCTTACGCTTGTTTCCAGGTTCTCTTGCGGTTCGTACCCAGGCGCTGCCGTGACGCCGGTTCCCAGGTTGGTTTTGAATAACGCCATTGCTGCGGCATAACTTGCCGATGCGCGATCAGATAAGCCAAAGCTAGAGGCTATCCCCGATTTGGGAAGCGCCAGGTAGTTGCTCAATCGCAGCAAAGCAATATTCAAATGCGCGGTATTTTGTGCTACCGACCATTTGCCTTTAACAGCACTATTGGTGTTGGGGAGCTCAAGGGCGGTTTCCCAAAAAGCGAGGTGTGCGCCTTTAAGGTTGGTTATGATCGCTGCTTTTTTCATCTTTCTTTTGACTTCTGATTGTACATTCCGGGTAATTTAGATTCATGACTTTATCTCAATAGGATTGGAATTTGCGATCCCGATGGCCGAGGCACCGACGCCATTACAGACAACCGCTACCACGATCTGCCTCCTTCATGCCTAAGAATCCATGTGCTTGGCTTTTGGTTGTATTTGCTTTTTTGAATTACTTGTTCGGCGGTGAGGCCTAAAATTGGAGGCGTTTCAACCCCTATGCAATTGAGGTAGATGCAAAGCGCACCGCGATGGTGGATCTCATGAACAATCAAAGCCCTGAGGAAGTTGGCAATACTGGTCTGGGTACCGCTTACGGTTTTGATTTTCCTGTAGAGGTCGCTGTCCTTCAGTGTGCCAAAAATGGCCATCGATTCGGCATGCGCCTGATGGAAATAACTCAGGATGTCTTCGTGATTTGTTGCCAGCTCCTTTGCGCAACCTACGTAGGAAACGGGATTTCCCAGAATCAACTCGGCGAACAGGTTTCGTTCTATGGCAGCGATGTGGCGCACCAAATCGCCAATGGTGTACTTGCCGGCTTTGTAGGTCCAGTTGATCTGGTCTGGCGGGATTACATTAATGATGCTCTGCGTCGTTTCCCGAACCTTTTCGTAGTAAGACAAAAACGACTGTATTGTTTGAATTTCCATAGCTTGAATTTATAAATATACCAATCGGTATATTTTATGCTAAAATTTTTTAGGTTCTTAAATCGTTGATCATTCGCTCCAGGTAATCCATTGTTACGTGCAAAACCTCAGAACTGCCCGTCACTTTTGCCTGCATGACGGCTCCTTCAATTAACGCCATAAGCAGGAACGAAAACGCCGTGGCATCTGTAGAGGCTTTGATTTCATTTCTTTCAATGCCGGTGGTTATGGACTTTTCTATCGCCATTTTCCAGAAACCCAAGGCTGCTATTGCCTTTTTCCGCAGCAAAGGATGGGTATCATCGGCTTCTGTCGACGTATTTAAAATGGGGCAACCTGCTTTTAAAATAGGAAGTTCCAGGAAATGCCTGTAGGTTTTAGGATATACCAATAGGCGGTCTACCATGTTGGGACACAATTCTATCTGCTTTCTAAGGTATTCTACTATTAGGCTGTAATTGTGGTCGAAGGCCGCCAAAGCCACGTCGTCTTTATTTTCAAAATTGCCATAGATGCTTCCTTTGGTCAATCCGGTGGCCTCGGTGAGATCATACATGGACGTACCGGCATATCCCTTTGCATTGAATATGGGTGCGGTTTTCTCGATTATAAACTGCTTGGTACGCTCGGCCTTTGACATCATTAAAATTTAAACTACGGGACAAATATAAACAAAAATATACCAGTCGGTATTAAAAACGAATTTATTTGCCAAAAAAAACATTCATCACTGTTTTGTCCTGATGTCGGGGCTATGGGTTGGTGTGGCTCACGCGATTGATTTTCGGTATTGGGCAGGCTATATTGTGGCTTTTGCAAGCTTTTCAGCAACCGTTATTGTTGCTAAGATTGCGTTTGAAAAGCACCGTATTATTTTGCGCAATGTAGTCGCCAGACAAAATCAAAAAGGGATGATTGGGCGAACAGCTCGCACTTCGGCTTCTTACAATTATCTTATCATGCTCTTTGAGTCTATTCAACTGCCGAAAATCCTTAGGGGAAAATTGCATCATATATTCCTCTCCGTTAATGTTTACAATAAGCCATTTTGGCCCCGTTGAATTGGCGTTTGCGCGCTCAAAAGTAACCGAGGTGACCACGGCCTCCATATCTGCAAAAGTGTTTAGGTCCTTCTTTATTTTTTCATAACTGGCCTGCGCTTTCTGGCCTTGGAGAGAAACTTCCCATGATTTGTAAGCTATACCATCGGGCGAAGCTTCCCATTTTTTACGCGCATCGGCTGCGGGTTTCCTTGCGGCAACAGACAACGGTTTTGGCGACGGTTGGGTTTCATCTTTAATTGAACGATGAACACACGAATCAAAGGTTAACTGGGAAAAGCCAAACACCAGCCCGCTCACTGCGATTAGCGATAGCATCAGCCAACAAATTGTTTTTTTCATGATTTCTGTGCATTGCGGTTGAAGTACAAATCTAATCCGAAAAGATTCGGGCTGCCAAATTGGGTTTGTAAATAAAATTGTAAAAATCGTAAATAAATGGGGTTATTGTCATTCTTGCTCGACAATGGGACCATTTCTGGTGGATTTTATCGCTTACTTCAATCGCTCTAACTTTCCCTTTCGCTTCACGATATTTTTATAATCCCACTGGATTTCCCTCGACTTGCCAAGCCATATTTTTAAATCTTCAACATTGATCTGGCCAACATCATTGTAAAAAACAGACGCGTCTTTGAATTTTTCGCCTTTAACGTTTAACTGCATCTCGCCAAAATCGGCACCGCTCCAAAACATTAAACGAATGCCCGCTTTTTGTTTGCTGTACCCTACAATCGGATTACCGTCTAAAAACCATACGGGATGCGCATGCCAGATTTTACTTTCGGCTTCGGGTAATTGCGTTTCGATAATGGTGGCAAGCTGCTCGCAAATTTGGTGGTGGGCGGGGTTTTGGGAAGCGTTGTATTGTTGGATTTCTTTTTTCATTGTGCTGTTGGATTGTATTGGTGGGACATCCTCAATGCAAATGTATCTTATTTGTGCATTTGGGATAATTTGAACAGCCTAAAAAATGGACCCCATTGCGATTGTTCAGTTTTAACTTGATTCGGGAACCAGAGGGAAAATAAAGATTTCAACTAAAAACAATCGAAGTTAAAAATCAGATATAACTGAGGTAGGAGCAATTAATATCCGCATCTCAAAAATTATTCTTCTTTTCAAAAAGCAACTCCGGAAGTACAATTTTCACTTCAATCCCTTTGTCTTCATCTCTCCAATAAACCATAAAATTCACTTTCGCCTCTTTCAATTCATAACCATTAACCTTGAGCTCATCCATTGTGATAAGAAATTTCTTTGAGTATTTTAAAACCAATTCTCCTTTGTCATTTTTGCAGCCTTCATTACAAACAGTCATTGAATCGCCGCTTTTCAATACGTTGATGCGGTGCTGCACATATTCAAAATATCCCAAATTCAAATCTTTATGTGACAGGTGCAATACCTGCTCACTTGGCCTTGTGAAAGTGTCTGTGTTTTCAAATATTTCAAGCCCTTCGGTTTTAATATGATTAAGATAGTTGCCATTCAAATGAACCGTCAGATTTTGTTTTGCTCTGGTCATGGCCACATACAGTTGCCGCTTGGCTTGGTCTTCTGTTGCATCAAAGTGATCAAGAAGCAGAAAGACATTGTCGAACTCTTTCCCTTTCGCTTTATGAATGGTCGAAACAAAAATGGTTTCACCGTTCGTACCTATAAAATCTTCGAGTTTGGATTCGCGGATAAAAACTTCAAAGTCAGATTTGTATTTCCTTTTCGTATTCGTACCCTCAAAATCCTTGATAAGGTTATGGCAAATTTCAAATTTTGAGCTTAGCTTATATTTTTCAATCAACTTTCTTTTGGCAATGCCCCATACCTCATCGCTGATCAGATAGACGTTTTCATTTAATTGAAGTTCATTTAAAAAGAAGCGGACTTCTTCAAGATTATACAAGCTAAAGCTATCATTACTCTGAATTAGTTTTGCATGCATTCTGTTTTTCGTCAATAATCCTGCAACGAGTGAAGCATCTTCGTTGCGGTGTGTCAAAACGCAGGTTGTCCCCGAAAGTCCCGTAGCCATAATGTCGTCAATGAGCGGCGTAATGAGGTTTGTGTTTTGATAATGAACCACTTTTATTTTCCCGTTGTCTGGCTGCCTGGCTGCAATAGGAATCTCTTTGAGTCGTTTTTCAATAGTTCTTAAAAACTGGTTCGAGAAACATACTAAATTACTTTTGCTTCGGTAATTGGTGATCAATTCATATTTGGTTGCTTGCTGTTCTGAAATAAAACCCATTAAATATTTTGAATCGGCACCGCGCCATTCATAAATATTCTGGTCATCATCGCCTACAGCAATGACACGCATTTCCTCATTGACATCCATGAGCGCTTTAACCAATTCGAACTCATGGGCGTCCATGTCCTGTGCTTCATCAATAACGAGTACCGTTTTCGTAATTCTGCTGGCTTCGACTTCATTATTCTTAATTTTCTCAACGGTATCTTTGATGATTGAAGTAGAATTGTCAATGTTACCAACCTTTCCCAACAAATCAAAGCAATACGAATGAAAGGTTTTGATATCGATGAAATGCGCGACGTTTCCAATCAAATCAATCAAGCGCTTCTTAAATTCGGTTGCGGCGGCTCGTGAAAAGGTCAGCATCAGCAGTTGCTCGTGCTTCACATCTTCCATCAACAGTAAAGAGGCTAACTTATGGACCAGCACTTTTGTTTTTCCACTTCCCGGTCCGGCGGCAACCACGATATATCTTGAATCCTTGTCGTCAATAATCTCTCGCTGAACCTCGGATAACGAATCAAAAAGTTGCTTGTATTTGGTTGGAGTAATGTTTCTTCTTATCTCGGATTCCCGACTGCCCTTAAAATACTTGCCGATAAAGGACTGGAAATTCAATTGGAAATAATCATCCACAAAGGTCAGGGCTCCGGTGTAATCGTCAACCATTTTCTTGGCATACTCGCCCACGATGTGAATTTGCTGCACCTTATGGTCGTAATACTGACTTAATTTTTGATAGTCCTGTTCTTTATATTGTACCCTGTTGTTCTGTTCGAGCCGGTCAATGGTCAGCCTATTGTAGACCACCAGAAAACCGCCTTCAATTTTAATCGCTTCAATCCTGGACAGATAAAACAAAGCATCTTCAATATCATCGATCGTGGCGTTGATGTCAAACAGTTTGATTTGCTGCACGAAGGCTTCAAGTAACTCGAGCACCGAAAATTCAATCAATACCTCATCCTTTTCCGTATCCTCTTTCTCAATAATCCTGTTGCTTTTGTCATAAAGATAACCCACAATAAAAACAGCGAGTTCGTGGCGTTTCTCCAATCTTGCCTGCAGCTCATCGGTGGGTTGACAACCAATGGCGACGATGTGATTCTTTGAGTAATCTTTGTGGTGGCGCTTGATCCAATGCTTAATCGCCCAGAAGTTTAGAATCGTTTTTATTTTATTGGGAGAGACATCTTTACATCCACTTTGTTCTGCAAGTTCGTTGAGTTCTTTGATGTGGAAAGATTTTTCCTGTTCCTCAAATAACGGGCAAAGGAAATCCTCAATCTTTCTGTAACTTTCAGTAATGGCAAGCGATCGATTTTTATGCTCGCCTTTTTTGATGAATGCCGATAAATCTTTGGTGTCTGCTAATATTTTTTCATCGCGCAATAAATTCACTACCGAAATCACATTGCGGATATCAAGCCCTAAATGATCTGAAAGGTAATCCACTCTCGATTCGGCTTCATCGCCGCTGGAGCGCTTCCTGCTTTTACTCGAAAAAAGACTTTTGATGATTCTTGTCCCTGTTATTTTCTGATCTTCGGTAAATTTATGAGAAGTCATTATTTTATCAATAGCCTCCTGGGCCGTTTTTGAAAGGATGCTATTGGCAAAAACCCTGGGCATGTTCTGTTTTCGTTTCACATAGCCTGCATCTTCTAGGGCGGCAATTGCAGTGGTCACTCTGGTTTCAATCTCACTCAGATTGTCATCCCAACCCGCTACTCTAGCAATTTCTAAAACCGATTTTTGAACGCTCGATTTAAAATTGGTAATGAACTTGATGGCTTTCCAAATCTGTTTGATTTCATGCAAGTTGAGTTTCGTTTGGTTCAGCAGAATGAAATGTTTGCTTAAGTCTTCTTCATTGAAAAGTACATAACATTCGGCCGTGATGTTTTCATCCCTACCCGCCCGGCCTGATTCCTGCACGTAGTTTTCGAGTGAATCAGAAATCTCATAATGGATTACCATACCAACGTCTTTCTTGTCGACGCCCATCCCGAAAGCGGAGGTCGCCACCATGATTTGAACATCCCCGGCAATAAACGCATTTTGGTTTTCGGTTTTGTCCTTGCTTTCCATCTTGCCGTAAAACGCCCTGGTATTGAATCCGTCGTCATTGAGTCGTGCCGCCAAATCCCGCGCGCGTTTCGTTCTGGAAACATAGATAATGGCCGGGCAATCCTTCTGCTCTATTAAATCGCGAACGGTATTGTATTTATCCTCATCATCGCCTCTTTCAAAAACGCGGTAATGCAGGTTGGTTCTCGTGGCTTTAGACGGGAATATTTCAAACTTAATCCCTAATTTTTCCCTGAAATACTCACAAATGTCAACAATGACTTTTTGTTTTGCGGTAGCGGTGAAACACGAAACCGGAATCCGCCCTTCAAGATTTTTCTTATCCTGCAGTGACTTAATAAAGTCACCGATGTACAAATAATCTACCCTGAAATCCTGTCCCCATGAAGAAAAGCAGTGTGCCTCGTCGATCACGAACCGGGTAATTTTTCTGCCTAAAAGTAATTTCTCAATCGTTTTGGAGCGAAGCGATTCGGGCGATAGGTATAGCATCGATGCCCTGCCCTGCCTAATCCTTTCGATAGATTTCGCCCTTTCAATAGGGTCAAGCAAACCGTTTATCGTTACGGCTTCTGTTATTCCAATTTTTTCAAGATTATCCACCTGGTCTTTCATCAACGATTGCAAAGGTGAAATCACCACCGTTAGTCCTTTCGCGTTCTCCCCGGCCATCAATGCCGGCACCTGAAACGTAATCGATTTACCGCCACCAGTAGGGAAAACAGCCAACAAAGATTTGTTGTCTACGGCTGCTTTGACGGCGTTTTCCTGCAACGGCTCACCCGCATACGTCCTGTAGCTATCGTACCCGAAATATTTCTGGAGCCCTTTGTTCACGTCTAAAGCCTGGTCGCAGTATTTACAACCCGTTAAACACGGTTTACTTCTGAGCAGTAACATGATCCTTTCGGTTTCTGGGAAATTATACAACACCCAGGGCGGTGTTATCGAATAGCGGTTGTTGCAATGGATTAAGCCCAGACAATAAGCCAGTTCTATGCCGTGTTCAGCAATGATTTTTTCAAGGTTGGCATTGGCGCAAATTGCCGAATCAAATAAGTAGCGTATTATTTTTTCAGTGTTTGTGTCGGTGGCTTTGTAATCTATGTAACGAAAAAACGCCTGGAACTCTTTTTTGTCATGGAGTAGCAGATAAAAGACCTGTTTAAGCCTTTCGTCAGCTTGGTTGAAAGCCGAAATTTCGTCAAAAAAAAGATCCCGCGCTTTAATAGAATCATTCAATGGGTTGTTGGCATCTTCGGTTTGAATCTTATCGTCTTTAAGTAATTTATGATAAGGCGTGGTGGGAAACAAAAGCGGGGAAAGATATAGGGTATCAATGGTATTTGCAGGATCAATACCGGCGTCTGCAACGGATTTTTGGATGTATTGCAAGTCGTGGTTGTGGATGTTATGACCGCAGATAAATTGTGTCCCCTGCAGAAACGCAATAAAGTCGGCGATGGCATTGGAATGGAAGGTACTGCCGTTGCTCTTGATGGCCCCTATGTCAAGGAGTTTGTGGGTTTTGGGTTCTATTTCTGTATCGAGGAATGTGATGGGATTCATGTCGATAGGTTTGTTCAAATATATTAAAAGTTATTAGACGGCATTAACTTGTTAATATTTGATTTGTTTGGTGGTTTTTAAGCCTATGAATTTGCTGAAGGGTAACACTCCCTAAAATTAAGACCATTGGATTAAAAAATAGGGCGTGTTACAATTTTCACAGCGCCAAGCTTTACAATTAAACATTAAATTGTCTCAAATGATGATCAATATGCTTATAAACCGAGTAACCTATTTGTTCTTTTGTCATTTTTCCATAAAACCAATGAATAAAATCACTTTGACAATACGCATCATATTCCTTTATCAATGCTATCCATTTTTCCTTTTCGAATTGTAAATTCCCCGTAATTTCCAGGTTTTTAAAGTTAGATTTTGTTGGAGCGTTTCGTTCTTTTGGTTTTTCATTTTTCAATAACTTATTCAAAGCAATTTTGCCAAATAAAAAACCTAAAATATTTCTGCGGTACTTAGTCTTGCCCAAATACATTTCATCACATAAAACACAATGTTTTGTCATTTGATAAACATTCATTTTTCCCCATTGGGCGGTTGAATTTTCATTGAGTAGATTAATTCTTGCTATAAAACCATCTCTTACTTTTTTTTCAAATATTGATTTCATTTAAGTGTCAATAAAGTTATTTAAATCGCTTGTGTTTCCCTTTTGCGCAACAATGCCCCACTAACACCACAATAGGTGTAATCATTCTATAGTTTTAGTGAAAGCTTGATTAGCGTATTCATGTTTTCTTTACCCATTGCTTCAAATAGTTTAGCATTATGCTTCTTTTTTTATTCAAATATTCTTTTGGAAAACAATTCCGTTATTTTTTCAAAATCCTGCTTTGGTTTTTTGCAGATGTAGATATTTTGATACAATTCTTCTTCGGTATCTGCATACGGATTATAAATGCTCTTTACAAGAGTTACTTCTTCAAAATAGGGTTTAAAAAAATCCCCAACCTGATAACTTAGTGCTATAATAATATTCGGCATTTCTCCTTTTGGTGCCCAAGTATAATAACTTCCGTGATAGGAGAAAGCTTCTGGCAAATTGTATGCTGCACCTAGAAGATTAATTGCTCCAGCTTGCGCATAATGTTTGCACCAGATTTTACAGTTCTGTTGTTCGTTTTTTGGTAAACTGTCATAAATTTTTCTCACCTCTGTCAAAGTCGATTTCCACTTTTGTTTGGTATAATATTCATCATACCTAACGGCATATTTTCCTCCGGTTACCTTTTGAGGTTCGTATTTCTGAATAGAATTTAGCATTTTCTCAAACGAGTAAACTGGCATTCCAAATGGGATTAATACCGATCCTAAAAGCAATATTATGATAATCGGGTATATCACCCATTTTCTATTATTGTCAATAATTTGCTCCCAAAAAATGCCTCCGAATGGTAAAATAGTTAAAGCTATTGGAAAGAAATAATAGGCTTTCCCATTGCCGAGTAATAATAAAAGGAATGACAGCGAAATTGAAAATGCAATTGGTTTGTAAAATTCGAGTCTATTGTTTTTGAACATATAAACTATCGCAGGAAAAACCAAAATAAGCGAAATTGGATTAACGGCAAGAGTTAAATTTTTTATATTGTCTAACCTCGAGAATTTATCCAATTGTGTTTCATACAAACGGCTAAACATTTGCAATACAGGAAAATCATTTGAATATTGCCAATAAATATTTGGTAGGACTATTAAAAAAGCAACAAAAATAAAAAACCAAATATTTTGTTCCAGCAGCGTTTCTCTTGTCTTTTTGAAGAAGAATAGTGAAGTTAATCCGAAAATAAAAAACAATAAATCATACTTAAACAATAAACCTATCACAGAAAACAGCGTTAGATAAAATAAATGCTTCTTATCAAAATATTTGGTATAACAAACCAGTTGATAAAAAGCCAATACCCATAAAAGTTGCCCAAACACAACCGGCTGAAAAAGTTGTTGCGAACGCCCAAAAGCAGGAGCAATGATGATACACGATAACGTTAAAAACAATGCTTTACTTTTCCCGCCCAATGCAACTGTAGTTTTGGCAACATAGATTAGAATAATAATGCTTGAAATATGGGCAAATAAATGATGAATGAAAACAGAATTTGAATTAAATAAATTTTGGATGAATGCTAAAATTCCAATTAATGGTGGAAATTCCATATAACCGAAAGCCAAATGATTTCCTGTTTCAATATGCAATAATTCGTCGCCTTGAAAACCTGAATGGCTATCAGCTATTAAATGAAGTGTGAGTTTTATTAAGCAGAAAATAAGAATAATAAATCTATTCTGTTTTGTCAAAACTATAAAATTTCTGGATTAGCAATATTGGTAGGGTTTCCGTTTATAAAATTCAAAACATTTTCAAAAGCTTTTTCAAAATACAATTCGTACCCATTTTTTTCAACATAGCCTAAATGTGGTGTACAAACTACATTTTTCATTTTCAACAGCTCAAAATTTTGGTCATAAATTGGCTCTTCATCATAAACATCGATTCCGGCAAAGCTCGGCGAACCGTTTTTTATGCACTTTAACAAAGCCCCTTTTTCTATTAATTCGGCTCTTGCGGTGTTTATTATTATTGCATTTTTTTTCATCATCATAAGATCACTTTCCTTA
>Ga0116157_10005040_pt1 | contig 12215 bp, 12 predicted proteins | sample AD_UKC048_MetaG_FD_89882 | JGI IMG/M metagenome (GOLD analysis project Ga0116157, IMG submission 89882) | Active sludge microbial communities of municipal wastewater-treating anaerobic digesters from USA - AD_UKC048_MetaG | ecosystem: Engineered > Bioreactor > Anaerobic > Digestate | place: USA... | reverse complement strand
TCGCATGTGAAAGCCATCGCGACGCGCGGCGGCGAAGGCACCAAAATGGTTTTTACCGGCGACTTTTCCCATGATCAAATCGACGTCCCGTGGCTGGACGAGCGCTCCAACGGGCTTTCCGTGCTGAACGCCAAAATGGCCGGGAGCCGTCTCTTCGGCAGTGTGCACCTGGACCAGGCCATCCGTTCAGAGCTGACCAAAGAGATTCTCGAGCGATGGTAAAAGGTTTTCCGGTCTTTTAAACCCGGCAAAGAAAGGAGCCCAAATGAGATCAAGAGGTAGGCAAACAAGAACAACCCTGCTGGTGCTGACGCTTTTTCTGCTGCCGGCCGTTGTCGCCTGCGGGGGCGGCAAAACCGTTGTCTCCGATCCGGCGGCGAAAAAAGGGGTGTTGACGGAAAAAAGCAGCGACGACCGTTTCATCGTCCAGGACGACGAAACGGTTCTGGATTCGAAAACGAATCTGATGTGGGCGGCAAAGGACAACGGAGCAGACATCAGCTACACAGACGCCAAATCCTACTGCGAACAGTATCGGGGCGGCGGCTACAAGGACTGGAGAGTGCCGACGCAGGATGAATTGCGGCAATTGTATGATGAAAATAAATCCCGTCCGGCGCCGTGCGACCGCAGGTATAAGATTCATATTGCCACGGAACGGATCCATATCAGCTGCGTTGCGTCCTGGTCGTCGGAAACCCGCGGCTCCGACGCTGCATATCTCTCCTTCGGATCCGGCCGGCGGTACTGGGGCCCCCAGTCCAGCGAGACCAGCACCCGGATTCTCCCGGTGCGTTCCGGCAAATAGCCGGTGGAGGCATTTGGTTTCCGGCGGCTTCGGCGGGCATCCACATAAAGAGGCCCTAGAATGAATCAAGAGGTAAACAAGGAGGGTTTTATGAAAAAGGCTTCATGCATCATTCTGATCTTGATCGTATCATTCCTGTTTGTGTCGCAGATCTTTGCGGCAGATGACAATTACACAAAACCTAAAGCAACAAAAGAGCTGGCGAGAGAAAAGCTGGCCTTCCGGAATTATTCCGGTGAAGGCTCCAGCACCATCACATCTTTTTGCATGGAAGGACAGGTATTTATCATGATGTCGTCCGATAACTCTTTCAACTTTACCATCCTTCAGGTGTACACCGACAAAGATGGAAAAGCCGTGCCGAAGAAATGTGATTGATGCCATGTCCGCCTGAAGAAGAGTCAAAAATAATATGGAGGCAGTCCGGGTATGAAAAGGATCAGGCGTTTTTTATTTGGAGGTCTGCTGTTGGCGGGAGCGCTGCTTTGCCCATCCGCCTTCGCCGCCGACCCGTCGATTTGCAACGCTGACGCAAACATTGAATTTTATGAAAACGGGCCGGTGAAAACCTGCACGCTCAAAGATCCTTATGACGCAAACAACATCACCTGCAAAGGCAGCGGCGCGATCAGTTTTTACGCCGACGGCAAACTGGAAGCCTGCATGCTGTATGAGGAGGCCGCCATCTCCGGAATTCGGTGCAAACCGGATGCTCTCATTTCTTTTTTCAATGACGGCAAATTGAAATCCTGCACGAAGCAGGAGCACTAGCGCTAAAAATCTCCACCGCGGATAAAAGAGGTGGATAATTAAGTGTTGTGTCCCCTGAATTACCGAAACTGTACAACCCGCCAGGACCGCCCACCGCAAGTAACGGTATCCCAGGAGCAGGTTTTCAATACGATTTCGGTGGTGGGAAATTTTTTGTAGTGATAACTTCCCGTTCCCTGCTCATTTTTGAGAATGGTGCGGCAGAGCCTTTGGAAATCGGAATAGTGGCGGGCGAATTTAGGGTCACTGAGGACCGATCGATTCATGTTTTCCGCATGGTTGGTGAATTCCATGATGCCGTCCTCGACCCTCAGAATGAAGACGGTGAGCTTGAACTCAGGTGGGATGGCATTTGCGAAGACATCGCCTGGGTTGAAGGTGGCGGAGACCACCTCTTGCCTCCTCCCGATACGCTTGGTGATCGCACAGGAGGAAAATCCCTCGGCTGCGGCAAAGGGCTTGCTCAGCTCGACTTTTCCGCTCATCAGTGCCTTGTTGACGGATGCGGGAGTCCCTGTCTTTTTCCCAACGGCGCTCCGGAAAAGCGCGGGCGCGACAGCTACAAGCGTCAAATTTCGATCGATGGCAACGACGGAAAAAAGGGCTGGATTTGATTCGTAGGCCTGTACCAGAAGCCCTTGCGCTTCTTTGCCTTCCAGAGGCATGTCCGCCATATCCTTTGCGAGACGGTCGATCCTATTTGCCAAATCGTCCAGACTAGCCTGGATAGCCATGCACACCTTTGCGGCAGGCATTTCACTGCTGTTGGCCTTTGCAGCAGCGAAAACCGGGGAGGGGGCCGTAATGATGAGACCTGTCATCAGCAGTAACAACATTTTGTGTAAAGGCATCAGATAGTTCCTCTTTATCAAATGGATGGATTTGTTTGTCCCCTGAATTAAAAATCCCTGCTTCGGATAAAGGCGACGGCGTTTTTGAAGACGGCCAGCCCCTGGCCTTCTTCCGGCAGGTCTTCGCGCGTCCAGCGCGGGTGGTTGGTGCGGTGCAGAAACGCTTCGGGATGCGGCATGAGTCCGAAGAGCCGTCCCGACTCATTGCAGATGCCGGCAATGGCCCGGACCGATCCGTTGGGATTGGCCGGATAGTCCATCATCACGCTGCCGTCGGCATTGCAGTATTGAAAGACTGTTAGGTTTTTCCTTTCGATTTGCTCCAGAATCGTGTTGCTTTCCGGAACAAACTTTCCTTCCCCATGGCGAACGGGATAATAAACCGTATCCAGTTCCTTTGTGAAAACACAGGGACTTTTCGCGTTGGCCCTGAGATAAACCCAGCGGTCTTCAAAGCGCCCGGAGTCATTGAAGGTCAAGGTCGCACTCTGCCTGGTAAAGTTGCCGGAGAGCGCCGGAAGCAGGCCCAGCTTCACCATCAACTGAAATCCGTTGCAGACGCCAAGGATCAGGCCGCCCGCGTTGATGAATTTGAGCAGCTCTTCAATCAGCATTTCATTGGCGCCGGCAATGCGCGCGTGGAGGAAGCGATTGGCGCCCGCTTTGGCAGAACCCAAGTCGTCTCCATCGAGAAAGCCGCCGGGCAAATTCAGAAAGTTGTAATCCGAAAGGCGCTTTTCGCCGAAAAGCAGTTGGCTGATATGGACGATGTCATACCGGTCCGCGCCCGCCAGTTTGCAGGCATGCGCCATTTCCATTTCACAGTTGGTGCCGTTACCGGTAAGGATGATCGCTTTGACCTTGGTTGCCATAGGTAAATCCTGTCTAGAAATTCAGCGGCTTTTGCCACGCTTCTTTGAGTTTGCCGATCTTTTCTTTAATGATGGTTTTTCCGGAAAGGCCGCTCACCTGCATCAGACCGTCACCGGTGACAAAGCCGATTTCCCGCGCGACGGTTCCCTTCATCCGTTTGTCGAATTTCGTCTTGTCCTGCGGACGAACGGTGACGACAAAACGGCTGGCCGTCTCGGAAAATAAAATATAGTCATCGCGTTTCTTTCCGAGATAGGGGACGTCCTTCAAATCGACGTTCAGGCCCAGACCCCCGGCAAAAGCGGTTTCGGCCAGCGCTACGGCCAAGCCCCCATCGGAGCAGTCATGGCATGAGGCGACCAGACCCGCCCGGATGGCCTTATTTAAGGCGCGGTAGAGTTTCATCGCTTTTTTCGCATCCACCTGCGGAACCTTGTTGCCCACCGCATGATGTTGGGCAAACCACTCCGAGCCGCCCATTTCGTCGCGGGTTTCGCCCAGAATGTACACCAAGTCCTGCGGGCGCTTGGCGTCCATCGTCACGGCCTTGCGGACATCGGGAATCCTGCCGATGACGGAATATAAAAGCGTCGGCGGAACGGAGATTTTGGTCTTGCCGATGGAGTAGTCGTTTTTCATGCTGTCCTTGCCGGAAATGCAGGGCACCCCGTAAGCGGTCGTGGTGTCGTAAATCGCCATGTTCGAGCGGACAAGCTGCGCGAGCTTGTAATCCCCGTCTGGCGTCTTGGCGGATTTCACGGGATCGCACCAACAGAAGTTGTCGAGTCCGGCCAGATGATCAAGATCGACGCCCACGGCCACGGCGTTGCGCACTGCTTCGTCAATGGCGCAGGCGGTCATATGGTACGCGTCGATGTCGCTCAGGCGCGGGCAGATGCCGTGCGCAACGACCACGCCTTCCATCGAATCGAGCACCGGCCGGACGATGCCCGCGTCCGACGGCCCGTCGTTTTGCGCGCCGACCAGGGGCTTCACCACGGAGCCGCCCTGCACTTCATGGTCGTACTGGCGGACGACGGATTCCTTTGAACAAATATTTAAACGAGCCAGCATCTGTGCCAGGGCCTTCCCTAAATCGGCCGGCGGGGCAAACCGGGGTTCGGGATGCTTCGGCGCTTTCCACTTTGCGACAAGCTTCATCTGCGGAACACCGTCGTGCAGGAAATCCATATCCAGACAGGCCACGGTCTTTTCGCCGTAACGGACATGGAATATTCCCGATTTGGTAAACCTGCCCAACACCGTGGCTTCCACGCCCATTCTGCGGGCGAGGTCCAGAAATTTGCCGACCTTCTTCGGATCGACGGCCAGTGACATGCGCTCCTGCGCTTCTGAAACCAGAATTTCCCAGGGCTGAAGACCCGCGTATTTTAAGGGCGCCAGCGCAAGATCGATTTCGCAGCCCCCGGAGTAGGTGGCCATTTCGCCGATGGAGGAAGACAGGCCGCCCGCGCCGTTGTCGGTGAGCGCCCGGTACAACCCCCGATCGCGGGCTTTGAGCAAAAAGTCCGTCATCTTCTTTTGCGTGATCGGGTCGCCGATCTGCACGGCGGTGACCGGCGAGCCTTCGTGGAGCTCCTCCGAAGAAAACGTCGCACCGTGAATGCCGTCCTTGCCGATCCGGCCGCCCGTCATGATGATGATGTCGCCGGGTTTGATTTCCTTGCCGTGCGTCGGCTTGCCGTTAAGGAGAGCTGGCATGATGCCGGCGGTCCCGCAGTAAACGAGCGGCTTGCCCAGATAGCGCTCGTCAAAGACGATGCTGCCGTTCACCGTCGGAATGCCGCTTTTGTTGCCGCCGTGCTCGACGCCTTCGCGCACGCCTTCGTAAATGCGGCGCGGATGCAGGATGCGGGGCGGCAGCTTCTTCCTGTGGAAAGGCGAGGCAAAGCAAAACACATCCGTGTTGAAGATGAGTTTGGCGCCCAGGCCCGTGCCGAACGGATCACGGTTGACGCCGACGATGCCGGTGAGCGCCCCGCCGTAGGGATCGAGCGCGGAGGGCGAGTTGTGCGTCTCCACCTTGAAAACCAGATTGTGATCGTCATTGAATTTAATGACGCCCGCATTGTCCACAAAAACCGACAGGCAGAAATCCTTCCTGCCCTTGGCTTTGCGGATTTTAGCCGTCGAGCCTTTGATGTAGGTTTTGAAAAGGGAGTTGATGGTTTTTTTCGTCCGGCCGTCAACGTATTCGATCCGGCTGTTGAAGATTTTGTGTTTGCAGTGTTCCGACCAGGTCTGCGCGAGGCATTCCAGCTCTACGTCGGTCGTATTTTCGTCCAGGCCGAATTTCCGGCGGGCTTTGACGATCGCGGGATCGGCAAAGTACGCTGCGATCGCCTGCATCTCTTCGAGGTTGAGCGCCAGGAGCTTTTCCTGGCTGATTTTCAAAAGCGCGTCGTCGTCGAGCCGGGTCAGATTGATTTTAGCCACCTGCGGCTCGTCCTTGCCGGTGACCTGCGGAATGTGCGCGGGTATGCCGTTTTCAAAATCAAATTCCGTCCGGCCGACCACCTGGTGGCGTTCGATGAGGTCATTGGCCAGAAGATCGGATGCAATCCGTTCCGCATCGGTTTTGGAAATCGGGCCGGAAATCAGATACTGGCGGGACGTGTAGACGCTGATTTTACGATCTCCTGCGCTGTCGCCCAGAAGCAGCGTGATCGCTTCGCGCGCGGTTTTGCCGACGTTGTCGGTGACGCCGGGACGGAAGCCCACCTCGATGAGCCAGTCAAAATTCTTCACGAGCGGCTGATTGATCCTGTATTCCTGAATTACCGGGTCGGAAAGGGGACCTTCCCCGCTTTGGCGAAGCTCGCCGGCGGAAAGTTCGCCGGCAATGGTATAGACTTCAACCGTCGCGACGCTCTCAACCGGCAGTCCCAGATTTTCGGCAATGCGCTTCTTCGTCTTTTCGCCCAGCGCGTCGCGAATACCTTTTTTAAATCCGACTTCAATTCGATTGGTCATGAATTTGCCTTGATATATTTGACATTTCTGATCTGTTTCCTCTTCAGAGCATGGCCTATACCCAAAAGATTCTGATTATGCAACCGGCAAATCAAAACATGGTCCCTCCCGATCCGGCCGCCTGCCGCTCACCCCATTCCATCCACCAGCGCCCGCAGAACATCGGACACGGCGTCCTTGTGCTCGACCAGAATCACTTTAATGCCGGCGCTTCCGGCGCCGAGCAATTTCCCCAGCGTTTTGCTGTCCGTTTCCAGTCTGCAACCCAGAAGGCGACACTGATGCTCGATCAGGATCTGCCCGATATGGCGATACAGGCGCTGTGCCCCGTCACCGGAGAACAACAGCAGGCGGGAAACCCTGTTTTGCTCCCGCGATGTCATCTTTTGCCGCAAGGCCTCGATGCCCTTCTTCTCCGCCGCGAGCCTGCCTGCGATGTCTTCAAAACCGAAGCGGATGCGACGCTGCAGCCTGGCTTTTTGCAGCGCTTCGGCCAACGGCTCGCTCATGTGCAGCAGCGGCACTCTCAAATTGCCCTCCTGCCAAAGCAGGATCGTAGAGGCCGCAAGGGCTTCCCGGATTTTTTCCGCGCTGCCGTCAGCCTCCAGCGGACGGGGCAGGCGAAGAGCAGGCCAGTTCATGAGGTTCCCCCATTCAATCTCGTCTTTTTTGGCGTTGTAGCACATTCCTTTCGGTTATAACAGCCGTCCGGATATTCCCATTATGAATTGGATAATGACCGGGGCTTCTGCTAGAAATTCCGCACCTTACAAAGGAGGTTTCGCAATGAAAAACATTTTTTCAACCCGCGCCGGAATCATTACGGTCGGCGCAATCATCGGCATCGGCGCGGCGCTTCTTCAGTATTTCGGCAATCCGCCCAACATGGGGATTTGCGTCGCCTGTTTTGAGCGCGACGTCGCCGGAGCGCTGGGACTGCATCGTGCGGATGTCGTGCAGTACCTGCGGCCGGAAATCATGGGATTCGTTTTGGGCGCTTTTGTCGCCGCGCTGCTTGCCGGTGAATACAAACCCCGGGGCGGGTCATCGCCGCTGATCCGGTTTTTCCTCGGCATTTTTGCCATGATGGGTGCACTGGTGTTTCTGGGCTGCCCCTGGCGAACACTGCTTAGGCTGGCCGGCGGCGACGGCAACGCCCTTCTGGGGCTCGCGGGACTGATTGCCGGCATTTTTATCGGAGTTCTGTTTCTGAAAAACGGCTATAGCCTGGGAAGGTCCTATGCGCAAAAAAAAGCAGCCGGCTGGGTATTTCCGGCTCTGATGATCGGCTTGTTGCTGTTGTTGGTGTTTCAGGTTTCCTTTGCGCCGGGCGGCCCGATTTTCTTCAGCGCCAAAGGGCCGGGGTCGCAGCATGCCCCTCTCCTCATCAGCCTGATCGCCGGACTCGTCATCGGCGGCCTTGCGCAGCGCAGCCGGTTTTGCACCATGGGAGCGTTTCGCGACGTGATACTGATTCGGGATTTTCATCTGATCAGCGGCGTGGCGGCGCTTCTGGTTTTTGCGTTTGCGGCCAATATGCTTCTGGGACAGTTCAAGCCAGGTTTTGAGGGCCAGCCCGTCGCCCATACCGATCACCTCTGGAATTTCCTCGGCATGGCGCTGGCCGGACTGGCGTTTGTTCTGGCCGGCGGCTGTCCCGGACGTCAGCTCTTCCTGTCCGGGGAAGGCGACATGGACGCTGCGATTTTTGCAACGGGAATGATTGTAGGAGCGGCAATTGCCCACAACTTTGCCATGGCCAGTTCGCCCAAAGGCATCGGCGCCTTCGGTCCGGCCGCCGTCGTCATCGGGTTATTGTTTTGTCTGGTCATCGGCTTTACGCAGCGGGATAAAGTATCCGCTTGATTTTCGGGAAGGAGAACAGGTATGAGCACAAAAAAAGTTGACGCGCGAGGGCTGTCCTGCCCGCAGCCGGTGGTTCTGGTTGACCGGGCGATTGCAGAGGGTCATTCGGATTTGGAAATTTTGGTGGATAATGAAGTCGCGCGTGAAAATGTTTCCCGGCTGCTCAAACGGCGCGGCCTCGAGGCAATCATCAGCGAAAACGTTCCGGAGATTATGATCCGAACGGCCAAAACATAAAAATGGCCTTTGCCCAAAGATATCTCTTTGAGCGGCCATTGCTTGTGACCTTCAGGTTAAGAGTGTTTTGTAATATATTTGAAGGCCTGCGGCCTTCCCGGAAAGGAAGACATTCAATTTTTTATTGCGCTCCGCAAATGCTGCGCGCTCCCGGTCTTGGCGAAGCGAAAGATCAGCAATGACAACTGTTTGAGCCGAAGGCGAGTTTTGTCATTGCCTGAAGCGAGCCTTAGATTTATACAAAACGCTCTCAGGCAAGCGAAAAGGATATCTTTGGACAACATTATTCTATATCCCTTTTATCGGCGATGGCCGCAGAAGGAAAAGTTGTAATGGAAACTCTGTACCTCGACAATGCCGCCACATCGTTCCCCAAGCCGGATACTGTTATTGCGGCGATGATCGCTTATCAGCAAAATATTGGCGCCAATCCGGGACGCTCCGGCCACGGCCGTTCCATCGAGGCGGGGCGCATCGTTTTCGAAACCCGGGAGGCTCTGGCGCGCCTCTTCCATATCGAAGACCCTCTGCGGATCGCGCTGACCAAAAACGCGACGGAATCTCTCAATATCGCCCTTCAGGGCGGGCTCCGGCCGGGCGATTCCGTGATCACGTCCGGCATGGAGCACAATTCCGTCATGCGACCGCTGCGGGTTCTGGAAACACGCGGCGTGGAATTGTCGGTGGTTCCCTGTTCGCCCCGCGGCGAACTCGAACCGGACGATGTGCGAAAAGCCTTGCGGAAAAACACGCGCATGGTCGTGCTGACGCACGCCTCGAATGTGACGGGAACGATTCTGCCGGTCGAGGCGGTCGGCGCGCTTTTGCGGGACCGGCCGGAGGTGATGTTTTGCGTTGACGCCGCCCAGACAGCCGGCGCTTTGCCGATCGACGTTGAAAAAATGCGCATCGATCTTCTGGCGTTTACAGGGCACAAATCTCTGTTCGGCCCGCAGGGCACGGGCGGGCTCTACATCCGCGAGGGACTGGAAAATAAAATATCATCTTTGATGATGGGCGGAACGGGAAGCCGATCCGAATTTGAACAGCAGCCGGAGTTTATGCCGGACCGGTATGAAAGCGGCACGCCAAACACGATCGGGATCGCCGGTTTGTGCGCGGGCGTTTCCTTCGTCCTGGAACAAACCGTAGAGACCCTGCGTGCCAGGGAGGAGGAACTCACTTCCCGTTTCCTTTCCGGACTCCGGGACCTGCGGAACGACGTTCTCGTTTATGGCCCGCAGGACGCCTCCCGGCAAACCGCCGTCGTATCTTTCAACATCAAAGGCGTCACCGCTTCGGACGCCGCTTCCTACTTCGAGGACAACCGGGGCATTCTCTGCCGGCCCGGACTTCACTGCGCGCCGTCGGCCCACCGGACGATCGGCACGTTTCCGCAGGGAACGGTCCGTTTCAGTTTAGGGTTTTTCAATACACAGCAGGATGTGGACGAGGCCTGCGCTGCGCTGCGGGAACTTGTAAAACGGAAGGGAAATGACCGGTCATGACAACGCACAACGACTGCGCCGTAGTTCTTTTTGAATCCGTAAGCCACGCGCTGGGCGCAGAAAAAATCATCAAAGGCGCCGGCATCAACTGCAAGTTGATTCATGTGCCGCGCCATCTCAGCTCCGATTGCGGCATCTGTCTGCGCTTCTGCGCGGACGACCGGGAGCGCGTGGAAGCGCTCCTTCAGGGGAAGCTCCACTTTTTCGAAATCAAATTTCTCTGAGTATTAGAAACGGCGCCCTATTTTCAAGCGACCAGCAATGAGCGACGCAAAAACGTAGGGCGGGTCTTTAGACCCGCCGAACGCGTTTGCAAGGTTCATTTGGTGCACCTGAAGGTACGCCCTACATTTTTTTCTTTTGCTGTGAGCTATCGGCCTTGAACTAAAAATAGGGTGCTTTCCCTAATTTTTAATGGCTTTGGGCACGAAAATCAATTCTTCATTGGCTTTGGCGCCGTTCTTGATCAGCGTCTCTTTGGTCAGAAAATTCTTGCGATCCACGTGACAGGCGTCGCATTTACGCGTTCGGTCCGTCCGCTTCCTGATGTTGTGCGCGGGCGTATCCCAGTAGTTGGGCACCGCGTCGAAATGCTCCATTTTGATGCCCGCCGGAGCAAACGTGTCGCGGACCGTGGGAATCAAGCGCAGCGTCGTCAGGACTTTTTTGTCCCGTGGAGAGTGCCCCAGGATCATGCCGGGGCTGGCCGCGGCATGACCGCCGTGGCAATCGTTGCAGTTGCGGTAGGCCGACCCGGAGTGGCAGCCGTAGCAGGACACTTTGCCGTCATGCTGACGATGCGTAACCTGCGTCTCCATTTTGGTCTCCTTGCCCTGCGGGTGGCAACTCTTGCAGGCCGGGCGCTGTGGAATTTCATTTTTGGATTTGTAGGCCGTGCCGTCACCGTGAAACTCCGCCTTCTTGTGGCAGTCCATGCACAGCATGCCCTTCTGGTAATGAACATCCGGCGCGCCGCCGTATTCCCCCGTGTATTCGGGATAGACACGGCCGCCGTGGCAGAACGCGCAGGTTTTGCCCTCGTCCTTTTTGACGAATTTGTGCTTCGCGATCAGCCCGATGCTGATTCCGCTCACCGGCGCGCCCTTCACATGGCAATCGCCGCAGGAGGCATGGCAGCTTCGGCAGGATTTTTCAAAAACTTTCTCGTCAAATGTCTTCAACTCCGCTTCGGAGAACCGGGGCATGACGCCTGTCCGCTGGCCGATAGTGGTGTAGTGCAGTGATTTGGCGTAGTTGGCAGAAGTTTTTTTGTGGCAAACCCCGCAGGACCGCAGATTGTCCGAAGGCTTTTTCAGCATTCCCAAATGGGCTTTTTCCTTGCTGAGCTCCCCGTCGTTTCCGGCATGGCACAGAATGCAGCCCGCCTTGAAATGGGGATCTTTGTCCAGCAGGGCCTTATCGACCACATATCCTTTGTACATTTCTTCCGGCCGAACTGGCGGAGGAGCGCCCGCTCACCCCTCGCCTTCGCTTTTGGGCAAAACGGGCGGCTTGTGCAGGGACTTCATCAACGCATCATTCGTATGGCACTGAATGCATTTATTGGGGGTAGCGGCAAAGACCGCAGAGCCGTAAAGCGCAAGAATCGACACAGCAAGGAAGGCAAGAAGGAATGTTCGTCGGTTTTTCACAACACCTCCTGAAGGGAAGAGTGGAGCAAGATGTAACAAATCAGCTTCCGCCTGTCAAACGGATTCATCGGGGGCGTTGATCAGCGCTCCACCGGCGCCCGAGGGTCCTGCATCCACTCCTGCATGGAACCGACGTAGAGCCTGACGTTTTTGTACCCCAGCACCTCCGTCAGAAGATAAGACCAGGTCGGGCAGCACTGGCCCGCGTCGCAGTAGGTAACAATCGCGGCGTTTAGGTCCTTGCCCGCGGCCTCTTCGGCAATGGCCCGCAATTCTTCTTTCGTTTTAAAGGTCCTGTCCTCGTTAAAGGCGCACGAGGTCGGCATATTGAACGCGCCGGGAATGTGCCCCCTCACGGGAACGCAGTCCATCTTTTTCTCCCCCGTAAAGAATTCGCGTTCCCGCAGGTCCAGGAGGATGAGTTTGCCCAGCCTCTCTTTGACATAGTTTTTGTCGGCAAATTTCTCCGAGGTGTATTTCCCCTTGAATTTGCTGGCCTTGCGCTTTTCCACACGGGTGGAGAGGGGCTTTTTCTCCGCGACCCACTTGTTGACACCTCCGTCCAAAAGCGCGACGTTTTCAATGCCGGCATACTGCAGTGTGCAGGCGACGCGTGCGCTCTGATAACTGAGACGCGGCGTGTCCATACATCCCG